>ERZ824522.1137-NODE-1137-length-19005-cov-54.208285_pt1 | contig 19005 bp, 13 predicted proteins | sample MGYA00519935_ERZ824522 | MGnify/ENA primary metagenome ERZ824522 (study PRJEB31778, sample SAMEA3449160) | human gut metagenome | biome: human gut; feature: human-associated habitat; material: faeces | place: United Kingdom | collected 2010/2012 ...
ATACAAGAAATAATTTTGTTCTTGAGTTTTTGGACTACTATATTGATCCGCCGCGTTATACCATAGACGAATGTATAGAGCGAGGGCTTACTTATAGTGTACCCTTAAAGGCAAAATTAAAATTATACTGTACCGATCCCGACCACGAAGATTTTGATACGGTTATTCAGGATGTGTTCCTGGGCCCTATCCCTTATATGACGGACAAAGCTACGTTCGTCATCAACGGTGCGGAGCGTGTTGTTGTGTCACAGCTTCACCGTTCGCCGGGTGTGTTCTTCGGTCAGAGCGTACATGCCAACGGTACCAAGTTGTACTCAGCCCGTATCATCCCTTTCAAGGGTTCTTGGATTGAGTTTGCTACCGACATCAACAATGTCATGTATGCCTACATCGACCGTAAGAAGAAGTTGCCGGTAACCACATTGCTGAGAGCCATCGGTTTTGAGAATGACAAGGACATTCTTGAAATCTTCAACTTGGCAGAGGATGTGAAGGTGAACAAGACGAATCTCAAGAAGATTGTAGGTCGTAAGTTGGCGGCGCGTGTATTGAAAACATGGATTGAGGATTTTGTAGACGAAGATACCGGTGAAGTTGTTTCCATCGAGCGTAACGAAGTCGTTATCGACCGCGAGACAATAATCGAGCCGGAGCATGTTGACATTATATTAGAGTCAGGTGTTCAGAATATCCTCGTACACAAGGAAGAGCCGAACCAGTCTGACTACTCTATCATATATAACACCCTTCAAAAAGACCCGAGTAACTCGGAGAAGGAAGCAGTGCTTTACATCTACCGCCAGTTGCGTAATGCAGATCCTGCCGATGATGCCAGTGCACGCGAGGTTATCAACAACCTGTTCTTCTCTGAAAAGAGATATGACTTGGGTGATGTAGGCCGTTATCGTATCAACAAGAAGTTGAACCTGACGACCGACATGGACGTTCGCGTCCTCACGAAGGAAGACATTATTGAGATTATCAAATATCTGATCGAGTTGATTAACTCGAAGGCGGATGTCGATGATATTGACCACTTGAGCAACCGTCGCGTACGTACGGTAGGCGAGCAGTTGTCCAACCAGTTCGCTATCGGTCTGGCACGTATGTCACGTACCATCCGCGAGCGCATGAACGTTCGTGACAATGAGGTATTCACTCCGATCGACCTGATCAACGCCAAGACAATATCTTCCGTTATCAACTCGTTCTTCGGAACGAACGCCCTGTCCCAGTTCATGGACCAGACCAACCCGCTTGCCGAGATTACCCACAAGCGCCGTATGTCTGCGCTGGGTCCCGGTGGTTTGTCGCGTGAGCGTGCCGGTTTCGAGGTGCGTGACGTGCACTACACCCACTACGGTCGTCTTTGTCCGATCGAGACTCCTGAAGGTCCTAACATCGGTTTGATTTCTTCACTTTGCGTGTTTGCCAAGATCAACCAGCTTGGTTTCATCGAGACGCCCTACCGCAAGGTGGCCAACGGAAAGGTAGACCTTTCGGACGAAGGTCTGGTTTACCTCACAGCCGAGGAAGAAGAAGAAAAGATTATCGCTCAGGGCAATGCACCGCTGAACGATGACGGAACTTTCGTTCGCGACAGGGTAAAATCCCGTCAGGATGCCGACTATCCGGTTGTTGCTCCTGATGAAGTCGAATTGATGGACGTATCTCCCCAGCAGATTGCTTCTATTGCGGCATCTTTGATTCCGTTCTTGGAGCATGACGATGCCAACCGCGCATTGATGGGATCTAACATGATGCGTCAGGCAGTTCCTTTGTTGAAGAGTGAAGCTCCGATTGTAGGTACAGGTATCGAGCGTCAGCTCGCACGCGATTCACGCACGCAGATTACTGCCGAGGGTGAAGGTGTGGTTGACTTCGTGGATGCTACCACTATCCGTATTCTGTACGACCGTACGGAAGAGGAAGAGTTCGTAAGTTTCGAATCTGCACTGAAAGAATATACTATCCCCAAATGGCGTCGCACCAATCAGAACATGACAATCGACCTCCGTCCTATTTGCGAGAAAGGTCAGCGTGTGACGAAGGGGCAGATCCTTACCGAGGGTTACTCAACCGAGCAGGGCGAGCTTGCTTTGGGTAAGAACCTGTTGGTGGCATACATGCCTTGGAAGGGATACAACTATGAGGATGCCATCGTGTTGAACGAACGCGTGGTGCGCGAAGACCTTCTGACTTCCGTACACGTCGAAGAGTACTCTTTGGAAGTTCGTGAGACGAAGCGTGGTATGGAAGAGTTGACTTCCGACATTCCTAACGTAAGCGAAGAAGCCACCAAAGACCTCGACGAGAACGGTATTGTCCGCGTGGGTGCACGTATCGAGCCGGGTGACATCCTGATTGGTAAGATCACTCCGAAGGGAGAGTCCGATCCTTCTCCGGAAGAGAAGTTGCTTCGTGCTATCTTCGGTGACAAGGCAGGCGATGTGAAGGATGCTTCCTTGAAGGCTTCTCCTTCTTTGAAGGGTGTGATTATCGGCAAGCGTCTGTTCTCCCGCGTCATCAAGACCCGTAGTTCCAAATTGGCGGACAAAGCGTTGCTGCCGAAGATTGACGACGAGTTCGACGGCAAGGTGGCAGACCTGAAGAAGATATTGGTGAACAAGCTCCTGAAGCTCACCGAACGTTACACGTCGGAGGGCGTGAAGGACTACATGGGAGCCGAAGTGATCAGCAAGGGCGCCAAGTTCTCCGCTTCCGATTTCAGCGACATGGACTTTACTGCCATTCAGTTGAGCAACTGGACAAAAGACGAGCACACCAACGGACTGATACGTGCATTGGTGATGAACTTCATCAAGAAATATAAAGAGCTCGATGCAGAGTTGAAGCGTAAGAAATTCGCTATCACTATCGGTGACGAGCTGCCTGCGGGCATCATCCAGATGGCTAAGGTCTACATTGCCAAGAAGCGTAAGATCGGTGTCGGTGACAAGATGGCCGGACGTCATGGTAACAAGGGTATCGTTTCCCGCGTGGTGCGTCAGGAAGACATGCCGTTCTTGGCTGACGGTACTCCGGTGGATATCGTGTTGAACCCGTTGGGTGTGCCTTCACGTATGAACATCGGTCAGATATTCGAGGCTGTTTTGGGACGTGCCGGTAAGAATCTGGGAGTGAAGTTTGCTACTCCTATCTTCGACGGTGCCACGTTGGACGACCTGAACGAGTGGACCGACAAAGCAGGGCTTCCCCGTTACGGCAAGACCACTTTGTACGACGGTGGTACGGGTGAGGCATTCGAGCAGCAGGCTACGGTGGGTGTGACCTACATGTTGAAACTCGGCCACATGGTTGAGGACAAGATGCACGCACGTTCCATCGGTCCGTACTCACTTATTACGCAGCAGCCGTTGGGTGGTAAGGCACAGTTCGGTGGCCAGCGTTTCGGAGAAATGGAGGTTTGGGCGCTCGAGGCATTCGGTGCGGCGCACATCCTGCAGGAAATCCTGACTATCAAGTCTGATGATGTCGTAGGGCGCTCCAAGGCTTACGAAGCAATCGTTAAGGGCGAGCCGATGCCGGCTCCGGGTATCCCCGAATCACTGAACGTATTGCTGCACGAGTTGAGAGGTTTGGGCTTAAGCATCAACTTAGAATAAATTGAAATTTTGAGGATTGGGGATTGGGAAGCGGATGCTTCCCGGTTTCCGGTTCCCGACTTATCAACATTTATTTTTCAATTTTTAATTCTCAATTATCAATTATATATAAAAGTATGGCTTTTAGAAAAGATAACAAGATAAAGAGTAATTTCTCGAAAATCTCTATCGGTTTGGCTTCTCCCGAAGAAATCCTTGAGAATTCGAGTGGTGAAGTTTTAAAGCCTGAAACCATCAACTATCGTACGTATAAGCCGGAGCGTGACGGTTTGTTCTGCGAGCGCATTTTCGGTCCTATCAAGGACTACGAATGTCATTGCGGCAAGTACAAGCGTATCCGTTACAAAGGCATTGTCTGCGACCGTTGTGGTGTGGAAGTGACAGAAAAGAAAGTACGTCGTGAGCGTATGGGACACATCCAGTTGGTTGTGCCGGTGGCTCACATCTGGTATTTCCGTTCGCTTCCCAATAAGATCGGTTATTTGCTGGGCCTGCCCACCAAGAAACTCGATGCCATTATCTATTACGAGCGTTATGTAGTTATCCAGCCGGGTATATTGGAAGGCGAGGTAGCACAGTTCGACCTGCTCGAAGAAGGAGAATACCTGGATCTGTTGGAAAAGTTGCCAAGCGACAACCAGTACCTCGAAGATTCAGACCCCAATAAGTTCGTTGCCAAGATGGGGGCGGAGGCCATTTATGACCTGCTGTCGCGCATCGACCTCGACTCATTGTCTTACGAACTGCGTAATCGTGCAGGCAGCGATGCTTCACAGCAGCGCAAGACGGAGGCATTGAAGCGTCTTCAGGTTGTTGAGTCTTTCCGCGCGTCACGCGGACGCAACAAGCCCGAATGGATGATTGTGCGCATTGTGCCGGTTATCCCGCCTGAGCTTCGTCCGTTGGTTCCGTTGGACGGCGGCCGTTTCGCCACTTCCGACCTGAACGACCTCTACCGTCGCGTCATCATCCGTAACAACCGCTTGAAGAGACTGATTGAGATCAAGGCTCCCGAAGTGATTCTGCGTAATGAGAAGCGTATGTTGCAGGAATCTGTCGACTCATTGTTCGACAACTCCCGTAAGTCGAGCGCAGTGAAGACTGACGCCAACCGTCCTTTGAAGTCACTTTCGGACAGCCTGAAAGGTAAGCAGGGACGTTTCCGTCAGAATTTGCTGGGTAAGCGTGTCGACTACTCCGCACGTTCCGTAATCGTTGTGGGGCCGGAGTTGAAGATGGGCGAGTGCGGTATTCCTAAACTCATGGCAGCCGAGCTCTACAAGCCGTTCATCATCCGTAAGCTCATCGAGCGCGGCATCGTGAAGACGGTGAAGAGTGCCAAGAAGATTGTGGACCGTAAGGAACCTGTCATCTGGGACATTCTGGAACACGTAATGAAGGGACATCCGGTGTTGCTGAACCGCGCCCCGACGCTTCACCGTCTGGGTATCCAGGCGTTCCAGCCGAAGATGATCGAAGGCAAGGCAATCCAGCTCCACCCGTTGGCATGTACGGCATTCAACGCCGACTTCGACGGTGACCAGATGGCCGTTCACTTGCCTTTGAGCAATGAAGCCATTCTGGAGGCACAGATGCTGATGCTCCAGTCGCATAACATCTTGAACCCTGCCAACGGTGCGCCTATTACGGTGCCTGCACAGGACATGGTACTCGGTTTGTACTACATCACCAAGCTGCGCAAGGGAGCCAAAGGCGAAGGCCTTACTTTCTACGGTCCCGAAGAGGCGCTTATTGCCTACAACGAAGGCAAGTGCGACATTCACGCGCCTATCAGCGTCATCGTGAAGGACGTTGACGAAAACGGCAACGTGGTGGACAAGATGATGCACGACACTTCGGTGGGACGTGTCATTGTAAACGAAATTGTTCCTGCCAAAGCAGGTTACATCAATACGATTATCTCCAAGAAATCACTTCGCGACATCATCAGCCACGTAATCAAGGTTTGTGGTGTGGCAGAAGCAGCCGAATTCCTTGACGGAATCAAGAACCTCGGTTACCAGATGGCCTTCAAGGGCGGTCTTTCGTTCAACTTGGGTGACATCATCATCCCTGAGGAGAAGGAAGCGCTGGTGCAGAGAGGTTACGAAGAGGTGGAGCAGGTAATCAACAACTATAACATGGGTTTCATCACCAACAACGAGCGTTACAACCAGGTGATCGACATCTGGACACACGTAAACTCCGAGTTGTCGAACATCCTGATGAAGACCATTTCGAGCGACGACCAAGGGTTCAACTCCGTATATATGATGTTGGATTCCGGTGCTCGTGGTTCTAAGGAGCAGATCCGCCAGCTTTCAGGTATGCGTGGTTTGATGGCGAAGCCTCAGAAGGCGGGTGCCGAAGGCGGTCAGATCATCGAGAACCCGATTCTTTCCAACTTTAAGGAAGGTTTGTCGGTGTTGGAGTACTTCATCTCCACCCATGGTGCCCGTAAGGGTCTTGCCGATACCGCTTTGAAGACGGCGGATGCCGGATACCTCACCCGTCGTCTGGTGGACGTGTCGCACGATGTGATTATCAATGAAGAAGACTGCGGCACACTCCGCGGGCTGGTTTGTACGGCTTTGAAGAACAACGATGAAACCATCGCTACGCTGTACGAACGTATCCTGGGACGTGTATCCGTACATGATATTGTTCATCCCACAACCGGCGAGCTGCTTGTTGCGGGCGGTGAGGAAATCACCGAAGCCATTGCACAGAAGATTGAGGACTCTCCGATTGAGAGTGTTGAAATCCGTTCCGTACTGACCTGTGAATCCAAGAAGGGCGTGTGTGCCAAATGTTACGGACGTAACCTTGCCACCAGCCGTATGGTTCAGAAGGGTGAGGCTGTGGGCGTGATTGCCGCGCAGTCCATCGGTGAGCCGGGTACACAGTTGACGTTGCGTACGTTCCACGCCGGTGGTACGGCAGCCAACATCGCTGCCAACGCAAGCATCGTGGCTAAGAATCCTTCCCGTCTGGAATTTGAGGAACTCCGTACGGTAGACATCATCGACGAAGCGGGCGAACCTGCGAAGGTGGTGGTGGGCCGTCTGGCGGAAGTGCGTTTCGTGGATGTCAATACGGGCATCATACTCTCCACGCACAACGTGCCTTACGGTTCCACGCTCTATGCAGCCGACGGTGAAGTGGTGGAAAAAGGAAAGCTCATTGCCCGTTGGGACCCGTTCAACGCGGTCATCATCACCGAAGCTACGGGTAAGATTGAGTTTGAAGGCGTCATCGAGAACGTCACCTATAAAGTGGAATCCGACGAATCCACCGGTTTGCGCGAAATCATCATCATCGAGTCCAAGGACAAGACGAAGGTGCCTACTGCGCATATCATGACCGAGGACGGCGAGCTGATCCGTACATACAACCTCCCTGTGGGTGGTCACGTGGTAGTGGAAGACGGCCAGAAGGTGAAAGCCGGCGAAGTAATCGTGAAGATTCCGCGTGCCGTTGGTAAGGCGGGTGATATCACCGGTGGTTTGCCTCGTGTCACCGAGCTGTTCGAGGCGCGTAACCCGTCCAACCCTGCTGTGGTTTCCGAAATTGATGGCGAGGTTACAATGGGTAAGGTGAAACGCGGTAATCGTGAAATCATCGTTACCTCCAAGACCGGAGAAGTGAAGAAATACCTCGTGCCGTTGTCCAAGCAGATACTGGTGCAGGAAAACGACTACGTGCGTGCCGGTACTCCGTTGTCCGACGGAGCCACTACGCCTGCCGACATCCTTGCCATTAAAGGTCCTACGGCCGTACAGGAATATATCGTGAACGAGGTGCAGGACGTTTACCGCCTGCAGGGTGTGAAGATCAACGACAAGCACTTTGAAATCATCGTTCGCCAGATGATGCGTAAGGTTGAAATCGACGAGCCGGGCGATACGCGCTTCCTTGAGCAGCAGGTAGTGGACAAGCTGGAGTTCATGGAAGAGAACGACCGCATCTGGGGCAAGAAGGTGGTGGTAGATGCAGGAGACTCCCAGAACCTGCAGCCGGGACAGATTGTCACTGCCCGCAAGCTGCGTGATGAGAACTCCATGCTGAAGCGCCGCGACTTGAAACCCGTTGCAGTGCGTGATGCGGTTCCCGCCACTTCTACGCAGATTCTTCAGGGTATCACCCGCGCTGCTTTGCAGACTTCGAGCTTCATGTCGGCCGCTTCCTTCCAGGAGACGACGAAGGTGCTCAACGAAGCTGCCATCAACGGCAAGGTGGACCGTCTGGAAGGTATGAAGGAGAACGTGATTTGCGGTCACCTGATTCCTGCCGGTACAGGCCAGCGCGAGTATGAAAAGATTATTGTCGGTTCAAAAGAAGAGTACGACCGCATGCTTGCCAACAAGAAGACGGTGCTCGACTATGCTGTCGATGAAAAAGCGGAAGAGTAATATATAACGCTGATACAATCACTGATTTTGATAATGAAAGAAGAGGGCTCCGCTGGACGGGGTTCTCTTCTTTCTTTTTTTTGAAAAAAAATGCGGCGGGCGGATTTGGATTGCATCCTCAGGGGAAATTCCGGTATCCTGCGGGGATAATCGGGTTTGTTGGGATTTTATGCATCCGGCGCTTTCGGAAGAATCAAAAAAAACAAGAAAATGGACCTGTATCTATTTTGGTTATTTCTTTTATATTGGTTTCACAAAGTGTTTCATCTGCTGTTCCAGTTTTGTCTGTAAGGGGCTGGGAGATAGCGTGTAAACTGTTTCACTTGCTGTGTCATGAACTGTTTCAGTTTTATGTGGTGATTTTTTATCGAAAAGAGGCTTGTTTCAGGGTTCGCCCAGCACCGCCACGATGAGTGACACTTGCCGGGGGGTGTAGGAGTGGTCGCGCTTGTTCTCTCCGGTTGCGGTGAGTGCGTCGGTGAGCTGGCGGTTGCGCCGTATCCACGCACGCAGCTTCCGCATGGCGGAGACGAGGGGCATGTTGGGGTTGTAGAGGTGTGCAAGTTCTGCTTTCTCGTAGGTGCGGATGATGAATCTTTCGTCTTTTTCCATTTCTTCTTTCATGTTTTTGTATGCTTTTAAGTTTATGTAAATATACTGATTATTAGCGAGATATGCAAGTTTTTTGTGTGATTAAAGTATGAATAAATACAAATAAGGCTCTCGGCGACGCGGGGCGGTCTGCCTTGCGGGCGGCATGCCCTATCTTTGCAGGGTGAGGAAATGACAGATGTTTAACTTAAGAAAAAGCAGGAGAGAGTAGACTATGGCTTGTAGAGAAATTGATTTGATTGTGATTCACTGTTCGGCCACGCGTGCCGACCGTTGTTTTACGGAGCACGACCTTGAGGCGGCCCACCGCCGCCGGGGATTCAACGGATGCGGCTATCACTTTTATATCCGCAAGAACGGGGATATAAAAACCATGCGCCCCGTCGGGCGGATTGGGGCGCATGCACGAGGCTGCAACGCACGTTCCATCGGCATCTGCTATGAGGGCGGATTGGACGAAAAAGGGAGGCCTGCCGATACGCGTACCGGGTGGCAGCGCCATTCGCTGCGCGTGCTGGTGCGCACGTTGCTGCTGGACTATCCGGGCTGCCGCATCTGCGGACATCGGGACCTTAGCCCCGACTTGAACGGGAACGGAGAGATTGAACCCGAAGAATGGGTGAAGCAGTGCCCTTGCTTTGAGGTGTCGAAAGAGCAGTGGTAAAAATGGGGTGGGGTGTTTTTTAAACGTTCGTTTGAAAACACAAAGATAAGAACAGGAAGATAGAACCGCAAATTTTATTCAAAATATTTTAATTATAATTTATTGAAACAGAATTATAATCCTTATTACCAATTGATTAAACAACCTATGAAGTGTGAAAAAATCTTTTTCAAATAACCGGTGACAGCATGCGTGACAGAATGCTGAAAGGGTGTTCTTTAAACGAACGTTTAAAAAACAGACCACATGAAACAACTCGCTGTAATACTGCTGTTTATGGCATGCTTTGTAGAAAGTAGGGCGAGTGGCGCTCTTGCTGACGATTCTCTGTATTGTTTTCGTTTTGTTCGGGGCAAAGGTATGTTCTACGTACCCTACAAGGGGAACGGGCAAGCGTTGGAGCGCCTTATGGTTTTGATAGGCATGCATCGGGAAGACATCCTTTCGGGCAACATTCCGGTATTTGTGGAGGGTTTTTGCCCCGACCGCAAGACTGCCCGCGAGCGCAGCAACCGCGTGAAGAGCGAAATGATACTGCGGGGCGGTTTGCACGAAGCATGCTTCCGCACCGTCAACCATGTGCAGGAAGGCGATTATGTGGAAGTGCGTCTGAGGCTTCCCGCCGCACCGCAGGCTTCGGAGCAGGCGGATGATGCAGACGCGGTTTCCGAAACGGAGAATATGCCCCATGACATAGATACCACTCATTGCGCTGCGGATACGGCGGTTGTCCCGGCAGCCTCCTTGTCTGCGTCGCCGCTTGGCTCGCAGTCGGACAAAGACGGACGGCATGACTTCGGGTCGGCCTTTGCGCTCCGCACCAACCTCTTGCGCCTTGCCACCCTCACCGCCGATTTCGGCTTGGAATATCGCATGGCGGATGCCCGCATCGCCATTCTCCTGAACGGCACTTATGCCGACTGGGGCTGGAAAGAGAAACAACGCCGCTACAAAATCTGGCGTGTCTCCCCCGAAGCACGCTGTTATCTCGGCACCCGCCGCCGCGGCTTTCTGGGAGCCATGTACCACCGGGGCGGTTTCCACTACAAACTGGATGCTACGGGCAAGGCCGGCGACTATCAGGGCGGAGGCATTACGGGCGGTTACCGCCTGCCCCTCACCCGTCATTGGGCTTTCGACTTCCATGCCGCCGCAGGCTATACTCGTGCCGAATACGACGAATACACCCGCATCGGGACGGTCAACGTCCTCCGCAACAAAAGCGGAAAACTCGTGAAAGATTATTGGGGCATCAATCAGCTGGGCGTTTCCCTGCTGTACGATTTCTGAAAACAACGAACAGTAACCGATGAACTTATGAAGAACCCTATATTTTCAAAATCATGTCTTGGGTGGCTTGCCCTGTGGGTGGCGTTTGCCGCCTGCGAGCGCGACGACACTTTCTGCAACACGCCGCATCCCGCCGAAGGCGCCTTGCTGCTGCACACCGGCTATGCCGGCAACTACTACATGAAGGTGCAGGACTACCACACGAGCGTTCCCGCGGCCGATTTTCCCTGTCCGCAGGTCTTTGCTCCCGGCAGCTATACGCTCTCCGTATTCAACCTGCCCGAAGGCATGGAGCGTGCGGACAACCGGGTGGGCGTGGCATCCCTGCCGGACGGCACGCTGCTTCCGCAACCCGGAGTGCTCTATGGCAATGCCGCAACCATAGGCATTGCGGCGGACGACACCCTTGCGGTGACTCTTCCGATGAAGCAGCTCACCCGCCGCCTGACGCTGAAGATGAAGCTGGCGGGCGGCAACCCCGGCATTCTGGCAGGGACCGAAGCCTCCATAACCGGCATTGCCCCTGCATTGGACATTGCTGCTTTGAAGCTGCAGGGCGATCCTGCTACGGTGCGTCCTGTCTTTGTGCGCGAAGGCGATGTGCTGACGGCGGAGCTCAACTTGCTGGGTACGGCTGCGGATGTGCGGCAGGAGTTCATCATCGTGCTCATTGCCACCGACGGACAGCGGCAGACGCTGGCGCGTGACATGACCGGGGCGCTCTCCGACTTCAACCGGGGAACAGACCCCATGACGCTGGACGCCACGCTGGAGCTGATGAACGATGCGCTGCCCGATGCGGACATCACCGACTGGGTGCCCTCCGGAAGCGAAGAGGGGGATGCTGTGTGAAACGGACAGACGGATGGATAATAACATTTTTAAAATAGCGAATAACAATGAAAGCGAACGTATTTATGATTTTGGCTGCGGGGCTGTTGCTCGGTGCTTGCAGCAACGACAATGAGCCGACAGACAACGCCAACGGCGTGGCGGCAGTATTCACCACCAATCTGGACGGACGCGTGCAGACACGTATGGCGGACGAAGAGTGGGCGGAGGACGATGCCATCGGTATCTTCTCGCTGAATGATGAAATGGAGGGGGTGACGATAGACGGTGTGGAGCAGAGCAACAACGCGGTCAACCTGAAATACACCCGTAGCTCAAATGATTGGGACGGCGGGACTACCGCTTTCCGCTTCAAAAATCCGGCAGATGCTAAGGTGACTTTCAGGGCGTACTATCCGTATACGGCGGATACCGATATTACGGACGGCACAGGAGGGAAGAAAGAAGGGACAATCGCTTTCGAAGCCACCGACCAGAGCCTTGCAGGACAGGTGAAGTTCGACTTCCTGTTTGCGGATAAGGATGGGGAAGGAAAGGAGTCCGCCGGAAGCAAGAACAGCCCCAATGTGAATTTCCAGTTTGCACATTCCATGACGAAAATTATTATTGTGCTAAAGGCCGACGGCAGTTCTGTGAAGGACTTGGGCACAATGGAGCCTACGCTGAAAGGCCTGAAGGCCAAAGGTACGTTCAGCCTGGCTAATGGTGTGGCGGCTCTTGCCGGTGATGCCGAGGTTGTAGACCTTCTCCTGTCCAACCAGACGGAGACTACTAATACTGCCACCCAACAGTCTTTCGTGGCAATCGTTCCTCCCCAAACGGCTTCTGCGGATGTCTATCTGACGATTGCATCGGGCAGCGACAGCTATCTGAGCGCCAGAATCCTGTCGGGAAAGGAACTGGCGGCAGGCAAATGCTATACCGTAACTATCACTGTGAAGAAACTGGAGCTGGTGGTGGAAAGCAGCGATATTACGCCTTGGGGATCGGAGAACGGTGGCAACTCTGACGCAGTCCTGCAATAAAAAAAGACGCATGTATGAAAACCGCAATCTTTAGATTTTTCAGTTTCTGTTTCGCACTCCTGCTGCTTGCCGCCTGTTCGCGCGACGGGCAGCCGTTCCTGCCGGACGACACCGGCAAGGACGACGGGGATATCCCCGTAGACATCGTGGTGTCCAGAAGTACGTTTACCGGAGCAGGCAACGGAGAGCTCGATACGAAATTCACCCCCGGCTGCCACATCGGTGTGTCGGTGGATGGCAGTGCGGCCTATCGGAACGTGCGGTACAAATACCCTGCAAGCGGTTTGGCATTGGTGGCGGTAGACGAAAAAATCTATTGCGGGGAGCAATCTGCTTCGACAGTGAAAGCCTATTATCCTTACCAGGATGGCGGGGCCTATTCCACCGCTTTTGTGGAAGCCGACCAAAGCATCAGCGATAATTACTATAAGAGCGATGCCCTTGTAGCCGACGGAACAATCAGCAATAGCGCACTGAGGCTGCGGTTCGCTCACCGCATGGCAAAAGTGATCTTTACATTCAATGAAGATGTAACGGATGTAACCATTCTCAATCAATCACTGAATACAAGTGCCGTTACGGGGAGTTCCTCAATCAAGGCATATGGAGAGAATGCGCGGAAGTGGAAGGCTTGCATTGTGCCGGGACAGACGCAACTGAAAATGAATTGCAAAAAAAGCGGAGTAAAGTATGGAATTACGTGTAATGTAGGTGGCGGTATGGTTGAGGGAAAGCAATATACTTTTAATGTAAATAAGTGGAAAAACAAAGATGGACATATACCTTGGGACTTATCGGTAGGCTCTCTGACAATTGAAGGTGATGACTCTTACTATATTACGCAAAGTTCCGGGGTTACCGGTAATAGTATCATTGTCGCAAATGGCGCTCCAACCATATATATTGATGGCTTAAATGTGTCTGCCGAGGTAGCATTGGATATTAGAAGTGGTAACCCTACAGTTAGGGTAGTAAATAGTAACACCTTGAAAAGTACTGGTAATGGTGCTTCGGGCATTCAAGTGGGAACGGTTGGCGGAGGCAGTGGGAACATTAAGATTGTAGGTTCCGGGACACTGAAGGCAATAGGCGGGGAGCGTGGGTGTGGAATAGGTACGATATCTGGTAATGCCGGTGGCTGGCATATTAATATTGAAGATTGTACGGTTATAGCACAAGCGAATGGAGAAGAACCGGCAGGTATTGGCTCGCGTGGAGGATCGGCGTGCGGCAACATTACCATTAAAAATGCAATGATAACTTCGACCGGAGCCCAATTTGGAGCCGGGATTGGCACCGGGAGATTTGGAATGTGTGGCAATATAACTATTACTCTGAAGCAAGGAGATACTAAAGAACAATTTTTGGGAAGAATGAAAGGATATACAAAAGTTGGTCCCGGATTTGGCGGTAATTGTGGAACTGTCACTTGGCATGAATAAATGAAATAACCAGTTGGAATAAACGATGTGCGGTCGGATGCTTGTGCATCCGTCTCGTAGCAGCAGATGTGGTAATCTGTGACAATCAGTTGTGCTTGGGGGCTGTCCGAAAGAGGATGGCCCCTTCTTGCATCTAAGGACTTTATAAATACATCCGGATACATGGGCGACGTTCGGCGGCGCCCGGCGGTCGGTGTTGCCTCCGCTCGGTGCTATCTTTGTTTCACCAATCCGGCAGAACCGGTAGCCGGGATGGTGGAGAAACCAAAGACAATATTCACTTAAAAAAGTAAAAAGGAGACAAGAGTATGGCTATTGTATTTAAAAAAGCATTGCGTAAGAATGTGGCAGACCAAACGGCAGCGGCGAAGTATTACCCGCAACTGCTCACCTTGGGACAGAGCGTGGGCATCGACAAGATTGCGTACCAGATGAAAGAGAATAGTTCGCTCTCCAAAGGTGATATTCTCAGCGTGATTGCCAACTTCGTGGAGTGCATGCGCAAGAACCTGTACAACGGACATTCGGTGAACATCCGCGATTTCGGGGTGTTCAGCCTCTCGGCGCGTACCGAGGGCTCGGAAACGGAGAAGGACTGTACGGCAAAGAAGATACGGACAGTGCGCATCAACTTCCGCCCTTCGACCGGCGTGCGCCCCGATTTGGCCTCTACACGCGCCGAAGACGCAATGGAGTTCGTGGATCTGCAAACCTACCTGAACAGGCAGAAAGAAGAGGAAGATGCAGGCGGCAGCGTGCCGGGCGGCGGCGAGGAACAGGACCCGTTGGGATGATCTGTATCTGTGGTATGAACAAAAAGAAAGGAGTGAAAGATGAAAGCGATTATTGAAAAAATGCTGGAATGCCTGCTGGCGTTCCTCCCGTTCCTCTCCAAACGGAGCAAGAAGAAAGTGGAGAAGATGAAAGAGTTCAGCGAGCTGGTGAGGGAACAGTACGGATTCCTCGTCGGGCAGCTGGAGAAGGTGTTGCAGGACTACTTCGGGCTGAGTGCACGCGTGAAGGAGATGCACACCGAAATCTTCTCGCTGAAAGCGGAGCTGGCGAAAGCGTTGACTTGCCGCTGCATGCGGGAGAATTGCGACAGGCGGCTGGCGGTGGACGGCACTGCGGCTGTGTAAAGATTTCGCCCTTGCAGGCCGGCCGGCTTGCAGGGGCGGAACTTTTTTTTGTGCTTTATGGGGGCAGTGGCTTTTTTTACACCGGAGTATGTTGTGTGTTCCCGATGAAAAGAAGTATATTTGCCCCTATCTATATAAATAATAATGATGTATAAACAATTATGGAAAATCAGGAGAATAATAACGGACAATTGCAGATTGAACTGAAAGAGGAAGTAGCGCAAGGCACGTATGCCAATCTTGCCATTATCACCCACTCCAGCTCGGAGTTTATCGTGGATTTTGTGCGGGTGATGCCGGGGATGCCCAAAGCCGGAGTGCAGTCGCGCATCGTGCTGGCGCCCGAACACGCCAAACGCCTGCTGCGCGCGCTCGAAGAGAATATAGGCAAATATGAACGCGCTTTTGGCCCCATTCGCATGCCGGACGAACAGCCCCTCCCGCCGCTGCCCAACATCAAGGGGGAAGCATAAAATCAAAAAAAAACTTGTAGTGCATTGATTATTCAAAACTTATTAGTATCTTTGCAGCCCAAAAGTGTATAGTTTTGAATTAATATAAACAATAATATATAACTAAAAACAATTAAAATGCCTACAATTCAGCAATTAGTAAGAAAAGGACGCGAGGTTTTGGTAGAGAAAAGTAAGTCTCCCGCCTTGGATTCTTGTCCTCAAAGACGTGGCGTTTGCGTGAGAGTGTACACTACCACTCCGAAGAAACCGAATTCAGCTATGCGTAAAGTAGCTCGTGTACGTTTGACCAACGGTAAAGAGGTGAACTCTTACATTCCGGGAGAAGGTCACAACTTGCAGGAACACTCAATCGTATTGGTGCGCGGCGGTCGTGTGAAAGACCTTCCGGGTGTACGTTATCACATCGTTCGTGGTACTTTGGATACCGCAGGCGTTGCCAACCGTACCCAAAGACGTTCCAAATACGGTGCTAAGCGTCCGAAACCGGGACAGGCTGCTCCCGCCAAGAAGAAATAATCAAGCGGCCGAAACTGATAAACAGTAAAAATTAAAAGTAATAACTTACGTTTTAGTTTGTTGGAAATGCTAAAGGTTGAGTAAATTCTCCGGTGGGAGAGTTGAAGAAAACAGAAGTAAACAACCAAGAACGAAAAACATTATTCTTTCAGACAAATGAGAAAAGCAAAACCTAAAAAACGCGTTATCCTTCCGGATCCCGTTTTTAATGATGTGAAAGTTTCCAAATTCGTAAACCACCTGATGTACGACGGAAAGAAGAATACCTCTTACGAAATCTTCTACGCCGCTCTGGAAACAGTGAAGAACAAAATGCAGAACGAAGAGAAATCAGCTCTTGAAATCTGGAAAAAAGCATTGGACAACGTAACTCCTCAAGTGGAAGTGAAGTCTCGCCGCGTAGGTGGTGCCACTTTCCAAGTTCCTACTGAAATCCGTCCCGACCGTAAAGAGTCTATCTCTATGAAGAATCTGATTATCTTTGCACGCAAACGTGGCGGTAAGTCTATGGCTGATAAGCTGGCTGCTGAAATCATGGATGCTTTCAACGAACAGGGCGGTGCTTACAAACGTAAAGAAGATATGCACAGAATGGCTGAAGCCAACCGCGCATTTGCTCATTTCAGATTCTAATATACTATAAGAGACTGACAATCGAAGATTAAAAAACTTAAAGTAAAAGGAATTAGAAAATGGCAAAGAATGATTTACATTTGACACGCAATATCGGTATCATGGCTCACATCGATGCCGGAAAAACCACAACCTCTGAACGTATTTTGTTTTATACGGGTTTGACCCACAAAATCGGTGAGGTGCATGACGGTGCCGCTACAATGGACTGGATGGAGCAAGAGCAGGAACGTGGTATCACTATCACCTCCGCAGCCACCACTACCCGTTGGAAATATGCCGGTAATACGTACAAGATCAACTTGATTGATACTCCGGGACACGTTGACTTTACCGCTGAGGTGGAACGTTCTTTGCGTATTCTTGACGGCGCCGTTGCTGCTTACTGTGCAGTAGGTGGCGTTGAGCCGCAATCCGAAACCGTTTGGCGTCAGGCCGACAAATACAACGTTCCGCGTATCGCATACGTTAACAAAATGGACCGTTCGGGCGCCGACTTCTTCGAAGTTGTCCGCCAGATGAAGGACGTTTTGGGAGCAAACCCTTGTCCTATCGTTGTGCCTATCGGTGCCGAAGAGTCTTTCAAAGGTCTGGTGGACCTTATCAAGATGAAAGCTATCTACTGGCATGATGAAACAATGGGCGCTGACTACACAGTGGAGGAAATTCCTGCCGACCTGGTGGATGAAGCCAATGAGTGGAGAGATAAAATGCTCGAAAAAGTAGCTGAGTTTGACGATGCCCTGATGGAGAAATATTTCGATGATCCTTCCACTATCACAGAAGAGGAAGTGTTGAGAGCTCTCCGTAACGCTACCGTAAAAATGGCTGTCGTTCCTATGTTGTGCGGTTCTTCATTCAAGAACAAAGGTGTGCAGACATTGCTCGACTACGTTTGCGCATTCCTGCCTTCTCCGCTGGATACAGAGAACGTTATCGGTACAAATCCTGAAACCGGTGCCGAAGAGGACCGTAAGCCGAGCGAAGATGAAAAGACTTCTGCTTTGGCGTTCAAGATCGCAACCGACCCGTATGTAGGCCGTCTGACTTTCTTCCGCGTTTACTCCGGTAAGATCGAAGCCGGTTCTTATATCTACAACTCTCGCTCCGGTAAGAAGGAACGTGTTTCACGTCTGTTCCAGATGCACTCAAACAAGCAGAATCCTGTTGAGGTGATCGGTGCCGGTGATATCGGCGCTGGTGTGGGCTTCAAGGATATACATACCGGTGATACGCTGTGCGACGAGACTGCACCGATCGTATTGGAATCTATGGACTTCCCCGAACCGGTAATCGGTATCGCCGTTGAGCCTAAGACTCAGAAGGATATGGATAAACTTTCTAATGGCTTGGCCAAGTTGGCCGAAGAAGACCCGACGTTCACAGTGAAGACTGACGAACAGACAGGCCAGACGGTTATCTCCGGTATGGGTGAGCTTCACTTGGATATCATCATCGACCGTCTGAAACGTGAGTTCAAGGTTGAATGTAACCAGGGTAAGCCTCAGGTTAACTATAAGGAAGCTATCACGAAGACTGTTAACTTGCGTGAAGTTTACAAGAAGCAGTCGGGTGGTCGTGGTAAGTTTGCGGACATCATCGTGAATATCGGCCCGGTTGATGAGGATTTCACTCAAGGCGGCTTGCAGTTTGTTGACGAAGTGAAAGGTGGTAACATTCCTAAGGAATTCATCCCGTCCGTACAGAAAGGTTTCACAACTGCAATGAAGAACGGTGTATTGGCAGGCTATCCGCTGGATTCACTGAAGGTGACTTTGGTCGACGGTTCTTTCCACCCGGTAGACTCCGACCAGCTGTCGTTCGAAATCTGTGCCATCCAAGCCTACAAGAATGCTTGCGCCAAGGCAGGTCCGGTATTGATGGAACCTATCATGAAACTGGAAGTTGTTACTCCGGAAGAAAACATGGGTGACGTTATCGGTGACTTGAACAAGCGCCGCGGCCAGGTAGAAGGTATGGAATCAAGCCGTTCGGGTGCCCGCATCGTGAAAGCAATGGTTCCGTTGGCAGAAATGTTCGGTTACGTAACTGCGTTGCGTACCATCACTTCGGGTCGTGCAACCTCTTCAATGGTATACTCTCACCATGCACAGGTTTCCAACTCTATCGCCAAGGCGGTATTGGAAGAAGTGAAAGGTCGTGCAGACTTGCTCTAAATAATAAACTGAAAAAGTCCGTAGGTTAGCGAATGACTCTTAACCTACGGAACTTTCTTGTATAAATAACACTATTAATAATTAAGACAGTAATGAGTCAAAAAATTAGAATCAAACTGAAATCTTACGACCACAACT
>ERZ824522.1149-NODE-1149-length-18840-cov-3.696886_pt1 | contig 18840 bp, 17 predicted proteins | sample MGYA00519935_ERZ824522 | MGnify/ENA primary metagenome ERZ824522 (study PRJEB31778, sample SAMEA3449160) | human gut metagenome | biome: human gut; feature: human-associated habitat; material: faeces | place: United Kingdom | collected 2010/2012 ...
AAGTGAGCGTCAACTGATGTGAGCAATCTGGTGACAGCTCATGAAATCACTAACACTTTTATATTATCTCTAACTACAACATAATAATCTTTACTCAACATAGATATTTGAAGTTGTTTTATATTAGACATAATAGTTTCATATTCTTTCTCCGATATTTCATCTACAATTGTTTTAATTGTTGTATCATTATTAACAGCAATAATTTTATATTTCATTTTTTCTCCATTTCTACTACAAATAGTTTTTATCTATTTCTATTATAATCTGTATATTTAATTTCATCAATTGAAAAATATTTTCATAACAACTTACAAAATGTTAAGGCATCTCACGTTACCATACACCAAAAGTTGGGGAGTTACACTACTCCCCAACAAAATAAAACAGGTAATCTTCGCCTATTTATTTTAGAAAAACGAGGCGAAGTTTCACACGCCAGTTGGGTAATCGAAATTCCCCAACTCACTCCCCAACTTTTACCCAATTCCATGCATAAATAGCGATAATTTACGATAAGTCAAAATTTATTCCCCAACACGCAAAAAAACCTTGAATCATCCCATTTTCATAGGAAATTCAAGGTTTTTCGTTGATTTACATGATAAGAATACGGTTCAAATTCTTATGCGAACTGTAAGATTATGCGTTCATCTGTTTTGCTACTTCAGCTGCAAAATCCTCTTCCTTCTTCTCGATTCCTTCGCCGGTCTCGAAACGAACAAAGCCTTTGATTGCAACGTTTGCGCCATTTTCTTTAGCAACCTGCTCTACGTATTTAGCAACAGTCTGTTTTCCATCCTCTGCTTTAACGTAAACCTGATCAAGAAGGCAGATTTCTTTCAGCTCTTTGTTGATACGTCCGGTGATCATACCCTGGATAACCTTCTCCGGTTTCTGGGACTCTTTCGGATCGTTCATGATCTGAGCAAGAAGGATCTCTTTTTCATGAGCGATGTAATCAGCGCTCACTTCAGAGCTGTTAGTGTACTGTGGTTTCAGAGCTGCGATCTGCATTGCAACATTCTTAGCCATCTCTTTTACAGCGTCGTTTACAACGTCTGTCTCTACGTCAACAAGAACACCGATTTTTCCGCCCATATGTGTATAGGAAGCAACGAAGCCGTTCTCTTCTTTTACCTGAGCAAATCTTCTGATGTTCATGTTCTCGCCGATAACTGCGATCTGAGCTGCAAGAGCTTCTTTAACAGTCTTAGTTGTATCAAGTGCCCATGCTTCTGCAAGAAAAGCATCGATATCTGCTGCTGTTGTGTTCATAGCCTGAGCTGCTACATCTGCAACGTAGTTCTGGAATTTTTCATTCTTAGCTACGAAGTCTGTCTCAGCGTTAACTTCTACAACAACTGCTTTCTTTCCGTCTTCGGAAACTAAAGTTTTGCAAAGACCTTCTGCTGCTACACGGCTTGCTTTCTTCTGTGCTGTAGCAAGACCTTTTTCGCGAAGGAATTCTACTGCTTTATCCATATCACCTTCTGTAGCTGTAAGAGCTTTCTTACAATCCATCATTCCGGCGCCGGTCATTTCTCTTAATTCTTTTACCTGTGCTGCTGTGATAGCCATTTCATTTTCCTCCTGAATAATATTCGTAAATCGCCCGGAGGGGCTTTTCCTTTTTCAATGACAGGAAAGCCTGTCGGCTTTCCTGTACTGGTTCAAAAAATTATTCTTCTGTAGCTGCGAACTCTTCAGATTCAGCTTCGATTTCACCGTCTGCATCTGCAGTACCCTGTTTTGCTTCGATAACAGCGTCTGCCATTTTGGAAACGATTAATTTTACTGCACGGATTGCATCATCGTTACCCGGAATTACATAATCCAGTTCTTCCGGATCGCAGTTTGTATCGCAGATACCGATAAGCGGGATTCCTAATGTATGAGCTTCCTGTACGCAGATTCTTTCTTTCTTAGGATCTACGATGAAGATTGCATCCGGAAGTCTCTTCATTTCTTTGATACCGCCGATGTTTTTCTGTAATTTTGCAAGTTCTTTTTTCAGCTCAATAACTTCTTTCTTAGGAAGAACATCAAATGTTCCATCAGCTTCCATAGCTTCGATTTCTTTCAGTCTTGCAATACGGCTCTGGATAGTTTTGAAGTTTGTAAGCATACCACCTAACCATCTCTCGTTTACATAGAACTGTCCGCAACGCTCTGCTTCTGTTTTGATAGCATCCTGAGCCTGTTTCTTTGTTCCTACGAATAAGATGCTTCCACCGTCTGCTACGATATCAGCGATTGCATTGTAAGCATCGTCAACCATACCTACAGACTGCTGTAAGTCGATGATGTAGATACCGTTTCTCTCTGTGTAGATGTATGGAGCCATTTTAGGGTTCCATCTTCTTGTCTGATGTCCGAAATGTACGCCTGCTTCTAAAAGCTGTTTCATTGAAATAACGCTCATGTTTGTTCTCCTTTTTTGGTTAATTTCTTCCGCCCGGTTCTTTTTCCTGGGGACCCAGCCTCACACCGCAGGGCACCATCCGCGGGAATCTCCGAACGTGTATATTTTTGCATGCACAATAGATGCGCATGACTCGCAACTTCTGTAGTATAGCATACAAAAACCCTCCATGTAAAGAGGGTTTTTTGCAAATTTTTTATTATTTTTACAGTTTCTTCCAGGTTCTGATCTGCTTCTGACAAACTCAGTTTCCTGCACTTTACCGACACATGTTATAATGTCCATTATATCAGCGGACAATCAACCATGTATTCTTACAATTTTACTTATTTTGTGACAATACTTTCTTTTAATCTCTTTTCTTCTTCTGCAGTCAACTGTCGGCATTCGCCTTTTTTGAGATCATCCGGCAATGTCAATACTCCCATGGAAATTCGTTTCAGATAGACGACTTTCTTTCCTACTGTTTCTGTCATTCGCTTGACCTGATGGAATTTCCCCTCTTTGATCGTAAGCTGAATTTCTGATGACCATCCTGACGGGTACTGTTCCAGTTCTGTCTCTTCAACTTTTCTTGTACTGAGGATCTCCAGTTTTGCCGGCATTGTGGGATTTTTTTCTCCGATTTCCAGACCATCTGCGAAGCGCTGCACATCCTCTTTGGTCATACATCCGTCTGTAACCGCATAATAGGTCTTGTCCACATGTTTCTTTGGAGAAAGCAATTCATGCGCCACTGCCCCGTCGTCTGTGATCAGAAGCAGTCCTTCCGTATCTTTGTCCAGTCTTCCCACCGGAAACAGGCCTTTTCTGTCTGATGCTACAAGTTCCATCACTGTTTTGTCCCGCTTATCTTCTGTGGCACTAACATACCCTGCCGGTTTGTGCAGAAGATAATAGACAAATTCCGGTGCCTGGGAAATTCTGTTTCCGTCCAGAACTACTTCATCCTCTTCACTGACCTTGATCTCCGATTTCTTTGCAGGCACACCGTTGACCTGGACTTTTCCTTTTTGAATAAATTTTTTTACCTCACTTCTGGTTCCTGCTCCTGCATCTGCCAGGAACTTGTCCAGACGAACTGCTTTCTTCATTCTTCTTCCTCGCCAGTTTCTACTATTTTCTTTATAAATTCCGGCTCTTTCTCTTTCAGTACAGCAAACTCTATTCCGTTTAGCGATTCTCCGGCAGACTCTGTACTGTTCAGAGCCACTTTCACACTCACACCCGCCTCCGTTTCCAGCCATGCCGGACACTCCAATTCACGGATCAGGCTCTGGGCTAATTCTTCTTTCTGTTCAGGATCTGTGACATCCATTTCTTCTGCATTATATGTCACTGAATAATCGTACTGTTTCAGATTTTCTTTTTCCATAACAAAAGCATAACCTTTTTCTTTCAGGAAAACAAGTGTCCGCTTAAATGTCGGGAAAATATATCTTCCTACTTCTGCATAGGATTCCGGTGCAATATGCTCATCCATATCTGCATAGGAAGTAGCGTAAAGCTCCATCTGTCCACACGGGATTCCTATAAGTTCCTGCGGTGAGGCTTCTGCTATATCCTGTTTCAGCAGATCCAGCAGCTTCTGACTGTCAGATTTTTCCAATGTTACAGAGTACTGATCATCTAATTCATTTAAAGGATCTACTGTTATAAAAGACACTTTCTGTCTGTACTTTTCCAGAATATCATATTTATTATCTTTTAATGTTCCCTGCTCATAGCATGCTTCCAGCAGTCTGCCAAGCTGCTCCGCTGTCACTATATATTGTCTGGTAATATCGAAACCGCTCTTCTTTTTAAACTGAACTCCTATTTCTGTTCCGCTGCACTCCTTACTGTTCTGATAAGACGCAATTTCTTTTAACACTTCATAGGTTGTATCTGACATTCCTGCATCTGTCCATCTGCCATAATTTCCGCCCATAAAATAAAAGAGTCTGTCCAGTTTATATGAACCAGAGCTCACTTCCATCTGCGGTTCATTCACACTCTCAGTTCCTATCCGCTCCAGATTCAGACTGATTCCCTCAGTTTTTGCCATTGTCGGAATTCTTGTATCATATCCGATGGCATCTGTGTGTAATATCCAGGCACTGACAGCTACACATATTCCCAAAAGCAGAAGCTGCAGCTTATGTGCTGCCATTTTACGGAAATCCATTGCAAAAATAACCTGCAAAATTCCATAAAATGCAACTGTCCCCAACACAAGCCCGAATATCCACCAGCCAGTCCTGTTCTCTTCCGGTCCGATCAGCGCAAACATCGTTCCAATTGCCAGAGCAGCAGGGATTACGACCATAAACAAAAGGATTGGTTCCAGAAATCCGTAAACAAAAGATTTTCCTGTTTTCTCAGCTGGACGCTTTGTATATGCCAGATATGCACATACTGCCAGAACAATCAGAAGCAGTATCCCGCCCACTATAATGATCCAGAAATTCTTTTGTCCTGAATAAGTCCGCAATGCCACGGAAATAGATACAGGTGAAAGAAAAACAGATATCTTTTCTGCCATTCCCTCTTTAAGTCCCATATTCGTTCTGAAATACATCATTTCCAGCACCCATAAAAGAATGCCCAGTACCGGTCCGTAAAGGTAAACACAGCATAATGACAGAATACCTGCCAGAATATTTCCCGCAATTGCCAGTGCCAACACTGCTCCGAAATACAGCAGCAGATACATAAGCAAATGTTCCAGAAACATTTTCCCCGCTGCCGTGATCAGATGACTACCATGTCCTTTGCTGACTGCGATCGCCATTGTGATCAGTTCCATGATCACATATGGAACCAGATACAGCACCAGACCTCTGATTGCTTTTTCCCAAAAGAACCTGCTTCTTGTTACCGGAAGACTGTGATAAAAATCAATCTTATCTCTGGAAAAAAGATACCAGAATTCATTCAGGGCATTTACAACGGCCGCAAGCATTGTAACCAAAAAGCCTGGAACTATCAGATAGGAACAGATCATGGCAAAAGTCATCCTGTGGATTTCATCCGTCTGATTTCCGATCAGCATCAGTTCTGCTACCGGAAATGCAACCATAAACCCCAGTAACAACAGCACCAGAATCCAGGTACTGCCTTTTAAGCTGCTTCTTAATGATCTACCAGAAAATGTTTTTGACTTCATAGCCTGCCACCTCCGTTTCGCTGATAAATATCTCCTCCAGTGTCAATGGAATCACTTCGCAGAATATTGGATTCTGTGTCTGTACTTTCTGAAGTATTTCTTCTCTGGTCCCTCTTGCAGTAAGTATCAGAAGTGATCCCTGATGTTCTTTCTTTAAAACGTCCAATTCTTTCAAAAGTGCTTCTTCTTTTGTCTGATCCGGCAGTACACACTGGATCTTATGGATATGGAATTTCATGTCTTCCAGTTCTCTGGATAAAAGAATTCCTCCTTTGTGCAGGAGTCCTACATGGTCACACACGTCCTCCAGTTCTCTCATATTATGAGATGCGATCACCGGGGTAAAATCCCGATTCATGATTTCAGACACAAACAGACTCTTTACTGCCTGACGCATGACCGGATCAAGTCCATCGAACGTTTCATCGCATAACAGATATTTTGTCCCTGCACTGATTCCCATAATGACCAGAAGCTGTTTCTTCATTCCCTTGCTGTAGGAACTGATCCTGCGTTTCTCATCCAGATGAAACTGGTCCATTAATTTACTGTAACGGTCAGTCATAAAGTCCGGATAATATTCTCTGTAGAAATCTTTCAGATCTGCTGCCGTATATCCCTGTGGAAAATATCCACCGTCTGAAATGTAAAATATCTGCTGTTTTATCTTTTCATTCTCATAGACCGGTTCCTGATCCACCAGGATTTCTCCTTCGTCCGGCTTTATCACTCCGGCAGCCATTCGAAGCAGCGTGCTCTTTCCTGCACCGTTGGTCCCTACCAGTCCGAAAATCTGGCGTTCACCGATTTCCATTAATACATGGTCAATGGCATGGATCTCTCCGAAAGCTTTACTGCAGTTTCTGATCTCTATCATGATTCGTCCTCCTTTTCAAAGATTTCCGCAAGCATTTTCTCCAGTTCCTCTCTGTTGAATCCTGTGTTTCTGCCTTTCTGTATCAGTGCTGTGAATTCTTTTCGGTAGCTCTCTCTGTTTATCTTCTGTACCTGAGAGCTGTCTGCTACGAAATTTCCTCTGCCTTTTACAGGATAGATCAGTCCCAGTTTCTCCAGCTCCATATATGCACGCTGGATCGTGTTGGGATTGACGGACAGTTCTGTGGCAAGCTGCCTTACTGACGGCATCTGCGATCCCGGCGGCAGGACACCGTTCAGGATTAGGATCTGAAATTTATCTGTAACCTGTTCATAGATTGGACGCCTGTCCTGATAATCCAAAACAATCACTGGTGATTCCTCCTTTCTGTTACGTGTTTCATGATGTGTTGTTTTATTTTATGCGTGTATTCAGTGTATTAGTTGTATTGATACACTCATAATACAAAATACTGTTGTATCTGTCAAGTACTTAATAGCTAAATACTTATTTGTCAAACAGATATTCTCTGTTTAATTCAGTAAAAGGTTATTTCCGAATCCTAATCAAACTGTTAGGTTTTACTCTTTCCAGTACATCTAAATTTCCGTATACTGATTATTTTCTTTTTGCCTTAACATAATCTTTTTTCTAATAACAAAGACACCTGCATGTGTACTGTCATTCCACAATTGCAGATGTCTTTATCTTGTCTCTATTTTTATATCATTCTTTTCTTTTTTCTTATACTGCACATCTTTTCGAAATGGGTAAGGCAATATACCACACTGATCAACAGAATCAGATAGATCAATATGAGAATCTGTACCCCATATTTCATGGAATACAAATCCAGTGCATATTCTGAGATAAGCAGTGACCAGATGTTTGCTCCCATATGGAGCAGCATACTGCTGTAAATATTTCCACTCATTTCCAGTATCCATGCAAATGCAGTTCCGAGGATACTTGCGTAAATTCCCTGTACGATATTTCCGTGATAGATACCAAAGACCACTCCGGAAATCACTGCTGCCACCGGCATCTTCAGCCAGTCACGCAGACGCAGATAGATTAACCAGCGGAAGATCATTTCCTCCGCCGCAGGTGCAATAATTCCCATCCAGAAAATCATCATAAGAAGTGATTTTCCTTCTGTAATTCTGGTCATGCTTTCCTGGTAGGCACTGCTGTTGATAAATGACTGAAGAATTGCCATCAGGAAGTTTCCATACTGTGCAAGTCCGGCTCCTGCCAGAAGCAGAAGAATTATTTCCAGTAAGGAAAGCGGTACTTTTTTCTGTGCCGGGATCAGACCGCCGGCAATTCTTCTAACTTTATCTCTTCGATAAAAATACAATGCCGGGATCATAGCCAGGATTCCTGTTAAGCCTGTGAGAAAAATCGTGTAATTATAGTATGTCTCTGCCGAATTTTCTGCTGTTCTTGCAAATACTGCCAACGCAGTCCCTGCAACGATCTGCGAAATCACAAAATGGATTCCTGCCGGATATCCTGCCCTCCAGATTTTAGAAACAATATTTTGTTTTCGCAGAGGGCTCAGGCGAAAAAATCTACGATTCCTTCTGCAGAATCAACGATTTTCAGAGGTTCTGCCTGTTTAAGCTCTTCTTCAGTTCCATATCCGAAAGAAACTGCAATGCATTCCAGGCCAGCTTTGCGTGCTCCGTATACATCATGTTCTTTATCTCCAACCATAATAACCTGATCTCTGTGTTTGTCCATATTCAGACGTTTCAGAACATCTTCGATCACTTCTGTCTTGTTTGTTCTTCGACCATTCAATTCGCTTCCGCCGATTTCTGTGAAGTACCGGGTAAGTCCAAAATGATCCAGGATCTGTCTCACATATACTTCCGGTTTAGAGGATGCTACTGCGAGAATATATCCTTTCTTCTCCAACTGTGCCAGCATGTTCTCAATTCCCGGATATACGGCATTTTCAAAGATTCCTGTCACAGAATAGCGTTCTCTGTAAATTTCCACCGCCTGTTTTGCGGTTGCCTCATCAATCTGTGCATATTGCATAAACATCTCCATAAGCGGCGGTCCTATGAAAACCTTCAGTTTCTCAAGGTCCGGTTCAGGCTTTCCAATTCTCTCCAGTGCATACTGAACAGATTTCGTGATACCCTCTCCGGATTCTGTTAATGTTCCATCTAAATCAAACAAAATTACTTTGTACATAGGTTCCTCCTGTCTCAGAAAAATTGATATAATATGATAAATTATAGCATTGTTTTCCTGAAGCGTCTATGAGGAAAAAATCCAGGGATTCATTTTTATCAGCTTTCCGCCTTGAGAGATAACCAACAATTCTATTTCTTTTACATTTTCATCTTCCGTATCCGGTATGATCCAGTCTCCTTCCCAATGCCAGGGACATTCTGTTTTGTTAAGCCGAAAAGAAAGAATCTGAACAGAGCCCCGGGATATTATCTGAATTCGCGGGGTATGGAAACTATCTGTATTTTGTGTGCAATGAAACTTAACAGCTTCATCTTTTACATGCGTGTATTCAACAGTATCCCCCTGGTTTTCTTTATTCTGAAACACTTTGGAATTACCTGTATTCTTGTTTTCTTTTTCTGTTTTCTTTGCTTTATTTTGTTTCTTCTTATTTTTCTTTTTTGACGGCTTAGGAGTTGGGGGCTGAGTTGATTTGGGTGTTTTTGTCAGCTTCGGATTTTTCGCAGGTTTAGGTGTTGGTACAGGTATTGATGTTGAGGTGGGTTTTTCTGATATCTTAACAGCGGATTCATTATCCGTCCGGGATGTTATCTGCATATTGTTATCTGTCTGAGGTTGAGCGTTCCATGCAGAATTATTATTCCGGGCATTATTACTCTGAACGTTATTATTCTGGGCATTATTATTCTGAGAATTATTATCCCACTGAGAATTATTGTTCCATTGACTGCTGTTATTCCAGTCAGTGTTATTCTGCTGTACACCATTCCATTGCTGTATATTATCCTGTGTTCCGTTTCCTGTATCAGAATCATACTGATATCCATTGTCCTGGGCCTGATCGTTCTGTGCAGGAGTTTCTGATGTGTTGTCTCCAGTCTGCCGGTTATTTTCCCACGCATTCTCCCAACTGCTCTGATTCCACTGCTGTTCCTCATGCCATTGCCAGCTGCTGTTTTCTCCATTTCCTACATCAATATCAAAACCTCCCATCTGCATGGCAGAGATAGTCGAAGTCAGACACAGACATAAACATACAAATGTCACAATCCAGAGTCTGTTATGATTTTTCTTCACTCTTAGTCATCTCCTTTTCCCACAATCTCAGATTTCTGCTGACTGTATCGTCTAACATTGTTTCTTTCGACTTATATTCTGTCCATAGTGCCTGACCGGCTTCCTTTTGCCCGGTACGGAACAGGAACATTCCATATTCACCGTATCCGGCTCTGTAAATTTCATCATAAAGAAGCATTTGCTCATAGTAGAATCCTGCATTTTCATAATTTTCCTGGTACTCACCGTTTATTGCCAGAAGCTGTAATATCTTTCTTGACTCCTCTTTTTCAGTGCATTGTTTTTGTAATTTCCGCAGTCCGGTATCTGCCTGTTCACAAATTTTTTCCCTGTCCGCTTTACTGCCGTTTTGAAATTCTTCCTGATAATAAAGGTCTGTAATATCAGTTAGCTCTTCATAAAAATCAAATGTTTTGGAACCGGATACCAGATCAGAACTAAACAGAAGAAAAACAGTTATTACTGCAAAAGCAATACTGCTCCCTGCCAAAACCAACATGTTTTTAATTTTACTCTGATTTTGTCTCTTCTGGATTCTGCTTAGTTTTTTCTGTACAGTCTTCATATTTTGATAACGCATTTCCGGTTTCTTCATGCAGCATCTGAAAATAAGCCAGAATAATGACATGTTCCGGATGAATAACAGACAATCTGTTTTTCCACATAAGGCAGATAATGTTTTTCCAAATGTATAAATATCTGTTGCTGCATTTATCTTTCCCTCATATTGTTCCGGCGCAGCAAAACCGGCAGTGCCTGTACATACTTTATGGTGATATTTATATCCGTTTACAGCACCGCCCAGATCGATCAGATATAATCTTCCATTCTCACCCAGCATCAGATTGTCAGGCTTCAGATCTCCATAATAAACCGGTGGTTTCCGACCATGAAAATAGGAGAATACATCTGAAATCTCCATTCCATATTTAACGATTTCATTTATGGAAAAATGTTTTCCGCCTCTTAAATACTCACCCAGAGATTTTCCCCTGACATATTCCATAACAAGGTAACATTTCCGGTTATCCTCTATATAATCTATCATCTTTGGCAGAGACGGATGTGAAAGCTTCAAAAGCATACGTGCTTCACTTTTGCCGGATACCGGTATTTCTTTTACCGCCCACAAAACGCCCAGTTCCAGATCTCTGGCAAGGTAAACTTTCCCTCCACCGCCTTTTCCAACAGGCTCCAGAATACAGTAACGCCCTTTTAATACAGTTCCAGATAAATTCACTGGTTCACCTCCTGTTCAATTGTCAAACAGATAAAATCATCAGATTCGCTACTTGCTCATAACCGAATAACTGCTCCGCAGTTTATCTGAACCAAGCAGATATTCACAATTCGTTTAAAATAAAAATGGAAAATGTGATGAAAGAATTTCATCACGTATAGATTAGATAAATACAGAATAGCACACTTCGTTCTTTTTGAAAAGCCCCATTTACAATATATGTAAACAGGGCTTAGTGTGCCAACAAGTTGATTTATTGATGAATCTTATTTTTACATTCTGTCCGGTGCAGAAAATCCAAGAAGATCGATACATGTCTCCAGAACTTTCTTAGTGAGTTTCAGCAGCTGGATGAAGGAAGCTTTCTGTGCTTCGTTCTCTTCGATGAGGATCTTTGTCTCATGATAGAAGCTGTTGAATGCATTGGATACTTCGTAAATATATGCACAGATCTTATGCGGTGCTTTTTCTTCAAAGGCGTTCTCTACGGTTGCACCGAAACCTGTCAGCTGAAGCATCAGGTTCTTCTGGCTGTCGTTTACAGGATCAAGGATTGCACCTGCTTCAAGGTTGCCGCCCTCTTCTGCAAAACGGTTCAGAATAGATTTGATACGAACGATCGTATAAAGGATATACGGACCTGTATTACCTTCAAATGATGTAAATCTGTCAATATCAAAAATGTAATCCTTGGTAGCCTGATTGGAAAGGTCACCGTATTTGATCGCGGAAAGCCCTACGATCTCTGCAGTTTCTTTCGCATCTTTATCTTTCACGCTGCGATTCTCAACAATCTTGGTAAACATCTCTTCGTTGATGTCTTTAATGAGAGTTTCCAGACGCATAACGCCGCCCTCTCTTGTCTTGAACGGTTTTCCGTCTTTTCCGTTCATGGTTCCGAATCCAAGGAAAGAAAGTTTTGTATCATCTTTTACAAGCCCGGTCTTTCTTGCACAGCGGAATACCTGGATAAAGTGAAGTTCCTGACGTTTGTCTACCACATACAAGATCTCATCCGGGTTAAATAATTTCATTCGCTCTACGATTGTTGCAAGGTCTGTAGTTGTATAAAGAGAAGCTCCGTCTGATTTCAGAAGCATACATGGAGGAATTTCTTTTGTATCGTTCTCTTCTTTTACATCTACTACAAGTGCGCCCTGGTCTACATAGGCGAATCCTTTTTCTTTCATCTCCTCAACCATTCCGGGAATATATGGCTGTGCATCGGATTCCTTTTTCCAGAGATCAAAAGACACATTTAATTTGTCATAGTTGCGCTTCAGGTCTGTAACGGATACGTTCATAATATGGTTCCAGAGAGCCATGTATCCCGGTTTGCCCTGCTGAAGAAGATGAGTTGCTTCCAGAGCTTCGTTTCTGTACGCTTCATCCTCTTTGGACTTGCCGCTTGCACATGGATAGATCTCTTCCAGCTCGCTGATCGTAAATGGTGCTTCCTCCGGATACTCTCCTGTGTAAGAATCATCAAAATAAACCAGCTCCGGTTTTCTGTGTTTCAGTTCTGTAATGATCAGTCCCATCTGAAGACCCCAGTCTCCCAGATGAACATCACCGATCACTTTATGTCCTACAAAGCGACCGATTCTCTTAATACTTTCTCCAATGATTGCAGAACGAAGGTGTCCTACATGAAGAGGTTTCGCAACATTTGGTCCGCCATAATCGATGATGATCGTCTTCGGCTCTTTTGCTGCAGATACGGAAAGTTTCTCGTCTGCTGCCATTTCCTTTAAGTAATCTGCAAGGAATTCACCTTTTACTTTTAAATTGATAAATCCCGGTTTTACTACTTCTGCCATGGAGAAAACCTGGCTGTCTTTTAAGTATGCTACTACATCATCAGCGATCATAAACGGTGCCTTCTTGTATGCTTTGGCTCCTGCCATAGCACCGTTACACTGAAATTCGCAAAGATCCGGTCTGTTGGATACGGTTACTTTTCCGTAGGATGGGTCGTATCCGGATTTTTCAAATGCTGCGGAAAGTTCTTCCGCCATCTGTTCCATAAGTTTCTTCATTCTTTCCTAACTCCTCAGATTGTTTTATTCTACTACCACTTTTCTTGAACATGCAACTGCAATAGCACCATGTCCGATATGGCATGCAACACTTAATGATAACGGATTCTGCACAATCTCAATTTCGGGGAATACTTCGGCAATTTCTTTCTTAAATTCCTCTGCTTCCTCCTGATTTCCTGTATAAGCAGACTGCAGGCACATTTCGCCACGTTTTACGTATTCTGCGAAACGGTTCTCCCAGTCATTCTGCATAGCCTTGAGCATGACACGTTTTGCCTGCTTCTTGCCTCTTGTTTTGGAATATGCATCCAGCTTCTCACCCTGGATCTGAAGCACAGGTTTCAGGTTCAGAACTGTTCCGATTGCTGCTGCTGCAGGAGTAATCCTTCCGCCTTTCTTAAGGTATTTCAAAGTTTCCAGAGTAATATAGATACTGGAATCCAGCTTCTGCTCTTCCAGAACCTGTTTGATCTGTGTCGCATTTCTGCCCGCATCTCTTAATGTGAGGGCATCCAGTACAGATTGTCTCTGCGTAACAGAAATTCTCTGATTGTCTACTACATGTACTCTTCCGTCATATTCCTGAGCCAGTCCCATTGCTGTATCGCAGGATGCACTCAGTCCGCTTGACATTGGAATGTGCACTACTTCATCATACTTTTCCAGTAATGTATTCCAGAGTCCGCATACATCTGCCGGCCCCGGCTGTGAGGTAGAAATAGCCTCATCATTCTTAAGTCTCTCATAAAACTCTTCCTGTGAAAGAGTGATTCCTTCAAGATAAAGCTTCTCGTTAATATAAAAAGGCATTGGAATTACGCTGATTCCAAGTTCTCTTGCCTGGTCCTGTGTTATGCCGCTGTTACTGTCTGTGACAATGGCAATTTTTCCCATATTCATATCTCCTTTGCTTCTGATCCACTTCAGATTTTTTATGTATCAATTATCTTTTCATAAAATTACAGACTATGTTCAGTTTATCATATTTTTTTATGTATCACAATCAGGAACCGCTAATTTATTGCAAAAAAATTCCGCATAGATTGACCCATGCGGAATTTTGACTGCCTGTTTCTATTCTTTTGCGATATTTATGCCAGAATCAGTCCAGTTCCCTTACGATCTTACGTACCGGCAGAACAAATGTAGGTGATACAGATAATTCATCAATCCCCATCTGTATAAAGCGTTCTGTCAATGTAGTATCTGCTCCGAGCTCTCCGCAGATTCCTGCCCAGATTCCCTCTTTATGTGCATTATCAATGACCATCTGGATCATACGAAGTACAGCTTCATGATGAGAATCATAAATATTATCCAGTTTTGCATTCTGACGGTCGATTGCCAGTGTATACTGTGTTAAATCGTTAGTTCCGATGCTGAAGAAATCAACTTCTTTTGCAAGAAGATCACTGATCATAACTGCAGCCGGTGTCTCGATCATTACACCCTGCTCTACGTCATCTTTAAACGGAATGCCCTGCTCTGTCAGCTCTTTCTTAACCTCTGCAACAATAGCCTTGATCTGTTTTACTTCTGTTACAGAGATGATCATCGGATACATAATGGAGATATTTCCGAACATACTTGCTCTGAACAGTGCACGAAGCTGTGTCTTAAATACTTCCGGTCTGTCCAGGCAGATACGGATTGCACGATAACCCATTGCCGGATTCTCTTCGTGTGCCATATCAAAGTAATCAATCTGCTTGTCTGCGCCGATATCCAGTGTACGGATGATTACTTTCTTTCCTGCCATATTCTGTGCTACTGCTTTATAAATCTGGAACTGCTCTTCCTCTGTTGGATAATTATCTTTTTCCAGATAAATGAATTCACTTCTGAAAAGACCGATACCTTCTGCATCATTAGCCAGTACACTGGCTACATCGCCTGTGCTTCCGATGTTTGCGTACAGATGAATCTTATGTCCACTCTTTGTCTCTGTAGTTTTGCCTTTTAATTCTTTGAGCATTGCTCTCTGGCGCAACTCCTCGTCTTTCTGATCCTGATATTTCTTCAGGGTATCTGCATCCGGTTCCACAATAAGAGAACCGGTCTTGCCGTCTACAACTGCCATTTTCCCATCCATGCTGTCATCATATTCAATATTGATCAGCGCCGGGATATTCATAGTTCTTGCAAGGATTGCTGTATGGGAATTGGAAGAACCTTTCCTTGTAACAAATGCAAGAACTTTGCTCTTGTCCATCTGTACAGTTTCACTTGGAGCCAGATCCTCAGCAACGATAATAGATGGTTCTGCAGCATCCATATCTCCCTCATCGTGTCCTGATAATACACGTACCAGACGATCTGAAATATCCTTTACATCTGCCGCTCTTGCTTTCATGTAGTCATCATCCATCTGCGCAAACATGTCTGCAAAATTATCACCTGTTGTTGCTACTGCATACTCTGCATTTACATTCTCCGTACGGATAATGTTATCAATAGAATCCAGATAGTCCTCATCATCCAACATCATCTGATGCACTTCAAAAATAGCAGCACCTGATTCTCCTACTTCCCGGAGTGCCTTATCATACAGTTTCTGAAGCTGTTCAACTGCTTTCTCTTTTGCTTCCTGCACACGTGTGATCTCTGCCTCCGGATTTTCTACCTTCGTACGCTTTACACTTGTGTCTGCTTTCTGCAAAATAGAAATCTTTCCAATTGCGATTCCTGAAAATACGGACTTACCTTCTAATACTCTCATTACTCCAATTCTCCTTATTAAAGATTATGGCATAACTGTCTGACATCTTCACAGTTACAGATTATTTTTCAAAAACTCTCTCATTACTTCGGCATCTGCCTCTTCATTCTCGCCTTCCACATGTACTGTTATCTGATCTCCCTGTTTTACTGCAAGATTCATAACACAGAACATCCGCTTCGCATCACCACTGTCTGTTCCTTTAAAAATAGTGATATTGCTCGTAAGCTTTCCGGCTTCCTGCACAAGAAGCAGTCCGGGCCTTGCATGTATTCCAAATTTATCTTTGATGATATAGGTAAATGATACCATCCGCGAACTTCCTCCTGTATAAATAATTCTTTTTGAGATACTTCATTATAGCACAACCTGTATTTGTACTTCCATATTTTTTTATTTTTTGTACAAATTTTAGCACATTTCTTGACATCTATACAAATTTGATTGTTTTTCTGTTTAAAATCCACAGAAAAATGGTTATTGTTCACTTCGTTTTCAATAACACGCTTTGCAAGATATTACCAGTAAACAGTAACTAAAAATGTTACAGAAAAACAGACTCAATATACAAAGGTATTGTACATCAAGTCTGTTTTATCTGTGCAGTGTTTATTCACTTCTCAACGCATCAATAGGATTTAAATTTGCTGCTTTCACAGAAGGAAGCAGTCCAAATACCACGCCTATCACTGTAGAAAACAATACTGCGATCACAATTGATGGCACACTGATCGCAGTAGGCGAACCGGTAACCTTTCCCACCACTTTCGACAGCCCGATTCCTGTTATTACTCCGATAATACCGCCAATACTGGTAAGTACGGAAGCCTCTGTCAGAAACTGTCCCAGAATCGTCTTCTTACGTGCCCCGATAGCCTTTTTCAATCCAATCTCTTTGGTACGCTCTGTAACAGAAACCAACATGATATTCATGACACCAATACCGCCTACAAGAAGAGAAATACTTGCAATCCAGATCAGCTGATTATTCGTACTCTCACTGAGTTTCTGCATATTCTTGACCTGCTCCATAATATTATCGGCTTTGTATTTCATGGTTGTATTTCCGTCTGTATTTAAGGCTGCAATTAAATTATTCAGCACATCTGCTGCTGCATTTCCCACCGAACTCATGGTATCTGTGCTGTCTGCTTTCACAATTACATTCTGAGGAACATCAAATTTAAAGGAAATCGGCCAGCAACTGTCCGGAATCATTACACTTCCTACAATCGACTGATAATAAGTGTAGTATTCGTCAATACTGTTGATCGTCGGCTGATAATTCTCATCCTGCCGGATCACTCCCACAATCGTATATGGTTCCTGATTGATCTCCACAGTCTGCCCTACCGGGTTCTGTGACGGGAACAGATTCTGTGCCGCATTGTCATCGATCAGCGCAACTTTATTGTAATTTTTGTAGTCATCTTTTACAAATCCCCGTCCTGACTGAATTATATATCCGCAGGTAGCCAGATAGTTCACATCAATCCCGTAAACACTTCCACCCTCCAGACTGTTATTGTTATTATAAATAGATGCGCTGGTACTGTTATAATAAAAGGTCGCATTTTCAACATGATCCAAATCTTTTACTTCTTCTTTTACATCATCTGTCAAAATCGGTGTTTTTGAAGAATTTCCATATTCCGCATCATACTGGTTATCTCCATCATACAGATAAATCTTTACTGTATTGGAACCTGCACCTATCAGGTCTTCCTTAATCTGTTCACTGGTTCCTTTGATGGTGGAAACAATTGCAATGATAGATGCAATACCAATAATGATACCCAACATAGTCAGGAAGGATCTCATCATATGTGACCATATTCCCTGAAAAGCCAGGCGTATATTTTCAAGCATAAAATGTCTCCTTTCTCAATTAATATCCATACATCTGATCCAGAGTAACTTCTTTTGTCTTTGCGCCCTCTTTCACATCTTTTCCATAAGGAAATGCGATCAGATCATCTTCACTGAGCCCACCTTTGACAATCACACTGTAACCGCTGTCTACAGCTGCACCCACTGAAATCTCCTGTTTCTTCAGGATACCATTATCATCTTTATACACATAGTTTTTATTATTGTCATTTCTGACAAAAGCTTTCTGAATGACCATAATGTTCTCTGCAGCAGATGCTTCATAATTGACAGTAACCCAGTCCTGATCTTCCAACTGAAGTGTCTTGTCACTTACCACTGCTGTAAATGCATAATAAGACACATTTGGATTACTGCTTCCATAGAAGCTGTTTCCGGTTACAGGATATTCCGAAACATCCATAACATCTGCCTCAAAAGATCCGCTGGTATAACTTGTACAGTTAAGCTTTGTGCCTTCTTTAAAATCATCGAGCATCAGTTCACTCACAGAACCTACAACATAAAAACCATCACTGCTTTTTATCTTGATCAGAGCCTTACCGTCAGTTGTCTCACCGCTTCCGGAATCCCCCACATAAGTAACCGTACCATCCAGTTTTGCAGTGATAAGCTTTTTATTCGCTTTCTTTTCCAGCTGTGATATCTTGATATCGCTTTCCTGAAGATCCAGCTTAAGGCTGGCAATCTTACTCTTCTGATACTTGATGGCATCTGCTCTGGAAACAGGAGTTCCGGTAGGTTCATCATTCCCACCAGGATTATCATCTCCTCCATCATCCGGATTCTCATCATATTTATCTGCATCTGCCAGTGTGAATTCCACCTCTGCAAATTCATATACCGGTTTCTCCAGAAGACTTCCGTTTACCAGATAATAACCTGTGCAGGAGGTTTTCAGATCATCATAGTCCGCTATTGTATCATTCTGATGAAATTCCAGACGGTACCAGTAACCACCCTGATTAACAACTTTGGTTCCATCAGGACTGTATCCTGCAAGTTTATTAAAGAATGAACCCATTACTGTTACTTTTTCTTTTGCACTGCTACACAGATATACATATGGATCGTCCTCTGTGCCACTTCCTGTAAACGGAACAGAATCTGCATCCAGTTTCTGATAAAACGGCTCGTCACCATCAGTGATATTCGGATCACCTTTTCGGTAATAGGGATCAAAATATGTGGTATGATCATCCAGTGCCGGC
>ERZ824522.1150-NODE-1150-length-18833-cov-2.911332_pt1 | contig 18833 bp, 28 predicted proteins | sample MGYA00519935_ERZ824522 | MGnify/ENA primary metagenome ERZ824522 (study PRJEB31778, sample SAMEA3449160) | human gut metagenome | biome: human gut; feature: human-associated habitat; material: faeces | place: United Kingdom | collected 2010/2012 ...
ATGAGAAGAAGAAGTTTTTATTAAGAGAAGAATCTGAGTTGCAAGACAATATTTTTGAAGTAATAGAAGAGGAGAAAACAACAATGGGAACATCTGAAAAAACAAAAAACACGAGCTATTCGTTGGAGGCAATCAGTAAGAAGCTGAGGAAGCATAGACTGAGAGACGATCATATTCTCCAGAGAACTTCTGGACAGTGGAATTTGAAGACCAAAAGTGAATTAATGTCAGATATCCTTCAGGGAAGAGCATTGACTCAGGTTATTATCTCAGAGGAAATTAAGAATGGCATCCAGATGCTTTGGCTTATTGATGGAAAGCAGAGATGTACGAATATTGATGATTTTATGCATGATGGGTTTGCTATTTCAAAAAATATTAAGATTAGAAACATTGAATATCAATCTGATAAATTGGATGAAGATGGAAATGTTGTGTTGAATGAAGATGGGTTTCCGGTTCCAGAAAAGAAAGTTTTTGATATTGGTGGAAAGAAGTTTTCTCAACTTCCAGACGAATTGCAAGATAGGTTTAAAGAATATCAGCTTCCAGTTATGTTCAATTTAAACTGCACAAAAATGGATATCGCTTACGACATTTCACGATTCAATAGATGTAGGTCTATGAATGTAGCGCAAAGTGGATGGACAGGATTTGATGAAGAATATGCAGAACTTGTAGATAATATTTTGAAAATGGATTTCTTTAAACCTGATTGCAAAAAGACATCATATACAAAAGCAAATATCACAGCAGGTACATTGAGAAGAATGTTGGTTGAATCTATTGTGCTTTCGGAGTTTCCAGATGCCTATAACAGTGACTTTGGAAAGATGTGTGAATATCTTACAGATAATGCAACAGAGAATGTATTTGTAGATTTCTATTTACATGTAGAAAGATTGGTTTCTGTGACAAGAGAAGAAACCGCGGGGATGTTTAATTCCAAAAACTCATTCCTTTGGTTTGTATTATTTAATAAATTTGACAAGCTATCAGAGAGGTATGGAATAGAAGATAAGCGGTTTTATGAATTTCTATGTGCATTACAGGCGGATTTACATAGTAAAAAAATTAATGGTATAAGTTTTGATTCTTTAGATGAAGAAACAGGCACTAAAAAGAAGCCTCTTATCATGAAAAAGTTAGACCTGTTGGAAACATTGTTAAAAGATTTTTTGGAAATTGAGGCTGAAGAAAAGAATAATATAAAAGAGATAGAAATAAATCAGTCGGCGATTGACTTTGTAAATGCTAATGTTTATGAGAATCCGACAGAAGAAGATATCAAATGCTATGAAGAAGACTTAGAGGTTTTGACTTTGGATATAGATAATAATTCACCGCTGTTAAATCCAGAAAACTACAATTCGCTAATTGGTATTATAGCATATTCATATAAAAGAGATGTTGCTTTGGACGATTGGTTTATTAATTTCTTTAATGATCATAAGACATATATTAAAAATCAAAAAGAGAACTATACATATATGAAAATGGATTTTGACAAATATGTGGATAAAGTAAAAAACGATAGAATAGGAGCAGCGTAATATGATTCGTCAAATTGCAATAAAAGAAGGAAAAGGTTTTAAAGAGTGTAATTTACTAGAACTTACAAGCAATAATATTTTTATCTGCAGCAAGCCGAGTGTAAAGAATAGATTGTGGAAGAAAATAAAGGATATTTGGGAAATTAATGACAATGGTGAAGCGGATGTAATTTACATATATGAACCATATGACGAAGAACCGAAAAAAGATCTAGATGGGTTTAACGTAAATTATTTACCCACGACAATTGTGCAGTTACAGAATGGACAGAAGTTTATTTTTACGGTAGAGGCTCCGTTTATTTTAACAGCAACAGATAGAAGAGATATTTGGTTTGCTGATGAGGATGAAGACGGAAATATTTATTGCTATGCATTTACAGATTTTAAAGGGCATAAAGAATCGTGGGAACAGGGGGTAGAAAGGGTGTATGTTGAAATTATTTCTGGTATTTACGGACGCTATAAATGATAAATGGGAGGAAAGGTTGAAAATATGAAATTATATGTATGCAGTAATAGCACAAATGGAATAAAAGGTATTGACGGTATTTATTATTTGATTACGGAAGAAGGAGAATGTTTAGCATCTCATTTGTGTTCTTCTAAGTATTATGCAAAAGGTGATTTATACGAGAACAGACCAGAAAGAATTAAAAAATATACAGAACGTTTTGGTAAATGCAAATGTTTGTATCTTGGAGAAGACGATATGACTTTTGAGAAACTTCTTGAATTAAATTACAAGTTCGCACAAGAAGAAAAATAAGTGAGTAAATTGAGTTTCCTTGGAGAATCTGTAGAAACAGAAGATGCCGAGGTTAGATGAATGAATATAAGTCTTTGGTTAAAACTATTTCTCGTTAATGGAGGTGGAATGATGTCAAGTCCAAAAGGTTTTATTTTATATCGAATTTGGTACGGAAATTGTCTGGCATATGTTGGAAGAACTAAACAACCATTACAAGCAAGGATACGTGGTCATATGTTCGCAAAGCCAATGCACAGAGCAATAGATATTCATAATGTCACAAAGATTGAATATACAGAATTTGATACTGAAGCTGACATGAATCTGTATGAAATATACTACATAAATCTTTGGAAACCACCACTAAACGTGGATGATAAAGCAAAGGATAAGTTGACAATCTGTTTGTCTGACAAAGACTGGAAAGAGTTTGTTCCTACAAATTGGGAGCAATGGAAATGTGAGATAAGTAAAGATAACAGTGGAGTAGCTTTATGGCATAGACTTAGAAACGAAAAAGCACTGAGAGGTGAATAGCAAATGCAGGTACTAGAGAAGATTCTGGAAGAGATAGAGAAAGAAGCAGTGAAAATGTATACAAAGAAATTACCACATCAGTATTACAAAGCGGTTGGTACAAGAAAAATTGAGGAAATCATCCATTCTCACATGGACGAAGTAGAAAATGACGGCTGGATTCCAGTAGAAGAGCGGTTGCCGGAAGATTTAGAAAAGGTTTTAGTGTGGTATGAATACTTCCGCTATGGAGAGTATAATTGCATGTTTGAAACATATGGTACCGGTTGGCAACTTGATGGGCATTGGAGTGGAGATGTGAGCGGAAGACAAGCGAGATGTATTGCATGGCAGCCACTTCCGGAGGGGGGTACGGAAGACCTAAGAAAGAGAAGTCATCATGCAAGAAACACATTATGAGCAGATTTATGAAAGTGGAGTAGAATGAAAAATGATAGAATTAATAGTTGGAGTCATGACGGTGACTTCCATCTCAATAATATCTTTTATGTGTGGACAATTTATTGGATGGATTATAAGCGAAATATGTATCTATATTGAAAATAAAATTAAAAATAAAAGAAGAAAAGGAGAATAAAATTATGGGAATTACATGTAAAGCAACAGGAAAGATGAAAGGAATTTTGAAGAGAGTAGACAATCAGATTGAAGCTAACATGAAGGCTTTAAAAGAAAAGAAGAGTAAGAAAAATAATGGCAATAAAGTTAGTAAGTAACATGATGAAACTAAAATTTTATGAGGAAATTTTATGAAAATATTTGGAATAGAATATAAAACAAGAAGAGAATTAATAGAAGAAAACGAAAAACTTAAAGCTGAGAACAAAGCAGTAATTATTAACAAAACTAAATATGTTGCTAAATATGAAAAATATCATGTACATAGATGTCGTTCAGAATTTATTGTGCCATATGGTGATGAATCACATTTTTCCTATCAAAAAATAAAAGAATATCTTTGTGAACAATTAACACAAGAAATTTTTAGAAACAGTATTTTTGAAAAAAGAATTGATTCGCTTGGAAGAATAGTGTTTTCAGCGGAAATTCCGGTTTTAAGGAAAGAACAGAATATATAACTAAAAGAAAAGGAGATTTAATAAAATGTGTAGATTTAAGTCAGGTATTCAGTTTAAAAACAGAAACGTATTAACAACAATTTATAACGATAGTCATTCGGATTTATTAAAAGATTTAGGAATCGAAGATAACAATTATAATGCGTCAACAAAATTTATTCGCGTAGAATTAATTCCTCCAAATGATAATCTGGCAGCAGATATTAGCAAATGGAAATATAATGTAGATCAGGATATTCTTCCGGATTGGTATACATTAGATAAAGAAAAATATGAACAGAGCTTTAGAGAAGATGTTAAAGAGTGGTTGGAGAAAAATCTTTCAATTGAATATGTATGTGGAAAGTCTTGGACTTGTGCAAAAGATGGAAAGTATACATACCATTTTATGTATGGATCATTATTTGATAATAGATTTGGTGACACAAATAATTATTCAGAATCTGAAATAAAAGAAAAACTTGTTAATAGTGGCTTGGCGAAAGAACTTGAAGAATTTTATGGTGGTAAACTTGTTCCGATTACGTTGGATTTAACATCTTTAAATGGTAGCAAAGAGTATGGTGTTGTCTCAGGAGATAAAATCGCTATTCCGACATTGGATATTTTAAGAAAGTTCAAAGAAAATATTCCGCTAATGAGTAGGTGGTATTGGACTTCTACTCCAAACGGAACAAAACAAACAGGCGATACCTCTTTTGTTCAGGTTGTCGGCGATTGTGGTGGCATGGTTTGCCGCGGTTGCGGTTGGTACGGCGGCAGCGTGCGTCCGTTTTATATCACCAAATCTTGAATCTTTGCATCTTTCAACAAAGTTCCGTTTAGACAGTTTATAGGACTCTGGCGTAAGCCGAGTCCGTAAGCAGTCGATAAGCGACTGAAAGGAGCGTATAAATGACTGACAGAACAATGGAAGTGATTTCAAAGTCTATTGATTTAATGCAGTGTACATACAGAATAACGTCAAAAAGGGATAGATATCCAGCTAAATATAAAGTATTAGTTGAAAGAATACAAAATGAATGCATGAATATATATTGCTATTTGATGGATGCAAATAGATTACAATTAGACAATGCCAAATCTGAAAGATTAGAATTACAAACAAAAGCTATAGATTCTTGTGATAAATTATCTTGTTATGCAGAATTATCCATGAATCTAAATTTAATAAGTTCAAATATTGTAGAACAGTGGCAAAAGAAAATTAGTGAAATTAAATATATGACAATTGGGTGGCGAAAGAAAGATCGTTTGAGATGATAATTTTTGGGTTGTTTGTTGTATGACCTCTTATGTTCAGATTGTCAACGATGATGGTAACATGGATTACAACGATTGCAATTGGAACAGCAACAGCGTGCGTCCGTTCTGCTCCGGAAGACGAAATAAAGTAAGTAAAATACTGAAATTAGAGTCCCGGCATCAAAAGAATAAGCAACCTTTCCTGTATCGAACGATACAGGATAAATACAAAGGAATGAGATATTATGACAGAAGATAAAACTGATTTTAATAAAGTAACTGATTTTGATAATTTATATAATGCATATAAAAAGTCTAAGAGAGGAAAAGGATTTAGTAAAAGCAAACTTAAATTTGAAATGGTTGCGTTAGATGGTATTAGTCAAATTAAAAAACTATTGGAATCAGGTAATTATATTATAGATCCATATAATGAATTTAAGGTGTATGAGCCTAAAGAAAGGATAATTAAAGCTGGATCTTTTAAGGACAAGATTGTTCAGCATAGTTTATGCGATAATGTGCTGCTTCCGATATTGGAAAATGAATTTATTTTAACAAATTATGCTGGACAGAAAAATAAAGGAACAGATTTTGGTTTGAATTGTTTAAAAGCACAAATGTTTTTAGCGTATCAGAAATATGGATATGATTGTTGGATAGTTAAAGCTGATATAAGAAAATATTTCTATAGTATTGATCACAACAAATTAAAGGATATTATCGGGTATTTTATCGAAGATAAAGATGTCGTAAACTTATGTGAGAAATTTATAGATAGTACCGATAATGTTGGGCTGCCTTTAGGAAATCAAATTAGTCAAGTATTTGCATTATTAAATTTGTCTGGTCTTGACCATTTTATTACTGGTGAGCTAGGTATTAAATACTATGGAAGATATATGGACGATTTTTATTTGATTGTTCAGTCTAAAAAGTATGCGAAGGAATGTTTAAATGCAATATATGAGTTCGTAAGCACACTTGAATTAGAATTAAACGAAAAAACTCAAATAATTCCATTAAAAAAAGGAATTAAATTTTGTGGTTTTCATATTTACATTACGAAAGATGGAAAAGTTATTCAAAAATTACTTGGGGATAAGAAACGAAAAGCAAAAAAGAAATATAGAAAATTAGCCATAAAAGTTATTAAAGGAGAAATGACAAAAGAAAATTTTTATAGGTCTTATAATTCATGGAAAGATCATATATCAAAAGGGAATTGCGTGAAACTCGGATATAAAATGGATTTATATATAGAGAAATTATTAAGGATTGAAAAATAAATTATGAGTTATATAGAGAATGTTGTAATAGGAAAACCAATATCAGCTCCAGAATTTATGTTTGCAGCAGATAATAAGGATTGGTTGTGCAATGAATCAGAAAAGACATACTATACCGAAGAAAGATTTCTTCCGAAGATTCTTATTGATTTGGGTATTTATCCTTCTATCAGCGAAATCAGAAGGAATAAGCCAGATCTAATGATTAATCTGGATAAGGTTGATTTCATTGATGGATTGAAAGTAAAGAAGAAACGTTGGATATGGATATTAGTAGGAGAATAAATAACGAATGAAATCAGACTTTCATCAGATTGAAATGGAGGATGCATGAGTAAAGTAATAGCGATTTTGAATGAACCGATGAATTGTTTGGAATGTGAATTTGGTTATGCTAGTATATTTTGCGGAAAGTTTCATAACTGCTTAACGGATACAAAAACGTTTGACGAATTGGAAGAATTTAACATCCATAATCATAAGAACAGCAAAACAAAACCTGATTGGTGTCCATTAAAGCCCGTCCCTGAGAAGCAAGAGAGAGAAGAGTTGCTTGATGAATATAAAGAATTGGTTGGATAAAAATGCTATGGATGAAGAGGTAGAAAAATATAAAAAGAAAAAACAGTCTAATATATCAAAGTCAAAGTATAAATCTAAACATAAGCATGAATATGAAAGTTGTCTGATCCGATATACATATAAATTATATGATAAGGAATTTTCATCTATACAGATTGCATCGTATTGTAGGTTATGCGGGAAGATTGGCGGAAATATTGATCCTGAAAGAAGCATAACAGAGAAAATACAGAACGGTTATTGTCGTATGTTGAACAGCGAAGAAATATTGAAACAAAATGATGATTTGCCGGTATTTGATGTTAATGGATGGGATGACAAATATGTTCCGATGAAGAATATAAAAGTGAGAGGTGAGTAAAGAATAGGGAGAAAAATATATACAAAAGAAGAATTATTGGATAAATTAAAAAACTTATATTTAGAAATAAACGAACCAATTAATTTTAATTACTTTGGAAATGGATATTCTATTCCAACACGAAAAGTATATGCAAAGGCATTTGGAACTTGGCAGAATGCGTGTAAAATTGCAAATGTGCCATTCAAAGCTTCATTAAATAGAATAGGAGAAGAAAATATAAATTATCAAGGATGCTTGATGAGGATTACAAAGTATAATAAATCAAATAACATTGAAATCGAATTTCAAGATCAATATAAAACACATATAAAATCTACTTATGGAGAATTTAAAAGAGGGCAAATTAAAAATCCTTACTTCCCATCGGTTTATGGTGTGGGGATAATAGGAAATAAATATTCTATAGAAAACAACGGAGAATTAGCTAAAGAATATAGAATGTGGACATCAATGATTTTGAGATGTTTTGATAAAAAATATAAAATAAAAGCAAAAACATACAAAGATGTAACATGTTGTGATGAGTGGTTACTATATGAAAATTTTTATGAGTGGTTGCATAGTCAAGATAATTTTTATAAATTATTAAACTCTGATTTTTCTATTGATAAAGATATACTCATTAAGGGAAATAAGATATATGACCCTAAAAAATGTTGTTTAGTTCCACGAGTTGTAAATAATTTATTTGTGAAAAGAACTAATGATAGAGGTAAATATCCAATTGGGGTTACAAAACATGGTAATAAATATAGGGCTAGATGTGATAATCCATTGTCTGGTATTAGAGTACATCTAGGAGTTTATAATACTCCCGATGAAGCTTTTCTTGAATACAAAAAATATAAAGAACAAGTAATTAAACGGGTAGCTGAAATTGAGTATTCAAAAAAGAACATAACAGAAGAATGTTATAATGCAATGTTAAAATATGAAGTAGAAATTTCTGATTAAATGAGGTGAGTGAATTTGAATTATTATATTGCAGATACACATTTTGGCTGCACAAACAAATATGAGGATCGCACATTAGAGCACGACAAACTGATTAAAGAAAAATTGGAATCGTGTGGTTCGCAATAATGTAGATACAGTATATATACTCGGAGATATTGGAAGAGAGGGAAGTAACAAAGATAATGAATATCTATGTGAAATCATTTCTACTCTCAGAGGTCGGAAGGTGTTGATCCAAGGTAATCATGAAGGAATGAAAGACGCAAGACTTAGACAGTTGTTTGTTGAAATTACGCCTTACAAAGAAATTATAGACAACTATAATGGTTTGAATCACAGACTTGTGTTATCACATTTCCCCATATTGTTTTGGGCTTCACAACATAAAGGAAGTATTTTACTACATGGTCATACACACATGACAGATGAGCAGAAATTCTTTAAGAAATCTATCAATGATTTGAATGAATTTTTCAAAGATAAAACTCTAAAGGGATATACAGATTGTCCTCCAGCAAGAGCATTTAATGTAGGATGTATGCTTCCGTATATGAATTATACGCCGAGAACTTTAAAAGAAATATTAAAAAGCGGAGAATAATAATTATGTCAGTAATGATATCTAAAAATAAAAAAGAACTTATTGTAAGTTGTAATTGCGGATGCGACGAAGGATTACATATCGTTAAAATTAAACCAGATGAATATGATGATACATTTGCGTACTTATCTTACATTTCTGGAAATTTTTATAAAGAACAGAATAATACATTTATAGGAGTCTTAAAGAACAAAGCAAAGAAAATTTTGGCAATTATTAAAAATAAGGATTTCTATTATTCAGATGTGAAAATGACAAAAGAAGATTTTTGCCAGTTCAAAGAATATGTTAATCAGTTTGGAGAATAAATGAAAGAGATAAAAAGAAATGTGACAGAATCAAAGACGTTATATGAAATTTCAGAGGATGAATTAATTGAAATCAAGCGTAAAGAAAGAGCAAAAGGCAGACAAGATGTTGTAGAGTATATTGATTTTGCTTTTTGTAATTATATTTATAAAATGAATATAGGAGGAGTGTTTAGTTTTATTAAGAGCCTAATAAAATTCTGTAGGCTTGAAATAAATAATATAGATAATCATTACAAATATAACTTTTTTGATTTTGTTAAAAAATATAGAAATTGATAATGAAGGGGGTTAAATTATGAGCAACGAAATTATTTTGGAAAAGAAAAATGGTTGATCTGATAAGGAATATTATTGTGACATTACAAGACTTTTAGATAATTGTAGTAGATTAAAAAATATCCAAAGCATTTCAAAAATTACATCTATGATACCAGAGATTTATGGGATAAGAAAACATTGGTAATCCGTATTCCGGGTAGAACAGTGGGGAACATTAAAATAGATGATAAAAGTATAATTAAAAATATCAGTATTGACATTGTATTAGCTGGAAGGAGCAATTGGTATATAGAAAATGTGAACGATAAGTTAAAAAAGTTTATTGGGATGAAAGTGATATTTCCTATGGAATAAACAGAGAATAATATAATGAAAATATTCGGCTATTATGATATTTCCTTCTGAAGAATATATAAAAAAGAATGCAAATTGTAATATTATAAGTTTCCGAATATAAGATACAGGCTATAAAAATTCTTCCTTCTTATGATGAAAACAAAATTATATATTAAAGATTAGAATTTTAATTTACCTGTATATACAAAATATATGTGGCTATATAAACGCTTCCTCCTTAAATAAAACATTTGAATATAAAGAAAGTAATTAGCGTTTATATTTTCCACAAAACTAAAGGCTATGGTGAAAGTTCCTTCTTAGATATTAAAAAGAACAATAAAACTGAATGTTACTTTCACCAGTTTCATTTAAAAGGAGAAAAATATGAGTAATACAATAGTTGAAGCAAATAAAATTTTATTGAGACGGAAAAATAAGTTGATCGTTGGGAATGTTGGATATGTCATGTCTGATGATACACAAAGATATTTGGTCACAATGACAAAGAACATTAAAACACTCGGATATACATTTTCAAAACAGTTATTCAATAAATTAAAAACTCTTACAAAAGAAGAATTATTTGAGATTTACAAAGAATTAGTATCAGAATTAAAAAAGAATATTGGCGCAGATGTTCAATATAATCCAATGTATCCAAACTTCCCAGAATCTGTTATGGAAGAAAATGAAATGCAACTTTATATGAATGCAATTGTTCATTATTGGTCATATGGAACAATTTTACCATGTGAAGAAAAAAATGAAAGGCTTCCATTATTTGACGAAACAAAAGTGAAAGTGATTGACTCAGGAGAATGGGAAGATTTATATGAAATCTTTGATAATCTGTGTAGATCAAAAACATCTATTTCTCAAACTGATAAAGAAGATTTAGAGTGGATCATGAAAAATTCTAATGTGAAATTTCCAGATGAAATCCCATTAAAAGAAAATGTTGCTTTGATTGGAAAGATTTATGTTGAATCTAATCCATTAGCTACGGCAGATAAATTACAGAAGTATTTTAAGACAGCAACAGATATTTTAAGATTAATCACTGCGATGTCTGATGGAGATATTAGCCTTGCTACTAATACTAAATACAGAAGTTTTAAGAGGAAAGAGAGAAGATTGCTATTAGAACTTTTGGATAATTGTGGAAATATTCAAGAGGATATGCTGCGATACAAGAATAGATGGATTCGTGTTGGAGAAAGGTTACATCCGGGAGAATATAAAACAGGGCGATATGATAATGCTAGATTGGCGTTTGACAAATTGAGAAACAATGAGAAGATCCAGACCTTTAATAGTAAGGTTGATCATAATATGAAAGACAAGAATTTTGAAAAGGCAATTCTTTTATTACAGAAACGCCCCGGAGAACTTGCTAGACGTTTAGATTATTTACTCCGTACAGTAGATAAGAAAAATAATGTAATTAACACATTCAAAGATGTTGCGAATAAAGTATCCACTCCTGTGTTATTGCAGATAAAAGAGCATTTTAAAAACAGACAGGAAGAATTGAGTACACGAGTATTTTTTCCTAAAGGTTGTTTAGCACGTTCGTACGCAATTGAAAATAAACTTCCAGATATAGATAAGAAATATTGTGATGCAATTGTTAAAATCTGCGAAAATGCATTGGTTGAAATTTATAAGTCAAAAGACTTTATGGGGAATGTGTATTTGTCTGAGGAATATAAGAACTATATTGTTCCGTTTAGTCAGAGAAGCGCAAGCAAATCATTAAGAACAATTGTCAGAGGTTCCAGAATAAAGTTAAAAGAAAGCGCAAAAGCAATGAGAGCATTTATTTGGTGGACAAATACGGGCAACGGAAACAGTGGGAGAGTTGATATTGATTTATCAGCAACAATATTTGATGAGAACTGGAATTATATAAATCATGTTTCTTATACAAGACTTAGAGATAAAGAAATGAATGTATATCATTCCGGTGATATTACTAATGGTGGTGATGTAAATGGCATTGGAGTTAGCGAATTTTTGGATGTTGATATTGAATCGGTTGCTGATGTTGGTGGCAGATATATTGCATATCAAGTATATAGCTATTCTGAACAAACATTTGGAAACCTCCCACATGCAATGTTTGGTTGGATGGGGAGAGAAGATGTTAAAAGTGGCGAGATTTATGAGCCAAAAACAGTAGAACAAAAGATGGATCTAACATCCCAAAGCATGGTATGCATTCCGGTTATTTTTGATTGTGTAGAGAGAGAATTTATCTGGTGCGATATGAACGTGTCATTAGATGGTTGTTATTATCATAGAGGTGGAAATAATGTAGAAAGTAATCTAATGGGCGTTGCAGCAACGTGTTATAGTGTTGTAAATATGAAAAAGCCAAATCTTTATGACTTAATTGATCTCCATATTAGAGCGAGAGGATTGAGAGTAGAGAATAAAGAAGAGGCGGATATCGTATTTGATATTAACGATGGTATTACACCGTTTGACACAGAAGTGTTCATGGGAGAGTATATTTAAATAAGATTTTTAGGCTATGGATAATCTTCCTTCTATCATTTGGGATTTAGAATATCCGATATCCTAGAATAAAAAACGATATATGGCTATACTTTGTCTTCCTTCTTTCTTTTTGGATATGTACAGATTTATTAGATAAAGTAGTGACCATAATAGGAAGCGTATAACAATTGTATAAGGTTGTTATTAGATTAATAGCAAGGCGTTATATAATTTCGTTATGGGTGTTGGTGGGAGAATAATAAAATGAATAACCTGCGTAGTTGATAACTTTACAGGTTATTCATAAAACGAAAAATATAAAAATGTAACAAGTTAATGCGATTCATAAAATTCCTATTGGCTAATTCTAGCCTATTTTTCAAATTTATAATAATTGAATAAAAACTGTGATTTTCGAGCAGCGGTCATGAACGCTACTATGAAATGTTTAACAAATGAAAGGAAAGTACAAGTAATACTAGGTAAATAAGCTATGCATAGCCTTGGAATATAAGGCATTTGAGTAATAAAAAGAAATTAACAGCTAATATTTTATTTTCTGGTATTGGATGCCAAGAAAGAGGTTTTGAAAATTCGGGGGTTTTTAATTTAGAAGTATTAAACACGTCAGATATTAATAAAGAATCAGTTTTGTCATATGCAGCAATCCATTGTGGATTAACAAATGAAATGGTGAAAAATTATAGTTACTATCCAACAAGAGAAGAGATGGCACAGTATTTGTCAGATATTAATTTAGGATATGAACCAGAAAAAAATAAACATTTTGATTGGTTTAGATTAGCAAAAAAGAAAACAATGGATTTGGAAAAGTATTGGCTCGCATGTAAAGTGTCAAAGAATCTTGGAGACATTAGTAAAATAGATGAACTTCCATATGCAGATTTTTGGACATGTTCTTTTCCTTGCACAGATATTTCTATTGCCGGGAATATGAAAGGATTAGATCCAGATAGCGGAACAAGAAGTAGTCTATTATGGGAAAATATTCGTTTATTAAAAAAAGCGAAAGAAAATAATACACTTCCACAATATATTATGGTTGAGAATGTAAAAAATCTTGTAAGTAAAAAATTTATAGAGTCTTTTAATAATCTTATTAGTATCTTTAATGATATTGGGTTTAATGTGTATTGGTCTGTAATCAATGGAAAAAATTGTGGGGTGCCACAAAATAGAGAACGAGTATTTGTGATTGCAATTAGAAAAGACATCGATAAAGAAAAATTTGCTTTCCCAAAACCATTTGATAATGGGTTAAGATTAAAAGACATTTTAGAGAATCACGTTGAACAGAAATATTATTTAAGTGACACTGCGAAAAGAAAATTCAAATTATTTTCTGAAAGTTATGGAACAGATATAAAAGTGGCTGGTTCTTTAAATCCGAATAAAAATGTTCAAGATCGTGTAAGAGTTCTTGACACTAAAGGTATATCTCAAGGATTGAGAGCCACAGATTATAAGGATCCAGTAAAAATAGTGCAAGGAATTGATAAATCTGTTAATGATACAAAAACAATCGAATATGCCAATTGCATAACATCAAGAGAAGATAGAGGTGTCTCCAATAGAAAATCTGAAGGGACCGCAATTTTAGAACAAACACATTTTCCAAATAGATTGGGAAATATTTATGGAGAAAATAAAGGAACAGGATACGCAGGAAATGTATGGGATTCTGATGCAGTGTCCCCTACATTAACAACAATGCAAGGTGGAAATAGACAACCTATGATTATTCAGAATGATGAAGTATATGACGTAAAAATCCGGAAATTAACTCCAAGAGAGTGTTATAAACTGATGGGATTAACTTTTAAAGATTGTGACAATGCAAAAAATCTAGGAGTTGCAGATACACATTTATATAGGCAAGCTGGTAATGGTATCATTACAAATTGTTGCGAATTATTAGCAGAGCATTTATACAAAGCGCAATATGATAATACATACATTTGTACGGATGAGAGAGTGCAAGGAAATTTTACAAAACCGCAAATGGAGTAAATTCTGTTTGTGGTAAAGAATATTATTGTTTGAAATATCAAAGAACAGAATATGCAAAGAAAATAAGAAAAGATTATGAAGCCGGAATAATTAAAGAGCGGCGATGCAATATGAGAGAATATACATTTAGGACAGATGGATGCAGCAATACAATAACAACAGTTCAAAAAGATAATTATATTGCAGAGATAAATAAATAAAACTCACGTTTCATAGGAGGTAAATATGTTAATAGGGAAATTAAAACCGGACACTTTTACTTGCAGAAACTGTTTAGATATACAAATGCAATATGACCAAGTAGAAGATTGTAGTAAGTGTTCTGTAAATAATAAAGAATGTGAAATTATATCAACTGGATCAAGTTTTTGGAGCGGAAATTATGCAGTGGTTTTGATTGATGGAGAAATGAAGAAAGTATCTATGTCAAGATTATATGACATTGAGGAGGAGAATAAATAAAAATGAGATTGATTGATGCGGATAAATTGATTGATTCACTCAGAGCAAGTTTAAATCATGGGTGTGAAACATTTCCGGTAGACTTAATTGTTGAAGCGATTGAAAATCAACTTATAGAAGAAAATATTTGTTGTAGCAAAGAAATCCATGCTTATCAAAATGAAGACGGAACATATAGGGTCAGGATAATCACAATATATCCAGACAAAGAAAAATATATAGGAAAAGAAAAATTCGTTGAAATGAGCGAATTAGAATCTGAAATTGAACGTGCTGATATACATATTACTGCATACGCATGTAAAGATAATAATAAATTATGTTCTTTTACAATAAAACAATAGGGTGGTGAAAAATAAACTTTATGAAAGAATATAAACCAATAAATCTAACATATTATAATCCTTGTACAAGTATATTTAAAGCAGGGAAAAGTGATAGAGAAAGAGTTACATTGTATCAATGTTGCAAATCAGAAACATGTGATGCTTATAAGAATCAAAAGTGTATTATGTTAAATGGTATTTGGCATGGATGCCCTTATGGTAAACAGATTCAAAAAGAAGGATACACAAAAGCTGCAAGAAAATGTGGATTATTAGTTAATGAATATAAAAATAAATATTCCAATGTTGAATATGCATTAAAAGCATTAAATACAGTTTGTAAGATCAATGATTATGTATATACAGGACTTCCACATTTACAAAATTATGTAAATTCTATTAGACCAAAAGATTTTTTCGCATTTGAAGATTTGATCAAGATTGAAAATTTTACGCCGGAATTTATTGTAGAATTAATTAACTTTAAGCCTTATGCAATGTTTGGTGGTGAAATTGAGTCTTACCAAAAGAAAGCTGTTCCACAATTTTGTGATCAGTTAAAAAGAAATATTCCAGATCTTTATCAACAAGTCGTTGAAATTTATCCAGAAATCCAAAACTTAATAGAGAATATTAATTATGTAGGGAAGAAAGCCAAAGTAAAAACTCTTCTTCCTGGTACTGTGAAACTGTCTTCCGATATTTTAGATTGGGATGGAGATGTATTAAAAGCTAAAGGGAAGCAAACATCATGGTGGGGATTGCATGATGAAAAGGTAACTATTATTCCAGATGATCATACGGTTGTTGAGATTTGCGACAATGATACGGTGACGGATGAGACTATATTGGTTGAATAATGGAGAATGATGTTATGTATAAAAAATATATTTGCTATATCAGAGTGTTATAAAAATTATTTAAAAAATGGAGAATAATTTATATGAAATATAAGGTAGGAGATAGGGTGAAAGTAAGGTCTTGGAATCAAATGGTAAATGAGTATGGCGTTAATGAATGTGGTGACATTAAAATGAAACCGCTTTTTATAGATTCTATGAGGAAATATTGTGAAAAAATAGTAACTATTAAAGAAGTATGTGGTTACCACTATTGTATAAAAGAAGATTGCGGGGACTGGTTTTGGTCTGATGATATGTTTGACATTGTTGAAAAAAAATACGACTTACGTAAAAAAGAATAAAGAGCCAAAAACAACTAAAAAATTAGGGAAGATTACTTTTGCTGAATATGGAACTATTAGAGATTATCCATTTTTAATAGGTTTGCAGCTTGGTTTTAGCATGAGTGGAACATCTATTATGGATGGAGGAAAATATACAGTTAATATTAGTCCAGAATGCAAATGGAAGGAATTAAACCGAGAGGAGACGATTGCAAAATCTATTGAAGAAGTTAATCAAATTTTAGAAGATGCAAAAGTAAATTACGTATCTCAACTTGTTAATAAACCAGTTGAAGTAACAATGGAAAATAATACGTTTAAAGATTTCAGGATTCTTACTGAAGTATTGTAGTCGTGACAAAGCTTAATTCAAAATATTGGAGAAGTAAGAAATGATATTTAAAAAGAAGAAAGAAAAACAAGGATTAAATATATATTGTCCAAAATGTAATCTTGAATTGATTGGAAGCGGCAGATATATAAAAACTAGAAATGGTGTTACTGAATACAAGTGCAATCGGTGTGGAACGACTTCGTTTTGGTACGATAGCTATCCGGCTCCGCATTTGAGAACTTGTGGAGAGTGTATGCATCTTAAAATTGGAAAGTTCGGAGAGGCATTTTGTAATTATGAAGAAAATGGAGAATGCTGAAACACAAAAAATGTTTGATGTTCATGGATGCGAATATTGTGATGGGTATAAACAGCTAATTACAAATGATGATAAAGATAGAAAGGTATTTATTAAGTACCCAAATAGATTAATCAGTTGTGAATACGAGAATAACAGAGTTAAATATGAGTTATTAAGAATTATTAAATACTGTCCTATGTGTGGCAAGAAATTAAAAGAGGATGATACAAGGTGAAATATTACATTATCGAAGATATTACAGCAATGATAAGCAGTTGGAACTCTCACATGCTAGTCAAAGCGAATAATAGAAAAGAAGCATTAGAAAAAATGTGGATTGCACTTGGCTACTACAATCAAAAGAATGACATAAAATTCGGATACGAACCACATTATAAGAAAGAATTTAAAGTAATTGAGTTAGATAAATATTTTGAAAAGAAAAATTTCATGGATATGAAGTAGCTGTAATACATTAAAAATTATTTACAGAAAGAAAATGAATAAATTATCAGAGAAGGAGATGCTTTAGCAATGTTTAAAAGCGTAGACGAAAAATTAAAAGATTTAGGATTTGAAAAAGTAGAAAAAGAAGATAAATTAGGTGCATGTTATATGAGAGTTGTTCCGATAAACAATGATGATAGCTACATCCATAGATTAGATATTTTGCATAAAGCCAGCGGAAATCATATTATTCAGTCTTATCAAGAGGATGTTAACACTGATGGATTTTATAATATGGTAGGTCTTAACTATAAAACAACTAAACTGGCTATGAAGAAATATCGTCAATTAAAAAGAAAGTATAAATGGGAGTAGAATACATGAATGAATTATCAAATGAAAACTGGACTTCAACAGAAGAGGCAAAACCAGATATACAATTGTGTATAGACAATCATAGTATATATTTTATTTCAAATCCAATAAGAATTAAAACAAAAACTGGATATGATTTTATAGCAAGATATAAAGTTTTAATGATGGATTATACCGATATATATTATATGAAAGAATTATGGAAAATTTGCGGACTGGATTTTGAAATTACTAATAACGAAGTTGTTGCTTGGCAGGAATTACCAGATAAGTATGAAGGAGAATAAGAGTGAAAATAAAGCAGAAATTGAGACGCACTTAAATAAGGGGACATAATTCCCCCATTTGAAAAACTATAGAATAGAGATTAGTAATCGTTGCGTTTTACTAACTGAGAACTATCGTACCCAAGAGATTCAAGGTAAGCGAAAACATTGTTTTCATTTAATACAACTCTCTCTACATGATTTTGAGGGTCCATCAATTCCTCGTAATCCGTAGGAGAGAAAGGTTTTCTTTTCGGAAACCATGTGGTAGATGCAGACCATCATCATTCGTGCAATGGCAATAATGGCTTTTTTATGACCACGACGTTTCTTGATTCGCCCATATTTGATTGCAAAGTAAGGTTCCTTTTTGTTTTTGATCGCTGCAAGAGCACACTGAACCATCATAGGTTTCAAATAGGCACCAGCTTTTGCAATACGGACGGATTTTTTCTTGCCGGCAGATTCGTTGTTAGCCGGTGAAAGCCCACACCAGGAGCAGAGATGTTTCACATCGTCAAAGATATCCATGTTGATACCGATTTCTGCCAGTATAATCGTGGAGCTGAGTTCGGTCATGCCAGGCATAGAGGAAACAAATTCAACAAACTCATAATAAGGCTTGATACGAACATAAAGTTCCACTTCTGTTTGGGTAATCATATCATCAAGATAATCCAAATGGGCACGAGCCAATTCGAGTTTTTTAGCCTGAT
>ERZ824522.1179-NODE-1179-length-18379-cov-86.566143_pt1 | contig 18379 bp, 16 predicted proteins | sample MGYA00519935_ERZ824522 | MGnify/ENA primary metagenome ERZ824522 (study PRJEB31778, sample SAMEA3449160) | human gut metagenome | biome: human gut; feature: human-associated habitat; material: faeces | place: United Kingdom | collected 2010/2012 ...
AACTATTTTAGTATCTGTATTTCAATGATTTAGATAAATATATAAAGAAAGTCCATCACCTTTTCTTTACCCTTGCCCCTGATGACAAGTACATCAACTACACCATGTCCAAGGCCATGTATTTGGTGGATGAAACCGGACTTGCTCAGTACAACACCCTGAAGGAGAAAGGCTTCTACAACAACATCATGGGAACCAGTGCCGTCTTCAGCATCTTCTGCGACTCCATACAGTTCGACCAGGATAAGATGGAGTTCACCTATTATGGACGGCAGCGCATCGAGCGGCGCACGAATATCCTCACCCGTGAGCTCGTCACCGCCGGCAAGCTGAAGCGTGTCCCGAGGAGCGAGAACAATCCTCATGGCTTGCTCATCACCGAGTGGCGCACCCTGTTGAACAAGGATATAGAGCAGAAGACCAAGTCGAACTATTAATACATCATAGATATGGGATGGAAGAAAATGATTTTCGGGGACAAGATGCCCGACAAGGAAGACCCGAAGTACAAGGAACGCTATGAGAGCGAAGTCGCGGCAGGGCGCAAGTTCGCCAAGGCCGCCCGTCTTGACAGGCTTGCCGCCGATGTGCAGACCTTTGCCAACGGCCACAAGAAGTTGTTCCTTGCCCTTGTCTTCGGTCTCGTCGCATTGAGCTTCGGCTTCAACATCGTCCAGATGGTGAGGATATGCCATCACCAGCGGACCGAGCAGCAGGTCACTGCCATAGAGCACCAGGAGCACCTCTTACAGAAGAATACCCACCGCATTAACCCTCAGAGACATGAAAATAACAGACAAGATTAACTTCAAGCAACCGAAGTACATTCTTCCTGCCATCATCTATCTTCCGCTGTTGGGCACGATGTACTTTGTCTTTGACATCTTCGATACCGAGCTTGCCGAAGTCACTCCCACAGAGTTGGAGACCACAGAGTACCTGAATGACAAGATGCCCACTGCCCAGATTAGCGATGAGCTTGGAGGAAAGTATGAGAACATGCTGAAGTCCTACGGTAAGATCGAGGACTACAGTGCCGTTGAGAACATCGAGCGTGGTGAGGAAGACGACACCGAAGACTATGACAGCAAGTACACCGATGATGACCTTGCCGCTTTGGAGGCCGATGCCGCCAAGCGTCTCGCCGAGCTTGAAGGAGAAGGCATTGAAAGCCGCCTCCGTCAGAGCCAGCGTCGGGGTGAGAGCATGGTGACTGACAGTGTAGGAGTCCCATTGTCAGAGGAAGACCGTCTGGCCAGAAGCAAGAAGCGTCAGGATGAAGCCCTTGAAGAGCTGAACAAAGCCCTTGCCCAGGCCCGTCTTGCCGGCCAGAAAGGCATTGACAATGTCACCGATGCCGCCACCGACATCGCCAATGGTGCCGATACCCTTGATACCAGCAGAAACATCCAGGGGCGCATCGAGGTCAACGAACGTGTGGTCAGCCAACCGTCAGAGGATGCCGCTCCCAACGCTGTTGTCAAGAAGATACGTACCAACTCTGACTACTTCAACACCCTGGCCGAAAACGAAAGCGAGCCACGCCTTATCAAGGCCATCATCGATGAAGACATCCAGTGCGTTGATGGCAGCCGTGTCCGTCTCAGACTCCTTGATGACATTGAAATCAACGAGGTCACGTTGTCCAAAGGCTCATACCTCTATGCTGAGATGAACGGTTTCGGCAGCCAGCGGGTAAAAGGAGATGTGTCGAGCATCCTTGTGAATGACGAGTTGGTCAAGGTCAGCCTTACCATTTATGATACCGATGGCCTTGAAGGACTGTATGTCCCCAAGTCCTCTTTCAGGGAGACCGTCAATGATGTCGCCAGCAGTGCCATGTCCGGCAGTATGTCCGTGAACGAGAGCAGCAACAACACCTTCACCCAATGGGGCGTTCAGGCTATCAACAATGCCTACCAGCGTACCGCCAATGCCATTGCCAAGAATATCAAGAAGAACAAGGCAAAGCTGAAGTACGGCACCTTCGTGTATCTCGTGAACTCCCAAGACAAGAAGAACTAACCACCCATAACAGCATACAGATATGAACACCAAGAGATTTCTTTCCCTTTGTTTAGGCGCAGTCCTGTCCGCTTCCGCTTTTGCGCAGCAGACCTATGAGGAAATGGAGATACTCACCGTCAATGAGCAGGTGACAACTGTCATCACCGCTAGCGAACCCATTCGTTTCGTGGACATCTCCACCGACAAGGTAGCCGGCGATCAGCCCATCAACAACACCATTCGTCTGAAACCCAAGGAGGCAGGACATGAGGACGGTGAAGTCCTTGCCATTGTCACCATTGTCACTGAACGCTACCGCACCCAGTATGGACTCATCTACACCACGCGGATGAACGAGGCAGTCAGCGACAAGGAGATACAGCTCCAGGAGCGACAGGCTTACAACAATCCTGCAGTCAGCATGTCCACCGAAGACATGTACTGCTATGCCAGAAAGATATGGAACAGCCCTGCCAAATACAGGGATGTGAGTATCAAGCAGCACAGGATGGTCATGCGTCTGAACAACATCTATTCCGTCGGTGACTACTTCTTCATTGATTTCAGCATCAGCAACAAGACCAATATCCGCTTCGATATTGACGAGCTGCGTGTAAAGCTTGCCGACAAGAAGGTCAGCAAGGCCACCAACAACCAGATTATCGAGATACAGCCAGAAATGGTGTTAGAACAGGCCAAGTCCTTCCTCTATGGTTATCGGAACGTCATCGTGGTGAAGAAACTCACCTTCCCGAATGACAAGATTCTTACCATAGAGCTGAGTGAGAAGCAGATTTCAGGCCGCACCATCCATCTTAACATCGACTATGAAGATGTGTTGTCTGCGGACAGTTTCAACCGTATAATGCTGGAGGAGGACTGATATGAGCATCAAGACAATGACGATGGCCCTGATGATGGCTCTTGTCAGCATGGCCAGCTACGCCCAGAACGCCAAAAGCGTGAACTTCTCTTTGGGGCTTCTGTACCCCCAGACCGTTGATGCCACCCTTTCCTATGAGGTAGGTACCAAGTATCACAACGCCTGGGAGTTCTTTGCCAATGGAGCCACCAAGTGGAAAGACTGTCCCTCGTGCGGCCATATCTGCGCCGAGTCTTTCTGGAAAGACAACCGTACATGGGGATTGGGCGCAGCGTACAAGCCCTGTGTCACCCGTACCCGCAACTCCTACGGAAGCCTCCGGCTTGGCGGTTCGTTAGGCTCGGACTGTCACAAGGTGTTGGGAGGTATCCATGCCGGATATGAGCACAACTATTCCCTGAAAGGAGGCTGGAGACTCTTCTGGCAGGTCAAGTGTGACTGCATGATAAAGGGCGAAGACCTTTTCCGAACCGGCATCACCATCGGCGTGAAGATACCGACAAGTAGCACCCGTTAATTCATAATCCTATGCATCCATTCAAGACAATCCACTTCATCGCCCTCTCTTTCATGACAATGATGCTCGTTTCCTGTGACGAGCATCAGGACTTCCCCGATACAACCTCCAAGGTCTGTGACATCCTCTGCACTGACGGCAAGGTCGTTTCGCAGAGCCAGTATGACCAAGGCGGTAAGGAAGCCATTGCCGTAGTCTTTTACATCAACCATTCAGAAGATGTGGAAGGCAAGGGCTTTGCCGTTTACCTCTGGGATATTGGGCCTTTCGCCTTTGCCGATAGCCTTGGTGTCAAGCAAGGCACCAGTACCAGTGAGACTCAGATGGACGGCAACCAAAACACAGACAATCTTTTAGAATGCAAGGACATGGGTTCGCCGATAGCCACTGCCGTCTTTGACATGTGGAAATACCGCCAAAGTGCCTATGTACCCAGTGTGGCTCAGATGCAGCTGCTTTATGGAGCCCGTTATCAGGTCAATGCCGTCATCAGGAAGTTAGGGGGCGACCCGCTCCCCGCCGATGCTGATGAATGTTGGTATTGGACATCCACAGAGGTTGAGAACCAGGAAAGCATGAAAGCCTGGGTATATTCTCTTTCCGCAGGTGAAAGACAACAAAGTCCGAAAGACAACAGCTACAAAGTACGTCCTATAGTCACAATATATCAGTAATTCATGGAAGAAACCAAAGACCTTACCAGAGGCTACTCCATATTCCGTACAGTCATCTATGTGTCTGTCCTGCTGGAGTTCTTTGAGTATGCCATAGACCCTGCAATGCTCGACCATTGGAACGGCATCCTTGTTGACATCCACGACCGCATCAAGACCTGGTTCATCTACCACGACGGCAACCTTGTCTTCTCGAAGATAGCCACCTTTGTATTGGTCTGCATCACCTGTGTCGGTACGCGCAACAAGAAGAACCTGGAGTTCGATGCCCGCCGTATGGTACTATATCCATTGGTCAGCGGTGTCGGCATCCTCATTCTCTCCGTATGGCTCTTTGGTTATACGATGGACACAAGGATCTATTCCCTGCGGTTGAATATTATCCTATATATGATAGCCTCAATCATAGGCACAGTCCTTATCCATATCTCCCTTGACAACATCAGCAAGTGGCTGAAGGAAGGCTTGCTCAAAGACCGCTTCAACCTGGAGAACGAGAGTTTCGAGCAGTGCGAGGAAGTCATCAACGATAAGTATAGCGTCAATATCCCTATGCGCTACTACTATAAGGGCAAGTTCCGCAAGGGCTCCATCAATATCACGAACCCGTTCCGAGGCACCTGGGTTGTCGGCACTCCTGGCTCTGGTAAGACCTTCTCCGTCATCGAGCCTTTCATCCGTCAGCACAGTGCCAAAGGCTTTGCAATGGTTGTGTACGACTACAAGTGGCCGACCCTTGCACAGAAGCTCTACTACGCCTATTGCTTGAACAAGAAGAAAGGCGCACAGCATGGAGCCCAGCGGGATTTCCAGTTCAATGTCATCAACTTCGTCGATGTCAGCCATTCCCGCCGTGTGAACCCTATCCAACGGAAGTATATCCCCAATCTGGCTGCTGCATCAGAGACCGCCGAGACCTTGTTGGAATCCTTACAGAAGGGGAAGAAGGAAGGAGGCGGTGGCAGCGACCAGTTCTTTCAGACTTCCGCTGTCAACTTCCTTGCCGCCTGTATCTATTTCTTCGTGAATTACGAGCGCGAGCCCTATGACAAGAACGGGAACATGCTCATTGCCGAGAAGGTGATGGACAAGCAGACCCGCCGTGAGAAGCCCACTGGCAGAGTCTTTGACCATAACGGCAACCTCCTCGATGCACAGAAGGACGAATACTACTGGCTGGGCAAGTACAGCGACATGCCCCATATCCTTTCTTTCCTCAATGAGAGTTACCAGACTATCTTTGAGGTCTTGGAGACCGACAATGAGGTTGCCCCGCTTCTTGGCCCGTTCCAGACCGCTTTGAAGAACAAGGCCATGGAACAGTTGGAAGGTATGATAGGCACGCTCCGTGTCTTCACTTCACGACTGGCCACCAAGGAGTCATATTGGATATTCCACAAGGATGGCGATGACTTCGATTTGAAGGTTTCAGATCCGAAGAACCCGTCCTACCTCCTCATTGCCAATGACCCTGAGATGGAAAGCATCATCGGTGCGCTTAATGCCCTTATTCTGAACCGACTTGTCACAAGAGTCAACACCGGCCAGGGCAAGAACATCCCTGTAAGCATCATCGTCGATGAGCTGCCGACCCTCTATTTCCACAAGATAGACCGTCTGATAGGCACCGCCCGAAGCAACAAGGTGTCTGTTGCCCTCGGATTTCAGGAGTTGCCACAGTTGGAGGCCGACTACGGAAAGGTCGGTATGCAGAAGATTATCACCACTGTCGGCAATGTGGTATCAGGTTCTGCCCGTTCCAAGGAGACCCTGGAGTGGCTGAGCAATGACATCTTCGGTAAGGTTGTACAGTTGAAGAAAGGCGTGACCATAGACAGAGACCGCACTTCCATCAACCTCAATGAGAACATGGACAGCCTTGTCCCTGCCTCGAAGATCTCCGATATGCCTACAGGCTGGCTCTGTGGTCAGGTTGCCCGTGACTACCAGAAGACAAAGACTGGACGAGGAGGAAGCATGAATATCCAGGAAGCTGGCGAGTTCAAGACCAGCAAGTTCTTCTGCAAGACTGACCTCAATATGGAAGAAATCAAGAAGGAGGAAGCCGAATATGGCAAGTGTCCTCTCCCTATCTTCTATGACTTCGGTTCACCCGAAGAACGTGAACAAATCCTGTACAAGAACTTTGTGTCTGTAACGCAGGATGTCAAGAACATGATAGAAACAATATTGGGAAAGAAAAACGGAAAATGATAAAACAAACACTGATAGCGATTCTGTTGTTCTGGTGTGGGGGTGTCCATGCCTCCCCTCAGAACTGGCAGAACCTGATGCGACTGCCTCCTTTTGAGCGGGCAGTCACCCTGACCAAATATTACGAGCAATGGCATACGCGCAAAGACTATCCGTATATCGGCTACGGCCACCGCATCCTGCCAGGCGAGAAGCTGACTTATCCTATTACCGAACATCAAGCCGACTCGCTTCTGCGGAGCGACCTCCGCAAGAACTGCGCATTGTTCCGTAAATATGGAGCGGACAGTCTGTTGTTGGGCTGCATCAGCTACAACTGCGGTTGTGCATCATTGCTTGGCAGCAAGAAGAAGCCCAGGAGCATCGTATTGAAGAAACTGGAGGTCGGCAACCGTGACATACTTCTAGATTTGTTGGACTTCTGCCATTACAAAGGCAAGAGGCATCCCTATATCCAGCGTCGTCGTTGGATGGAATACTTACTCTTGTTCGAGAAATAATTTTATGTCTTGGCATTGTGTGTAAATATGGATGTGGGATAGCGCATATTCGTTCATTTTCATCTGAAATCATAAATTATGTGTTAGTTTTTCTTTTTTTTGCAAAATAATCTTTAACTTTGTGGTCAACTATGCGTGCGTGCGTACATATACATTATTGAAAATTGTATGCTAGCGTTCCGGCAAAAGACCACTATCATGACTAAATAGTCATAAAAACATAAAAGACATAAAGCTCCCTTGTGGTGTGCAAAAAGGGTTGGTCCCCTGTCGGTGCATCACTTGGGGGCTTTCTCGTTTAAAAAAATTGGAAAGATGAAAAAAGTCTGCTTATTTGGGCTGACATGTGTCGCCATTCTATTGCTTACCCTGACTAGTTGCGCAGGGGATGTCAATACCAATTTCGATTCTCATTTTAACGAAGATGGAACTTTAATTGAGGACTCAACAACTTGCGTCTTCCAATCAGAGCGTCCCCAAAAGGTAAAATTTTACGTAGAAGTTTCGGGTAGTATGAATGGCTTTTTTAGGCCAAATCGTCCGACAGAATTCAAAGCAGACCTGTGGAATGTTATTAGCTATTATTCTCCCCTTGCTCCAGAAATCTGTGTTCTTACCAATGATGGTGACCAAGGAGCTACTTTTGATCAGGGGAATTTCCAAACAAAGATGAACACTGGAGCTTTTGTATCAACTGCGTCAACCAAAGTCCCAGTTATGCTCCAGACTATAATTAGCAATCTAAACACTGATGAAGGCGAGGTTGCAGTCCTTGTGTCTGATATGAAATACAGCCCTGTAGGTGCTGCTGCTCCTCAAGTCTTAATGACTCAATATAGTACGGATGTCGCCAAAATCCTTGGAAGTTATGGTAAGGCTGTCAGCTTGATTTGTGCTACATCAAACTATCTCGACAAATCAGGCAATGAGGTTTGTCAGAATTCTCCGTATTATTATTTCCTCATTGGAAACCAGGAGCATGTTTCAGATATGAGAAATGGAATTTCTACCCTTTTATATAATCGAGGACATCTAGTTGACAATATTGAAAGTGGCTTCGATTATGGTCATGCAGCACATTCCTTTGGTATATCCAATCGTTGTCAACAATTGGAAGACGAACCTACGTTTGTTCAGTATGAAGAAGCCGAAGATGGTGACACATGTACTGTTAAGCTGAAAGTCAATCTTGAGAACTATCGTTGGCTTATGTCTGTTAAGAAGTATTTTTCTGAAGCATTCAAAGCAAAAGCTTTGTATAATTCAGAAATCAAGGTCGGCAATATTGACATTGATGTCAAGAACGTGACTGGTACGGACAAAGCTCTTAGAAGGGAAGCGACAGCCACAGTTGAGCTAAAAGTCTTCAATATGGCAACAGACTCTGAAGTGATTGAATGGAATCTTGACCTTCCTGTTACTGACTACACTCTCTTAAATCAGTTCTTTGAAGGAGCTATTGACGAAAACGATCCTTCCAAGTCTTATTCTGTCATAGACTTCGTTAAGGGGATGTTCTATGGAAGTGTGGTAACCAAGGATCTTAAACCCAATTATATATTAATCTCAAAGAAAGGATAAGCCATGAAGCCAATAGAATTATATGAGTGGATAGCTGGAACGATGTCCAATTTCACGAAGCCTTTCCAAGAAAATGAGGCTCTATTTAATCAAGCGAAAGCATTTTGGAGACATCTTGATAGTTCCTTGATGATTGCCATAGTGATTTTTCTTGTTCTTGGAATTGCGTTGGCTGCTTTTTATTATAAGCCTTACAACGAGAAACCTGGGCGCCATTATAGACCACAGTATTGGTTCATTTTCCTAGCTGTGACATTTGTTTTAACATTTGTCGTAACTTGGGGTTTTGAATATTTCGCTGTAAAGCCTGTACTAAAAGGGGCTGCCATGTTGGAGTTGAAGATTGCTTTTGGCAATGCAATCTATGCTTCAATCATATATCTCCTTACCTCTGTGGCATGGTGTAATTGGTTCCCAACAAATGCTTATCGTCTATTAAAATTCTAACGCCAGATATGAAAAAAGTATTCGTTTTTTGCATTGGAGGAACAGGCATTCGTGTGATGAAAAGTATCGCGATGCTTATGGCTGGCGGTATGGACACCAACGGCTATACGGTAGTTCCTGTCATCCTTGATCCGCATCTTGATTTGGAGGAGAAGAAGAATCTCCATTCCTTGATAGATAGCTATAAGGACATCTACAATAAAACCATCAATAATGGTTCGTCAACGTTGAATAGTCTTGACGGTTTCTTTAATTCTGAAATCCGTACTATCAACGAGTTGAACAACCAGACTAATGATACACAGCAGAATGCTGGTAGTAAAGAAAAATTCCGCTCATATATTGAGCTTGCTAACCTCGGAGCGGACGACTTGAACAATTATTTGGTAGAGACTATGTTCTCGACCAAAAATTTGGATAATCCCTTGTCTGTAGGTTTCAAGGGAAATCCAAATGTGGGTACTGTAGTTCTTGGAGAAATGATTGAAGGCGCAGACTGGTTCCGTGCTTTCAAGCAACATTGCGAAAAGAATGACCGTGTCTTCATAATCAGCTCAATCTTTGGAGGAACTGGAGCATCCGGCTACCCCTTGTTGGAAAAGAAAATACGTCTGGCGGAAAATGAACCTGCTGTAAAGAACGCCCTCATGGGTGCTGTTACTGTACTGCCGTACTATGGATTGAAGGACCCAGCCACAACAGGTAGCGATATAGATTCTGCCAATTTCTACACTAAAACAAAGGCTGCTCTTGCATACTATGAGGGTACCGTAAAATCTGATTATCTCTATTATGTGGGTGAGAAAAGTCTGAAACAGGTTTATGACAATGACGAGAAGAAGCAGGATGACAAGGCGAATTTCATCGAGCTTGTTGCAGCTTCTGCGTTATTTGATTTCCTTAAAAGGGGTAAGCCAGACAATCAGCAATACCTCTCCCGTGCCATCGAATCTGATTTAGAGTCTTTAGACCTAGTTTCGCTTGGCAATGGATATAAAGACATTGTTAAAAGCGTTGCAGACTATATGTTGCTCCGCAACTTAGTCAACACCTTGCCATCGGAAAAATACTTCCCTCTGATTAAGAATCGTGGTCTTGATGGAGATTTCTACAAGGATTCTGCATTCCAGGCTCTTAAACGCTTCACAGAAATCTATTATAAGTGGTACACAGAGCTTGCCCAAAACAAGCGTGCTTTTGCTCCTCTCCATTACGACAATCCAAAGCAAATGGGTGGATGGATAAAGAGCATTGAACTTGATGCTAAGGATGATTCGTACTATTTGCTTAAAATGATTCAGGCAAGTAATCAAGATAATTCCAAGGAACATAGCAATAAGTTCAGGTTCTTCTTGAAATTTGCCTATGATGCTATCAATAATTACACCAGCAAGATAAACAAATAAGACTATGCCAAGAATAGACCTAAATATAGTTGACCGTGGCATTCAGGGTACTGAATGGATTGCGGAAGATGTCGGCCTGACAGCTGACCATCTTGACGAAGTAATGGAACAAAAGACGGACAATAGTAGTGCATTAAACTCTCTGCCTACTCCATTTGCTCGTTTCTTTGTTGCACGAGAGGCTTTCCGCAGGGCTATGGAGGAACATCTTAATCCTCGCAAGGAGGCTGGTTTTGCATATCGCCAATTGGTTTCTGACATACTTGATGTTTATGAATTGATTTTCAATATCAAGTATCATCGCAATAATAGTTGGAAGAGTGGACAGAAATTGGAACTTCGGGAATGGAAAAGCAAGGAGAACCTTGCTTACATGAAGAAGAAGATGCCTGTTCTCTATAATTCTGTTGACCACTATTATAAGACTGACATCATTGAGGATAAATTGTACTTCCTGGTCTTTACTGAAGATGGGAAGGACAAACTCTTGGCATGTAGTTCTCCTCTTACAGGATTTGTTACACCTCCTGACATGGATAAGGCAATGGTCAAGAAGGATGGAACAACAAAGCTAATATTTGCTGACGAGGACACAAGAAATGGCCGTGAAAGCAAGTATAAGAATCTTCATATACGTAGGAAGTCTGGAGGAGAGTATTTTCGGGACATAAAGATGTTTGAGGATCGTGATTCAGACTTCAAGAATTACATGTATAATGAGCTTTTCGGCTCCGACGATGTAGATGTCAGAATGAAAGGCATCAAGGAGTATGTACGAAGTTTCCGTGAAGACTCTGAAATCCGTAATGATTTCAAGTTGAAGTTGACAACTGTAAAAACGGATCAGAATGATAACCTGGTAATCAATGGCATCACTTTAAAGTCTTCAGATGAAATAGACATTAACAGCTATTTCACTTCTACGCTCATTCAGCTACCATATCGTATATCGAGGGAGCATTTCAAAACTGTAAAATATCAAAACGACTCTCCTGATCGGAAATACGACTTCCTCCTGCCATTCAAACCAGAGATTATGTCTCTTTATGACGATGGAGAAATTGATTCAGATATACACATCAACCGTAGCTCAATCACCGTTTATCTTCGATACAACGGGAAAACTTACGAGAAAGAATATGCAAAAGATCCCTTTAAGCCAGGAATGGGGCGTATTGTGGACATGGAAGGCGCAAAGATTAATTTTGACCTAGGCGTATTCCCTAATATTCTATCGCATAATGAATCTGAGAACAACTACTTTAAGATATTAGTTGTTGCGGCCGACGAAGATGCTGAAGCACCAAATTTCAATATTGACCAAATATCTCTGTCGTTCTTTAAGAAGAGCTCAGAAGGACTTATGCCGATACGTGAACTTGATCCTACAACTACAGGTGCGCAGTTTGGTGTATTGCCAGCGGTAGTTCGTTCTCGTCAGAAAACGGATGATACCGAGGGCGGTACCAAATTTTACGAGCTATTCAACTCTTCGTTTGATGCAATCGAGCTTACTATCCTTGGTGATACAGGTCTCTTAATACCCGTATGGACAACGAGCAAGGCAACAAATGACACATTCACCTATGCAATAGACCTTGGTACATCCAACACGTTCATGTCTCGTTGCAAAAACGGTGAGAACAATATGCCTGAGCTCTTTAAGATGGAGCGTCCAATGGTTAATTATCTACATGAGACACCAAAAGACAATCAGCTTTCTTTGCCACGTCGTATAGAAAACTCCATCTTTGAGAAAGCGCAGAATAAGATTAAGACGGAATTCTTGCCATGCATCGTTGATGGCTTTGACTACAAATTCCCTATCCGTACTGCGCTATGCGGTATCAGGAATACAGCTAACGAGCCAAAGTTGTTTGACAATCATAATATTGCTTTCTTCTATGAGAAGATAATGGCCAATGATGATCAGTTGATACATACTGACATCAAGTGGGACAAGAATGATGCAATGTTGCGTGTATTCATACGTGAACTGTTGCTTATTATCAAGTGCGACATTCTTCAACGGAATGGAGATCTCGATAGGACTCATCTTGTCTGGTTCCGTCCATTGAGCTTTATGGGCAATACTCGAAGTATCTATCAAGAGATCTGGAAGACCGAGCCGGAGAATATTCTTGGAGTTTCACCTAGTCAGATAGACTGTTTCTCGGAATCTGAAGCACCATACTATTTCTTCAAGAAGAAAGATTATATTAAGGATTCTGATGCCGTCACCATCATTGATATAGGTGGTGGCTCTACTGACTTTGTATATTTCAAGGACAACAATCCTCAGATGGCCAACTCTGTCCACTTTGGCTGTGATGTTCTGTGGGAAAATGGTTTCACTGACTTCACAGATGCAAAGGAGAATGGAATCTATAAGCGCTACGCCGACACCCTCCGTTTCAAGCGCAAGGATTTGGAAGATTTGAACGAATGCTTCAAACACGTTGACAATGTCAAGACCAAGGACATCATCAATTTCTGGTTGAGCAATGCAGAATTCTGTGATATTCGCAAGTATCTAAGCAGTGACTTCAAGCCGGTATTCGTTTATCACCTTACATCAATTCTGTTCTATATGGCTTCGATGTACAAGGAAAATAACCTAACAGCTCCTCGTACCGTTGTTTTCAGCGGTAATGGCTCCAAGTACATTGACAACTTCATTTGTTCAGAACGCCGAGTCCTCAAACAGATTATCGACCTCGTTTTCAGCCGAGTATTTGGCGGCGAACATAATGTGCACCTTGAATTACCCAACGAGCGCAAGGAGTCCACATGTTATGGAGGATTGTATCGTGACCCGAACTCTCCTGACGTACCAGAGAAGGTATATCAAGGTGATATGAAATACAAATATGAGACAGTCGGTGACATAAACAATAATTTTTCTCATTTGAAGGATGCATTGTTGGAAAAGTACGGTGTATTCAATACTCTTTACAAGGATGTCCTTGACCTTCTTAAAAAGGAGCACATCATAGACAATACTGCCGATACCACATCATATGTGAATGCGGCTATGAAGGACATGGGTACGCCACTTAATACATATTACAAGACGCAGGTCAAAGAGAAATATGGTGAGGAAGTCGCACTTTATGACTCCGTTTTCTTCCTCCCTGTTATCAACCGAATATTTGAAATGACGCAGTTATAGTATGGATTCATTATTGTTGACAATACTTGTATCTGGGGCAGCATTCCTAATCTTTTTCTGCTTCCAGATGAAGTTCTTTTTTGATACCAGAAGGCATCGTAACATATTCACCAGCTTTTTCAATAAGACTGGTGAATATGATTATCGGATGTGTGGAGACGAGAGAGATCCTTATCCCCAAATATGTCTAGTCGGAAAGCAAGACTCAGACTTGAACAGTCTCATTACTGAGATAAATTCGTATCTGGAGAAGACCAAAGGTACTTCTGATTATGAGTTCGTAAGAAACAAAGTGGAGCGAAAGCTCAACATGCGATATGACCAGTCAACAGTTCACCTGGCTTTTCCTACATACCTTGGTTTGATGGGAACATTCTCTGGTGTGTTTCTTGGTATATTGATGTTTCTTGCTGGATTTGACGATGTTGATGGCATTACAGACGAATCCATCAAAAACCTACTTATCGGTGTGTTAGTTTCTATGAGCACGTCTCTTGTAGGACTGTTTTTAACTACCATAAATAATGGTCTCGCTGGTGAAGCAAGAAAAAAGATCGAAGACGATAAGAACGAGTTCTACGACTTCATTCAGGTTTATATCACAAAGACCGCAAGTGCCTCTTTGGTTTCGGCCATTAGTAAGCTTCACGATACCGTTGACAAGTTTGAGCCCGCATTCAGTTCTGTCATTGAAGGATTCAAAGAAGCATTCAATGAGTGTACACGAGCATTCGGTGATGACTTCAAGCAAAATGTTGGAGCAGTTACTGATGCCGTGAAGGTCATGGGAGCAAACATGGAAAAGATCAATGCAAACATTCAATTGCAAGAGAGACTTCTTAACACACTTAAGAGTGATGAGATTGTTCGTGGTATGGATAAGTATGTCGAGGCTGCTAACCACTTTGTAAGTATCACGTTGTCTCTTAACAAATTTGAAGAAGCTCGCCGCATGATGCTAGCTGCAGCTCAGGAAGCTATTGCCCTTCAAAATCAGTACAATGAATCCCTCAAAGTTCCTCGTGAGGTTGCGGTTCGTGTCAATCAAATTCTTGACCGTATTAAGGATTTCGAGGATAGCGTGAACCAGATAGGAGGCAAACTCAATCAAAGGGAGATTCTTGGCAATGATGTCGTTGAAGCTATCGGCAATCAAATCAAAGGCATTGCGCGAAAAGGGAAAATTGCGGATAAGTACCTTGAAATGGCAGATGGTAAGTTAGAGGATCTCTTTACTAGACAGACTGCTGTTATCGAAACTATGAACTCTCGTTACAAAGAGGCTATTGAAGGTCATATTGAGGGCTTTGAGAAAATGCTCAAGAAACAAACTGATGAGCTTGAAGCCCGCCATAAAGAATTCATGGAAGCACTTGAAGAACGTTTCAATGTTGAAGATGTAAGACAAGAATTCACAAACCTCCGCAAGCTGGAGTCTTTGGGGGCTATTGAAAAGAAGTTGGGTGATTTGGCATCATCCTCTATATCTTCAGACGATGTTCACAAAGAAATAGCTACTCTCCAAAGAACTATTCAAGACTTGAAGGGTGAGCTCTCTGACATCAATAAAAACACCAAGGGAGGCATCGGAGGTTTCTCTTTATTCGGTAGCCGAGGTAACGAACGAAAATAAATAGGCTATGGACGGAAAGAATAACGGTTCATTTTGGCCGAGCTATGTGGATATTATGACAACATTGTTTGCCATAACACTCATCCTTTTTGCCGTATCGTTCAGCCGGTTTAAGATAAAGGAGAAGCAACTCCAGAGTCTTGTTGATGAATACGAGAATATAATTACAGTCTATTCAACAGTCGGTTCTATTGATTCGACCGAATATTTCGGCTATAATGAACAATATCTAAAGCACCTGTTCACAGTAGAAGTCGAATACCAACAAAAAGAGTTCAGCATAGATAAACTGAAACTGGATAAAACTGACCCCGCTGCAGCAAATCGCAAACGTGAAGATATTGTTGCTGCTGGAAAAGTAATCCAAAAGACAATCCAGAAACTCGAAACGGCAGACTCGATTAGAAATAACATCAAGTTTCTTGTTGTTATTGAAGGTCAGGCTTCAAAAGTCGGTTTTGATTTGGGATCATGGCAGAATAACTACACTCTATCCTATTTGCGAGCAAAGCACCTAAATGAGTTTTGGAAAGCACATGGAATAGATATTAATGCCATTCCCAAGTGCGAGCTAATCATAGCTGGTAGTGGCGAGGGCGGCGTTCCTCGTGTCATCCCTGACGAAGAAGCGCTTCATAAAGCATACCCTGACACTAAAGAGTATTGGAGACATTGGATGATAGAAGAGGAAAAGAATCAGCGTTTCCTTGTTCACATTGTCCCTGTAATAGGCAATATCGACGTAACCAAAGAAAAGATAGATCATCTCAAAGGTAGGAACTAATAGGATGTCTGATCAAAACGACATAAATGCAGAATACGAAAAGGTTTTCGGCACAACGTCTCGTGAAACACTTTTTTCAGCTGACGATGAGAACTATGCTTCTCTTCGCCAGGAAATCCTTGATGCCAAGCGGGAATTCAATGTAAAGAAAGTTCTCCCGTTTGACGGGATAAAGCTTTACCCATATGAAGAGTATCTCCGTATGAGCAATGTTCTTGATGCTGAGAAACATGGCTATAGAATCTTTTATATCAGAAAGTATGATGGACAAGAGTTGGTATGTTATGCTGCTGGATATTTCAATGCGAAAGATTCTCGTTTCGTTGTGTTGAAAGGATCATTTTTCCATCAAACAGACTACTATAAGTCTCTTGTCTGTGGTCTTAATCCATTGGTTGGAAGTAGTCTCACTTCGGCGTTTGAAAACACAAAAGGAACTCTTAAACAAACAAAGGATTGGACATTTACATCTGCGTCTCTTGCCGCAAGTCTTATTTTAGGCAAAAAAACCACCTTTAGGGAATGGAAAGATAATAGAGGCAAGTCGCTTGCCGCATATTATGCAAAATACAAGGACGAGTTTATTGACGAAAAAGAAGACAAAGCATTCCCTTATATCCCATCTGTTTCAATAAAAACTTCAACTTCCAAAATAACAGACGATGCTGGTACCTTGCTGGCAAATACGGTACAAAGCCTTCTCCAACCAAGAAAAATAACGCATGTATTTAATATTGAAATAACGGGCAAATGTCGTGTCGTTGGTTATTATGATGACGAGGACAACAGATTCGTTGTGAAAAAAGGTAGTCGTTTTCGTGACTCTGTCGATCCTGATTTTGATGTAAAACCATTGGGAGAATCACGTCGTCGATTCATCGAAGCGGCTTGCATGAAAAGTGGACCTTATTTAGAAGTTATTAAGGACACTAAGTGCAAATCAGCCACTGCTGCTGCATCCTATATTATGGGATATGAAGCGTCTTATTCTTTATGGAAGGACAATAATGGAAAATATCTTAAAGACATTTATCCTGAGAGATTTATATTGGATGGAAATGAGGTTCCTTTGTATAATAATCAAGGAAAACCTTTAGGCCAAGCTCCACAACTGCCAAATACGTTCTACATAAAGAGGTATACTAATAAGGAAAGAGCATGTGATGCTTCAGGGTTCTACGATATAACCACAGGTCAATTCGTATTAAGAGCTGGCAGTATTCTCTCAATAGGTGCTGCAATCTCATATGCCTACTCATCTCAAGGCGTTAATCGCATGAACTTCTTAAGCAAATACTGCTTTAAATCCGCAAAAGGTTTAGTTTTAAGAAAAGACTATGCATTTGATACACCAAGTGCAGCTGCATCTTATGTATTAGGAAGGTCTGCAAACGGATGGCAAGAATGGAAAAATAAAGATGGCCTATCTCTTGACTCGGTTGTCCGCCAGCGAAATGATTGAAAAGTCATTCATCCCGTATCGTAAAATTAGCACATGAAAAAGTTCCTCTTTATATTCATCACCGTTGTTTTCTCCTTTGCTATCATTATAAATACCTGCAATGAAGATGACAATTATGAGTATCTTGATGCAGAATCTGAGGAGTTCATGTCATCTTCAGTTGAGATGTCTCCTTCAAATAATGAAGATTTCAATGAACAAGAAAATACTGATTCTCAACCTGTGTTGGGGAACGATGAAAATGTTGATTCTGAAGCCATTGAAATACCACGTCTTACCCAAGCCCTACCCGAACAGATATTACATAGGATAGGCTATACATTATCGTATAATAACAGTACGAAGAATGCGAATTGGGTAGCATGGCATCTTACCAAAGAACATACTGATGGGCCTTGGTCGAGAGATGGCATACCATATAGTGTAGATAATGATGTCAAAGGTGCTCGTCAAGAATTGGACGATTGGGAAAATCATAATCTGCCAATAGACCATGGCCATCTTTGTCCTGCAGGAGATAATAAATGGGACAAACAGGCACTTGAAGAAACGTTCCTGTTAACCAATATGTGCCCTCAATATAGTTCTCTCAATCAAGGCGATTGGAAGTATCTTGAAGAGAGAAGTCGTGGTTGGGCTCGCAACTATGGTGACGTTTATATCGTATGTGGTCCAATATTCTATTCTTCTAATTACAGAACTATTGGGGCTAATAAGGTGGGTGTGCCTGATGCGTTCTATAAAGTTGTTTTATGTTTGACGAAGAAGCCGAAGGGTTTAGGGTTTATATATCCGAACAATGCTGAACATCATAAGATACAACATTATGTAAGAACAATTGACGAAGTAGAGGAGGTTACTGGCATTGATTTCTTCTTCAATCTACCGGACGATATTGAAGATTCTGTGGAATCGCATTCTGATATTAGTAGATGGTAGTGGACTCGACTATGCTTTATTAAGGGGCGGGAATAATAGGGAAATCCCCATAAGATTTAGGGATAAAAGCATGGCTATTCCATTAAAAATGAGTATATTTGCAGACCGAAGTTACGAAAAGAGTGTAATTTATTGGAAATGAGCGTAGGTTAATTGCTCT
>ERZ824522.1193-NODE-1193-length-18164-cov-2.799326_pt1 | contig 18164 bp, 13 predicted proteins | sample MGYA00519935_ERZ824522 | MGnify/ENA primary metagenome ERZ824522 (study PRJEB31778, sample SAMEA3449160) | human gut metagenome | biome: human gut; feature: human-associated habitat; material: faeces | place: United Kingdom | collected 2010/2012 ...
TGAGCCGAAGGCGAGTTTAAGTTTTCGCTGTACAATAGGCGGCGGAGCAAAATAATAAAATCAACGTGTTTGCAAGGTTCCCTTTTTGGACTACATATAAACAAAATTAATTCGTAAATCCTGTAGTAAATTTTTTCCACCTATGATAGAATTAAAAATAATTATGGGTTTCTATACGAAAAAGTTAGAGATTCAATTTTAAGGAGATTTAAAATGCTTAATAATGAAAAGATTATACTAATGACAAAGTTGTCATTATATGAGCAGAAAAATCAAAAAAAAGAGATTAAAACAAGCAAGTATTTCAGAGGTGATTATATGTCACTAAAAATGCTTAAGTCTTTTTTGTGTATAACAGTTGCATATTTGCTTTGTTTGGTTTTATGGTTTATGTATAAGTCTGACAAGGTTATATCAAGTCTTACAACAACAGGAAGACTTACAGCTTTAATAATAATGCTTGTGATTTTATATATTGTATCCGTTGTTTTATATATGATTTTTAGTTATGCTTTTTTCTCACACAAGTTTAGAAATATAAGAAAGCATTTAAAGGAATATAATGGAGATTTGAAAACACTGCACCGTATTCAGGAATTGGAATATGATGCAATTATTGATGAACTTGGAGAGGGAGGCGATGAAGAATAATGATGGGATTACTTGTATATAAGGAGAAATTAAAGAATTTTTACGCGGAACATGAGTTTTATGTTAATCCGATTATTAAATTTATCAGTGCGTTTATAGCATTAACTCTAATAAAAAAGAATGTTGGATATAATGATTTATTAACAATGTGGCCTGTAATAATGGGAATATCAGTTATTATGGCCTTTATGCCTTGGACAATTATAATAACAGCTTTAACGGCTATTATGTGTATTAACATATTTACATTATCAATAGAACTTGGGGCATTAGTGGTAATTATTTTGCTAATAATGTTACTTTTGTATTTTAGATTTACACCAACACAGGGAATATTCGTACTTTTTGTTCCCATGGCGTTTTTCATGAAAATACCATATATTGTTCCGATTATTGCAGGATTAATATGCACACCTGTATCAATAGTATCGGTTACATTTGGAACAATAGTATATTATATGATAGCCGTAATAGGCAAGAATGCAGACGCAATTCAGAATGTTGCATCAGAGGGAACTAACGCAGCAAATCTTAATACAGTATTAAAAATGATTAGTGTTAATAATCAATTATTTTTGGTTATTGCAGCATTTATTATAACTACGTTAGTAGTTTATTTTATAAGAAGATCATCAGTTAACAATGCCTGGATTATTGCGATTATAGTAGGCGGAGTGGTAGATTGTGTTATAATTTTGGTTGGAGCACTTACTTTGAACACAGAATATTCAATAATTGGGGTTATTCTTGGGAGCGTAGGCTCTATATTGTTAGGATGCATTATTCAGTTCTTCGTATTTTCAGTGGATTATTCAAGAACAGAACATACTCAGTTTGAGGATGACGAATACTATTATTACGTTAAGGCAGTGCCTAAGATTAACGTGGTAGCACCTGAAATGAATGTTAAAAGAATTAATGCCCAGAGAAAGAAAAAGAAGAATTGGAAATAGAGTTTGCAATAAAAATCAAATAAAAAACGTTATTCTTAATTGAAGAGGTTTTCGACATTATAAAGCAGAGTATTATGGAAAGGGGAAATAAAGTGAGCACAGTATTAAATTATATTTCAAATTTTATAGAAAAATATTTAACAGTGCCGGAAATTTATGCAAGTGACATTGTTGAAATAGTTATAATGTCTGTAGCTATTTACTATGTGGTCTTATGGTTTAGAAAAAGCCGGGCATGGGTATTATTAAAGGGTATTTTTGTGCTTGTAATCTTTATGCTTGTGGCTTCTTTATTTCATTTGACAACACTGCTATGGATATTTAACAAGACATTAAGTGCAGGTATTATAGCACTTGTAATTATATTTCAGCCTGAACTTAGAAGGGCTCTGGAAGAATTAGGTAGAAAGAATGTTATTTTCAAAGTATTAAAATTTGAAAATGGCAACAATGAATCTAATTTTAGCGACAGATCAGTTGAAGAAATAACAAGAGCAACTCTTGAGATGGCAAAGGCTAAAACAGGAGCCTTAATTGTTATAAGACAGCAGCACGATTTAGGTCAGTTTATTGAAACAGGAATAAAGATAGACGGACGTATTTCAAGCCAGTTGTTAATTAATATTTTTGAAAAAAACACACCATTACACGATGGTGCAGTTATTATAGATGAAAACAGGGTAGTGGCAGCAACATGTTATCTGCCACTGTCAGACAGCTCTTCTTTAAGCAAGGATTTGGGTACAAGACATAGAGCAGGACTTGGAATTAGTGAAGTTTCAGACTGTATAGTTGTTATTGTGTCAGAAGAAACAGGAAGTATTTCCATTGCAAAAGAAGGCAAGTTAATTAGATACGCAGATGCTTCAATTCTGAAAAATGAGCTTATAAAGGCTCAGGATAAAGAGGAAGTTAAACCAAGAAGATTTTTGAAAGGAAGGGGACGCAATGAAAAAGATGTCTCTGACAAATAATATTGGTTTGAAATTTCTTGCAGTATTAATAGCATTGGTTTTGTGGCTGGCAATTGTTAATGTTAACGATCCGGAGAAAACCATTACTGTATCAAATATTCCAATATCCGTTACAAACGAAAGTGCAATAACCAGCAGAGATATGGTATATAATGTTAAGTCTGAACAGTACTTGAATATTACTGTTTCAGGCAAAAGATCAATTGTAAGTAACTTATCAGCAGAAGATTTCAGGGCTACTGCATCTTTAAAGGAATTGTCAAAAGTCAACTCAATTCCTGTTGATGTAACAACTAAGAATGCTTCTCTGGGAAGAAAGATTACAATTGTAAAACAGTCAGCCCAGACTATTCTGGTAGATGTGGAAAATGTTGAAGAAAAAGATTTTACAGACTTGGTTGTTGAGTATACAGGAAAGGTTGCTGACGGCTATGTGGCAGGGCTTAGCTCAATGTCTACAGACGAAGTTACAGTAAAAGCTCCAACATCAATTATTGACAAAATCAAAAAGGTAGCAGTAAGATGTAGCTTGGATGGAACAAACACTAATATTTCAAAAAAATGTCCTGTAATACTTTATGATAAGAACGACAAAGAAATTAAATCGGATGAAATTGAATTATCAGATAAGAAGATAAGGGTAAATGTTAATGTTTTAAGAGCAAAACAGGTTCCAATTTCAACTATAAATAAAGATGAATTAGGTAAGCCGGCAGATGGTTATGTTGTGGATGATGTGATTCTTTCAAGTGACAGTATTACAGTTTACGGTAGTGAAGAATCTCTTGACAGCATTGAATCATTAGATATACAGGATGATATAGATGTGTCAGATGCCAAAGGTGATGTGACACAGAATATAGATGTGACAGGCAAATTACCAAAAGGATTGTCTGTTAGCGGAGAATCAACTATAACCGTAAAGGTTGTAATTAAGAAGCTTATCACAAGAACATTTGAATATGATGCTTCTGAAGTATCTCTTAATGACTTAAGCAGCGACTTGGATGTACAGCTAGTTACAAAAAAGGTTAAAGTTACTTTACAGGGAGAGGAAGAAGTAATCAGCCAATTAACAAAAGATGACATGGCCATTAGTGCAGATTTGGGGAAAGTTAAGGAAGGAACAACAACGGTACATGTGGACGTAGCAGTGCCGGATAACACTACACTGATGAATAATGTTACAATAAAAATTAAAGCGAAAGCTAAATAATGGAGGTAGAATAATGAGCACTATTTTAGTAACAGGTGGAGCAGGATTTATTGGAAGTCATACTTGTGTTGAATTATTGGAATCAGGATATGACGTGGTAGTTATAGATAACTTAAGCAATGCTTGCGAAGAATCACTTAAGAGAGTGGAAAAGATTACAGGTAAAACTTTAAAATTCTACAAAGGTGACATTGCAGACAAGGAATTAATGGATAAGATTTTAACAGAAAACGATATTTATGCAGTTATCCATTTTGCAGGCTTAAAGGCTGTAGGCGAATCAGTACAGAAGCCACTTGAATATTACACAAATAACATTTCAGGAACATTAGCTATGTGCGATGTAATGCGTAAACATGGAGTAAAGAATATTATCTTTAGTTCATCAGCAACAGTATACGGAGATCCGGCAGAAATTCCTATAACAGAAAAATGCCCTAAGGGACAGTGTACAAACCCATATGGCTGGACAAAGTCAATGCTTGAACAGATTCTTACAGACATTCAGTTTGCAGACAAGGAATGGAATGTAATTCTTCTTCGTTACTTTAACCCAATTGGAGCACACAAGAGTGGACTTATCGGCGAAGATCCTAACGGAATTCCAAACAACCTTATGCCTTACATTACAAAGGTTGCAACAGGAGAACTTCCAAGAGTTAATGTATTTGGAAATGATTATCCAACACCTGACGGAACAGGAGTTAGAGATTACATCCATGTAATGGATTTGGCTACAGGTCATGTAAACGCAATTGATAAGATTAAAGAAAATCCGGGAGTTAAGGTATATAACCTTGGAACAGGAAAGGGATACAGCGTATTAGACGTTATTAAGAATTTCAGCGAAGCAAGCGGAATTGACATTCCTTATGTAATTACAGACAGAAGACCTGGTGACATTGCTGAATGTTATTCAGATGCAACTTTGGCCAAGGAAGAATTAGGCTGGGAAGCAAAATACGACATTAAGGAAATGTGTGCTGATTCATGGAATTGGCAGAAGAACAATCCTAACGGATACAGATAAGATTAATTATAAGTTACTAAAAAGAAGATGATTGGAGAAAAGCATGAGTTCTAGGAGAAAAACGAAAAGCTCAGAGCAACAGTTAAAAACAGTAAAACGATTAAAAAGATTTGTAACAACAATGGAAGTTATTTTTGGACTACTTATAGTTATGATGGCTGTGATTTTATTTGTGCCATCAGTAAAGACCCAGGTTGTAAAGGCTATGGCAAACACAGCAATAGGCCAGAAAATTATAACCTGGTGGGGAAATAACAGTTACAACGAGAGTGTACGAGATCTTAATTTTGATGATAACAGTATCAAAACTAACAAACTTAAATACAATTATTCAGAAGAATATACTAATTTTGTATTGTTTGGTGTAGATTCAAGAGAAGGAGAAGTTGATGCTTCTAACAGCGATTCCATACTTATTGTTAGTGTACATAACACTACAGGCGAAGTAAAAATGGTATCAGTGTATAGGGATACTTATCTTGGAATTTACGGAAAAGATGGAACCATTTATAAGTACTTTAAGATTAATTCAGCCTATGCAGGTGGTGGACCTGAAGCGGCGATTAATACACTTAACATGAATCTTGACCTTAACATTACTGATTATGTTACAGTTAACTTTTCAGGTGTTGCTGAGATTATAGACACATTGGGAGGAATAAAAGTTAATCTTACAGATGATGAATTACAGCAGCTTAATTATCATATGAGCAGTACTTGTAGCTCAATTGGTGTAAAACCCAAATATGTTAAGAAGAGTGGAAAGAATATTAAGTTAAATGGTATTCAGGCCACAACATATTGTAGAATCAGAAAAGCTACTTTCTATGATCCAAAAACAGGGGAAGAGGTTAGAGACGATTTTGGTAGAGCAGCAAGACAGCGTTCAGTTATGATGAAGTTGGTAGAAAAGGCAAAGAGTGCAAGCTTTAGCGAATTGCAGGAAATGGTTTCGGGTGTTATGAATGCCAACACTAACAAAAACAAAATTATTTCCACAAGTTTTACTTTTAAAGAAATTGTAAATATGATTCCAATTATATTTGATTTTAAATTATCGGGAAGTCAGGGATTTCCGTCAAACCTTGAAACGGGAACTATTAGTGGAACCAGTTATGTTATGCCAAAAGGCTTAAGTGATAACGTATCGGAACTTCATGAGTATCTTTTCGGTGAAAAGAATTACCAGCCAACAAGCACTGTTAATACTATCGGAAGTCAGATACAGACTGATACAGGTGTGTATTCGGATGGCTCAACAGGTATAGACATGAGTGGAGATGCTAAAAAGAATAAGGAAGGTGAGACAGAATCCGTAAGTTATGATTATGATGATGGCGGCAAGAGCCAGTTTTATTAAAAATGTAGGAGTTGCAAATTGCGACTCCTTTTTTTCTGCATATAGTCGCCGAAAATCTGCCTATTGTTTGCAATCTGCCATTTTCGGCGACTATACTATATAAAGACAAAATAGATGTTTGAGAGGATTAGGTATCTTTTCGCAATTTTTTAATAAGTAGAACACAAAATCAACACAACTAGCCGTTAAACTATACCTATAATCAAATAAGGAATAGATGAGGTAATACAAAATTTTGTTCTTTATTTAAAAAAAGAGCTTGAAAGGAGAAAAGGAAGATGTACGATAACGAGAATCCAAATGGATTTGGTTCAAATCCGGAGGGAAACAACGATGACAATATATCAGGTACAGAAAACAATAATTTTGAAGAGGTAAACAGCCAGCAGGTTTCACAGGATGCTGTGAATAGTTCAGAACAGAATACAGAGCAGACAGCTGAACAGGAAAGCAGTGTTTACAGACAGTCATATGTAAATGATGAGCATCATAACGCAGATGATGTAAGTGGAAATGGTACTTATTATTCGCAGGGAAGCAACAATAGTAGCAATGATAGTACACAGAATGGCAGCTATTATAATAGCAATTCTAATAATTCACAGAATAATGGATATTATTATTCAACAAATGATTCTCAGACAAACAATGGTTACAATTATAACAGTAACAACAATAACAATGGTAATGGTAAAAAGAAGAAAAAGAAGAGAACTTTAATAGCCGTTGTTGCAGTTTGTGTAGTTTTACTTGCAGGAACAATTGGTATTTCAGCAGCTTATATTTCAAAGAATAAAGATTCATTAACAAATGTTTTGGAAGACGGAACATTAAGCAACAATGATAACAATAGCAATAGTAAAAATGACAATAGCAGTGATTCAGGCAATTACGAATCAATCGGCTCAACAAACACACAGAACGATGCTAACTCTTCATCAAAATCAGGTGTTACAGTAACAGATGTTTCAAGTGTTGTAAGCAGTGCAATGCCAAGTGTTGTAGCTATTACAAGCAAGACATTAGTTGAATCAAGAAACGATTATTCACAGGATATTTGGGAATACTATTTTGGTGGTGGAAATAGCGGAAACAACAAGAGCAATTCATATGAAGAAGATGCAGCAGGTTCAGGTATTATTGTAGACCAGACAAGTACAGAACTTCTTATAGTTACAAACAATCACGTTGTTGAAGGCGCAGACAGCTTAAAGATTCAGTTTGCCGGAACAGAATCAAAGGATTCAGTTGATGGATACATTAAGGGAACTGATTCAACAAAAGACGTAGCAGTTGTTGCAGTAAAATTAAAAGACATTCCATCAGATGTATTAAAAAATATTAAGAAAGCTACATTAGGCGATTCAGATAAAGTTAACGTTGGTGAAGGTGTTATTGCAATTGGTAATGCTTTAGGATATGGACAGTCAGTAACAACAGGCATTATCAGTGCAAAAGACAGAGAGGTTCAGCTTGAAAATCAGACAATGACATTACTTCAGACAGACGCAGCAATTAACGGTGGTAACAGTGGCGGAGCATTATTAAATGCCAGTGGCGAAGTTATCGGAATTAACGTTGCAAAATATTCATCAAGCGGAAGCAGCTCAAATGCCAGCGTTGAAGGTATGGGCTTTGCAATCCCAATTTCATCTGTAAAAGATATTATTAGTAACCTTGAAACAAAAGAAACAAGAACAAAAGTATCAGAAGACGAAAGGGGTTACCTTGGAATTTCAGGGTTTGATGTAGATGAGCAGACATCACAGGCTTACTCAATTCCACAGGGAATCCAGGTACAGAGCGTAGTAAAAGGTGGCCCTGCTGAAAATGCCGGAATCGCAGCATCAGATGTAATTACAAAATTTGACGGGCAGGATGTTTCATCAATGACATCATTACAGAGTATGCTTGAATACTACAAGAAAGGCGAACAGGTTAAAGTAACTATAGAATACAGAGACGGCAGAGAATACAAGACAAAAGATGTTACAGTTACACTTGGCGACAAGAGCGTAATTGAAACAACACAGAATGCCGCAAACTAAAAAAGTTAAAAATTTCTTTCTCATAAAGTGTTTTGTTTATAACAAAGAGGCAATCCGGTAGAGGGTTGCCTCTTTTGAAATGTTAAAAAATATGTAACATTTAAGTCAGAATATGGTCAATTTTGTATGTTTTAATTTTAGTTAATATATGTTAAACTAAGCCATGTATTAAATGGTGTTTCATATTAAATTACTGATGTTCGCAGAGTATGTTGTGGATTAGTATGTAGGATTAAATGTGATATACTTTTTTTATTTGTGAATAATATCGCAGAATGGAGAGATACAATGAACAAAGATGAATTTGAAAACAAGACTTTAGATGAAAATGATTTCCGAGAGGTTGTAGCTGAAAACAATCAAGTTATAGACAATAACTCAAAGGAAAATGATAATAAAGTAATAGTAAATGATGATAACAATTCTACAGACAATAACAATGTTGATAAAAGTGAGAATGGTGATTCATCAGACAAGAGTAATGAAGATGAATACGAGAAGATTTGTTATGTTTGTAGACGACCTGAAAGTAAAGCAGGAACTATGATTGATATGCCGGGTGGAATTTGTGTGTGCGCAGATTGTCTGCAGAAGAGTTTTAATAGTTTCCAGAACTTTGGCATGAATATGAGCATAAGCAAGGATGAATTAGAAGAGTTGCTTAATACTCCGGGAATTCATATGATGACTACAGATGATTTTAGAAGAGAAATTCCAAAGAAACAGAAACTTAAAAAGAAAAAATCTTCAGAAAAGAAAGAAGCACCTGTTTTGGATATTAACAAGATTCCTGCACCTCATGTTATAAAAGGTAAATTAGACGATTATGTTATCGGACAGGATTATGCCAAGAAGGTTATGTCTGTTGCAGTTTATAATCACTACAAGAGAGTGGCAACAAACACAATGGACGAAATTGAAATTGAAAAGTCAAATATGTTAATGATTGGACCTACAGGTTCAGGTAAAACATATCTTGTTAAGACTTTAGCTAAGTTATTAGATGTTCCTCTTGCAATAACAGATGCAACATCACTTACAGAGGCAGGGTATATTGGCGATGATATTGAAAGCGTTGTTTCAAAACTTTTGGCAGCAGCAGACAATGATGTTGAAAGAGCAGAAACAGGTATTATTTTTATTGACGAAATAGACAAGATTGCAAAGAAACAGAATACAAGTAGCAGAGATGTAAGCGGAGAGTCAGTTCAGCAGGGAATGCTTAAGCTTTTGGAAGGAAGCGAAGTTGAAGTTCCTGTTGGTGCAACAAGCAAGAATGCAATGGTGCCACTTGCAACAGTTAACACAAAAAATATTTTGTTTATTTGCGGTGGCGCTTTTCCGGATTTGGAAGACATTATTAAGGAAAGACTTAACAAGCAGGCAGCCATAGGCTTCCAAAGTGAATTAACAGACAAATACGATAATGATCCTAATATTATGAAAAAAGTAACATCAGAAGATTTGAGAAAATTTGGTATGATTCCTGAATTCCTTGGAAGACTTCCAATTGTATTTACTTTGGATGGATTAACAGAAGACATGCTTGTAAAGATTCTTACAGATCCAAAGAATGCAATTATCAAACAGTATCAGAAATTGCTTGAACTTGATGAAGTAAAACTTGAATTTACGGAAGGTGCTCTTAGAACAATTGCCAAGAAAGCAATAGAAAAGAAAACAGGGGCCAGAGCACTAAGGGCAATCATTGAGAAATTTATGCTTGATATAATGTATGAAATTCCAAAAGATGACAACATTGGAACTGTAAAAATTACAGAAGAATACATTAATGGAACAGGTGGCCCGGTAATAGGAATGAGAGGCCAGGACCTTATAGAAGGTTAGAAGAACTTAAAAAAATAATAGAAATATAATACCCGGAGTTGTGGAAAATTAATTATCCAAATTTCTATAACTCCGGGTATTTTTGTATTGATTTATATTGTTTGCATTGTTTATGTCCCGGAATACTTGCTATCGGGGTACGCATTGCATAATTCCGTTCATATCTTCCCCCGCTCCTACATAAACTTATATTAATTTTATTTCAAGGGCAATCAATGAAGTGTAATAATATTATTTTGTCAGAGGAATATGGTGATTTCATTGGCAGGTATAACGGTGACATTAGTGAAGCCTTAACGGAGCAGGCTGAATGTACTCAGGTTATAGACGATTCGTACTTTTGTGCATATTACAGGCTTGATATGCTACCTACTATAAATGTTGCTAATTTTACATACAATGTTATTCCAAAGTTGTACGGTTTAATGGATACAACTGCCGTGGCGGCAACAGGTTCCATAAGGTTGCAGAACCAGTCGGGGTTTAATCTTACAGGGAGAGATGTGATAATTGGCTTTATTGACACGGGAATTGATTATACAAACAAGCTGTTTCAAAAGTCCACAGGGCAAACAAGAATTTTGAGTATATGGGATCAGACTGATGTTAAGGGAAATCCGCCAGAGGGCTTTAGTTATGGAAGTGAGTATACAAGAGAAGAAATAAACAGGGCGCTTCAGGCAGACAATCCGTTAGAAGTGGTTCCGCACAGGGACGAAAACGGTCACGGAACTTTTATGGCAGGGATAGCCTGCGGAAGTTATGATGAGCAGGGGGATTTTATAGGGGCGGCGCCGGATAGCGAAATTGTTATGGTAAAACTTAAGGAGGCAAAAAAATATCTTACTAATTATTTTTATGCCATGGGAAGTGAGCCTCTTTATCAGGAAAATGACATAATGCTTGCAGCTTCTTTTTTGAAAAATGTGGCAATAAAACAAAAAAAGCCAATAGTTATAGTTGTAGGATTAGGATGTGGAAATGGTGGAAGAGCAGGAGGCTCACCTTTAGATGAAGTGCTTAACAGAATAGGAAGCAAAATAGGCAACTGCGTTGTAGTGGCAGCAGGAAATGAAGGCAATGAAAGACTTCATTATAGAGGTACAATAGGAATAGCAACCGAAAACACCACTCACAACGTAGAATTTCGTGTAGGCGATAATGTGCCGGGCTTTGTTTTAGAACTGTGGGGTAACGCTCCGGATATATTTTCAGTAGGCTTTGTGTCGCCTTTCGGGGAAAGCGTGCCAAGAATCCCGGTGCGGCAGGGTAGCGTAGAAAACATTAATTTTGTGTTTGAGCAATCTTCAATTGAATTAACATATGAACTTGTGGAGTCGGGGACAGGAGGACAGTTGATTTTTATGAGATTTAAACAGCCAAGCCCCGGTATATGGACTATTAAAGTTTACGGAAATAATATTCTAGATGGAAACTTTAATATATGGGGCGGACTTAGACAATATACACCGGAAGGAAACTATTTTCTAACACCTAATCCGGATATGACATTAACAGTGCCGGCCGCGACAGAGAATGTTATAACTTTTGGAGGATATGACAATGTAACCAATGCCTTCTATCCCAAGTCGGGGAGAGGCTTCACAAGGGAGAATAGAATCAAACCGGATATGACAGCTCCGGCAGTAAATGTTTACGGTCCGGGAATTTCAGGAGGGTATACAAGAAGGACCGGAACGTCAGTGGCGTGCGCATTAGGTGCGGGAGCCTGTGCACAGATACTTCAATGGGGAATTGTGGAGGACAATGAGCCATATATGAAAAACAATTACATTAAAAACTACCTTATAAGAGGGGCAGAACGAAACAGAGACATTAGGTATCCAAGTGAACAATGGGGATATGGAACAATTAACGTATTTGACAGTTTTTTGATTTTGACAAGAACATAAATATGTAAAAAACAAAAACTAAAAAATATGGAAAATGTTTTGTAATTTACAAAACAAAACGAAGCGTTTTTATGGCTTTTTCTTATTGCAATAGTTTTTGCAATAGTATTGCTTAATTTATATTTAAGGCAGACTTCTTATCCAATATGTCTCATGAAATACGAACCCCAATGAACGGAATAATCGGTATGTTAAGCCTTGCAAAATCCCACATTCAGGATAAAGGAGCAGTAGAGGAATACATCGGAAGAATAGAGAATCTTTCATAGTTCCTACTTAGACTTATAAACGATATTTTGGATATGTCCAGAATTGAAAGCAAAAAAGAGAAAGATGAACAATATTATATTTCTCAGATAGAAAAACTTATCGAAATATCAGGAGTTACAGGTGAATACGTTAAACCAATGGAATTGTATGCAATATTAAGTGTAAAATATACTGAAATAGAACAGGACGAATATGAACGCATTATACTGTTATTTGAAAAATTCAGATTTGGTGGAAAAACATTAAGAGATTACGAACTTTATGTACTTGAATGTTTTAAGAATAAGTTTATTAAATTGTTATACAAAAAGAGCAAAATACATAAAAAAATAATTTTAAGATACAAGTATTTGCTTTAATGGGGTATACAAAAAACAAATTAGTGATATGATAAAGTCCGTAAGATAAATATAGGGAGGTACTCATGAAAAATTTATTTAAAAGAATTATTACAACGATTTTAGTTCTAACAATGGTTATGGGATTTAACGTTCCGTTTTCAGCAACAACAGTAATGGCAGCATCAATTACATACAATGTTAGTTCTACCATAAAAGGCGTACTTACAGATGATGGTGTGCTTACAATAAGTGGAACAGGGGCTATGCCTGATTATACAAAGATAGCCAACATTCCATGGTACAAGGACAGAGACAGAATAAGTGAGGTAAGAGTTAACAGCGGAATTACTTCTATTGGAGAAGCAAACTTTAACTCATGCTATAATATGACAAAAGTAACAGTTGCATCTACTGTAACAAGTATTGGTGATGGCGCTTTTGCAGACACTAAATTACAGTCTTATACAGGAATGGAAAGAGTAAAAACATTTGGAGATTATGTATTTCAGGGAACAGATTTAGATGATTTTGAATTTCCGGGAGCAACAACAGAAATAGGAAATTACATTTTTTATAACAGTTCAGTAAAAAGAATAGTTATTCCCAAAAGTGTAACAACTATTAAAGATGGCATAGGATATAAGGCTGAAAATCTTGAAAAAATAGAAGTAAGTAGCAACAATAAGAATTATGTTGCTGAAAATTATGTTCTATATAATAAGAATAAGACCATATTAGAAAGCTATCCTGCAGCTAAAACAGGAACAGAATTTACTATTCCATCTACAGTAAAGAAAGTAACGGCATACGGTTTTAGCTATGGAAAGAATTTAAAAAAGATAACAATAACAAGTGGTGTAACAACTTTAGGCGATGGAGCTTTTTATGAAATGAAAGCATTAGATGAAATTGCAATACCTAAAAATGTAACTTCTATAGGTTCATTTCTATTACAGAATTGTACAGCCCTTAAAACTTTGAAGTTTTATGCAAAAGTAAAAACAGTGCCATATCTTTTATGTAGTGGATGTTCTAATTTGACAAGGGTGGTTATGGATAATTCTGCCATTGAAACATTAGAACCTAGAGTTTTTATGGATTGTGTTAAGCTTTCAAGTGTTACATTACCTACAGCACTAAAAACAATACAGGTTTATGCATTTAAGAACTGCAAAGCATTGTCAACAATAAGCTATCCAAAATCAATTACATTAATTGAAAGTGGAGCTTTTGAAGGCTCATCAATAACTAAATATCCAACATGGCTTTCAAAGGGGAACAATGGAGATTATGGTATTTTTACAAAAATAAAATATAAAGGTACAGACAAGTACAGTGAAGCCTATAAGGTTTTGAAAATAGTTAACAAAGAAAGAAAGAGCAAAGGCTTATCAGAGTTGAAAATGGATAAAGACCTTCTTGACGCGGCAATGCAGCGAGCAGCAGAAGTGGCACTGTATTTTTCACATACAAGACCTGACGGATCGTCATGCTTTAGCGCAACAGACAAAATGGAAGCGGAAAATATTGCAGGTGGTCAGTCAAGTGCAGCTGCAGTAATGACATCATGGATGAACAGTGCAGGTCATAGAGCAAATATTCTTACAAGCTATTTTAAAACAATAGGAATTGGTTGCTTTACTCAGGGTGGAACAGTGTTCTGGGTACAGTGTTTTGGAACAGACACACCGGCAACAATAAGTCACCCAGCAGATAAGAACGTAGTGGTTACAGTAACAGTAGACGGAGACTTCTTAAGCAAGACAAAACTTACATTAGACAGTAGTAGCTATAACCTTAAAGTAGGAAACAAAAAAACAGTTAAACTTTATGTACAAAACCCTGAATGGGCATCACAAAATGTATTGTTAGACAACAGTAACTTTACTTTTAAGTCTTACAATACAAAGAAAGCCACAATAAGTGCAACGGGAAAAATAAATGCCAAAACAGTTGGTAAATATAAAATAAAAGCAACACTTAAAAACGCAACAGGAACATCTGTTACAAAAAGTGGAAAGATAACTTTCCCACAGCCTAAAATCAAAGTAACAGTAAAGAAGAAAAAAGCTATTGTTACATGGAAGAAATTAAAGGCTGCAAAGGGTTACTATGTATATAGAAGGGAAGCAAAAGGCAAAAAGTATACAAAGTGGAAAAAAGTTAAGAATATAAAGAAGAATACAACTGTTAAGTACAAAGACAGCAAGCTTAAAAAAGGCAAGACATATCAGTACAAGGTTGTAGCTTATAATAGAAAGAACAAAGGAACATCAGCAATTAAGAAGATAGTTATTAAGTAGCATCAGAATGATTATACGGATTGCTATGTACTTAGCACTTTTCACATTGTAATCATACAAAAATCAACGCATATTAAGGCTTATGCGTTGATTTTTATTTTAATATGTATTAAAATAATTCGGATAGTAGGTGTTAACAACATAGATGTTGACAAGAGCTACACTAAAAAATAAATAATAGGAGAAAGAACATGAAATTATCAAAACTTGTTGGGGACAGATTTAAGGAAAAACCGGCTAACTGTCTTATTGACAGCCATGCATTAATGGTAAGAGGAGGATATATCAAGAACGTAGCTAATGGTATTTACTCACAGTTCCCGCCGATGAAACGTATTTCTCAAAAAATAGAAAATATAATCCGTGACGAAATGGATAAACTTGATGGACAGGAAGTTTTATTCCCTGTAGCATTACCTGGAAGTCTTTGGGAAGAATCAGGCAGATATGAAAGCGTTGGTTCAGAACTTTTAAGATTTACAGACAGAACAGGAAGCAAGATGGTTCTTGGTATGACTCACGAAGAAGCATCTGTACAGCTTGTTAGGGAATATGCTAACAGCTATGCTAAATATCCATTTATGATTTATCAGATTCAGACTAAATTCCGTGACGAAGCAAGACCAAGAGCAGGACTTATCAGAGTACGTGAATTTACAATGAAGGATGCTTATTCATTCCATACATCACAGGAAGATTTGGAACAGTATTATCAGAAAGTTTATGATGCATACAGCAGAATTTTTGCAAGATGCGGTATTCCTGAAGTTGCAATCGTAAAATCAGACTCAGGTATGATGGGTGGTAGCATTTCTCACGAATATATGCTTTTAACACCTGTAGGAGAGGATTCAATTGCAATCTGTCCTGAATGTGGATACAGTGCTAATGTAGAAGCTGCACCAAGCATTATTAAGAATGAAAACAAGATTCCAAAAGAAGAATTAAAAGAAGTTTCAACACCTGGTACAGGTACAATTGAAGAACTTTGCGATTTCTTAAAGATACCTGCAGAAAATACGGCTAAGGCTGTTGTATACCAGAAAAATGCTGATGACAGCTATATTGTTGCATTTATCCGTGGTGACCTTGATATTAATGAAACAAAATTAACTAATGCAGTAGGTGAAGACATTCATCCTGCTGTAATTGAAGATGACAGTATTTTAACAGCAGGCTTTATCGGACCTGTTGGAATTTCAGACAAGGTTACAGTATACTTTGACAATTCTCTTGAAGGAATTGATTATCTTGTAACAGGAGCTAACAAGGTTGATACTCACTACACAGGATTTAATGTGGAAAGAGATTGCCCGGATGCTAAATACGTTGACCTTGCAAAAATCACAGAAGGAGGTATTTGTCCAAACTGTGGCAAGCCTGTTATTAATATTTCAAGAGGTATTGAAGTTGGTAATATCTTCCAACTTGGTACAAAATATTCAAAGGCAATGAACTTTACATACACAGACGAAAATGGTAAGGAACAGTATCCTATTATGGGATGTTACGGTATAGGTGTAGGTCGTATGGCGGCTTCAATTTGCGAAGTAAGACATGATGATTATGGCCCAATTTGGCCAATTACAATTGCACCTTGGCAGGTTCATTTGTGTTGCTTACGTTCAGATGATGCTGAATGTAAGGAAAAGGCAGATGAAATCTATGAAACTCTTCAGAATATGGGAATTGAAGTTATTTATGATGACAGAAAAGCAAGACCTGGAGCGATGTTTGCGGATGCTGACCTTTTAGGTGTACCTGTAAGAGTTGTGGTAAGTCCAAGAAATCTTGCAGAAAATGTAGTTGAAATTTCAACACGTGACAAGTCAATTGACAAGCAGAAGACTCCGGTTGACCAGGCGGTAACAGAAGTTCAAAACATTATTAATAAACTTACAGCAGACATTAATAGCAAAGTTAATAAATAAAACATTATGTGCCACGTAGAATTGCGTGGCACATAGTTGTTATGCACTATAAAGATTAGGGTGTTAAAATAACAAAGTTTTAGTACACCCTATAATTATTATTACAAAAGAAAAATAACATAGAGAGGATTGGAAAATGAGCGAATATAAATTAATTGGATTGGATATGGATGGAACATTGCTTAACTCAAAGAAAAAGATTACACCGGAAAATATGGCTGCAATTGAGAAAGCATTTAGTCAGGGCAAGGAAGTTGTTTTATCCACAGGAAGATCAGTGGCAGAATTAAGGGAATATACGGATATTATTAAAGGACTAAAATATTTAGTATGTATAAGTGGGGCAATGGTATATGACCTTGAAAAAGAAGAAATAATATATTGTGCTCCTATTCCAAATGAAGTTATAGACAAAGTATCAGAAATAGCAGAAACAAGTGATGTTGTGGTAATTCTACAGACAACAGAGGCAATAGCGAAAAAAACAGACTTGGATAATCTTGAACATTTCCATTTGAATGTTTATAAGGAGTTGTTAAATAGTGTAGCAACAAAAGTAGATAATGTTTTTGAATATTGCAAACAAAAAGGACAGTCTGCAAGTAAAATCAACATTTACCATTCTACACCTGAGGCAAGGGAAGCAACAAAGAAAATATTATCAAAATATGATTTGGTATTTAATTATGCAGAAGGAAACTCTCTTGAAGAATCGCCTGCCAATGTTACTAAGGGAACGGGCTTAACATGGCTTTGTAACCATTTGGGATTTGGAATTAATAAAGCAATAGATGTAGGTGATGCAGAAAATGATATGGATGCAATAGCGACCGCAGGTCTTGGCGTTGCAATGGCAAACGCAATTGACAAAGTAAAAGAAATAGCAGATGTTGTTTTGGAAAATGATTGTGATCATGGTGGATGTGCGGAAGCAATAGAGAAATACTTGTTAGGATAAGAATGAAGTAATACAAAGTATAAAGCGATTGGCTTTAAAAAGTGTTAATAAGATTACTCTACGAAAAGTGGGGTAATCTTAATTTATGGAATAATATTATAGAAAAAAGAGAATGCTGTGAAAAAATCTTAATAAGGAAATAATGAGAATATATCAGGCAAAAAAAAGCCATAATACCTTTGTTAAAAAAATCAAAAAAAATCAAAAAGAGTTGTTGACAACCCCTTAAAGTTATGATAGATTATACGAGTTGTCGTTGAAACGACAATAACAAACAAAAAAGAATTTTAGAAAGTTGTTGACAGACAAAGAAAATTATGATAGATTATTTTGGCTGTCGAAAAACGACAGAAATTCTTGAAAAAGAA
>ERZ824522.1194-NODE-1194-length-18139-cov-4.624862_pt1 | contig 18139 bp, 26 predicted proteins | sample MGYA00519935_ERZ824522 | MGnify/ENA primary metagenome ERZ824522 (study PRJEB31778, sample SAMEA3449160) | human gut metagenome | biome: human gut; feature: human-associated habitat; material: faeces | place: United Kingdom | collected 2010/2012 ...
AAGCTTTTTTCTTGTCATAAAATGGCTGCAACTATTATTATTCAATACATATTATATCAATTTATGTGATAATTTTTCTAAATTATCCTTGCTATCCTAATATCATTCCTAAGAAAATCAAAGATTTATGACTAAATGGATAGATGATTACGAATATAAGGTTAGGAGATTAGAGAATTTTATCAATATACTTGATAATACAAGAAATCAAAATGTTACCAAATTAGAACGGGAAACAAAATCAGTACAGTTATTTGAGATACCATGAAAAAATTATAAGGCTGATAGTATTAATATCACTATCAGCCTTACAGGTTATTTAACGTTTCAGAAAAACTATAATGTCAAGATTAACTATACAGTATCTAATTCCTTCAAATAATTTTCTATCTTCATCAACATTAAAGGATTGTTATAAATCTTACATAACTCTCTTGCTTCTATATAATAATTTTTGACTTGTTCTTTGTCTAGAAATTTGGCTCCAGCATTTCCTACAAGAATAAGTAGGGGAGCCAGTTGGTAGCTTGTCTGTCTTTGTTTACAGAGTTCAATCGTCTCAAGAGCTTCTTGGATAGCTTCGTTATATTTTTCCTTTGACACTAGGTAGTGAGCGTAGTTATAACGAACTCTGATGTAGCCAAATAAAAACTCTTGATGCTCAAAATTTTTTGTCTGATATAACTCCATTAAATGAGAGTAGTTTGCCTCATATTCTTGTTCACAACCCACTAAGGAATAGAAGTTAGATAGAGTATTCAATACCTTTAAATAAATCAGAGTATTTGAGGAGACTTTTAATAATATATTTTCCAATGAAGAAATAGCCTCACACTTACTGTCATATTGATAGAAGTCAATAATAGCTTTAATCCATTCAAGGTAAGTTCGGTCTTCTAGTGTTAGAAAAGTACTTCGTTCGATCTCTATTCTATAAATATATTCCAAATCTTCATAATTTCTGTCATCTAATAGTCGAGCAGATAATTGCTTGAAATTAGAGAGGTTAGATTTAATTTCAATTTGTTCATTAAAAAAATAATCTAATGGTACTTCAAGTCGTTGTGAGAGTTTGAACAAAAGGTCTGCGGAGGGAATGAAATGCCCTCTCTCAATTTTACTAATCTGGCTTTGTTCACAAATTCCTTCTGCAAGAGTTTGTTGGGAGAGTCCTAGCTCTTTTCTTTTTAATCTGAATTTCTCTGCGAGTGTATTCATTAAAGATAATAAACCTTCCTATTTGCTTAATTTCATTATAAAATTTTTAGTTCAAAATAGCAAGTTAAAGGAATAAATAATTCTTTATGGTAATAAAAAAAAAAAAAAGTTCAAAGCGCAATAAAAATAATTGCCTAAATAATATATATGTGTTAGAATAAAAACAAGGAAAAAGAAAGGGGTTTCATTGCATGAGAAAAAAACGTGGAATTAAAAAATTAGTTACATTTGCATTACTAGGTGTTTTTATGTTTAGTAATACAATTCCTTACCAACAGTTTATTCAAAAGAATAAACAATTGGAGATTCGAGTGCAATCACAAAAGAAGTCCAATGGTCTTGATGTTGGGAAGGCTGATTAGTTGATTGAATGATGAAAATACTATTAACTATATGGTATTTCTGTTTTATCTAATTTTTAATTAGAAAGAAGGGATTCCAATGTACAAGGGTGTGATTTGTTGATACCTCTATATGCAGTCATTGTTATTGTTAGATTTTAAGTGAAAGAAATGAGGGCTTTACGATGAAGAAAAGCATAAAAAAAATAATTACAACATCTTTACTTGCACTGACTTTAGCTGGTGCAGGTGGTTCGATTGTTTCAGCTGCAACAGTTTGGTATAAAGGTACTGCAGTTTATTGGAATTATGGTCGTGCTGTTGGTGTTTGGAGCTATTCAAATGTTCAGACTGGTGTTTACCAACACTCAGCATCTGCTAACGGGGCATTCTCAGGCTGGAAATCCCCTGGAGTAGAAGCACATGCTTCTAAATTCATCGGAACTGGTACAGCTGAATGTTACTGGAATTGTAGGTAAGTACCTATGACATACAAAAACATGTTATTAGGTAAAATGAAATACTTAATCCTGTTTTTGATTGCCATCCAGAGTGTCTTACTTGCTCTGGTGGCAATTTTTTTAGCAGGTTTACAGTATCAACAGTCATGGCAGAGTTATAATCATCATTCTGGGACCGTAACAGTCTATCTTCAGAAGTTAACAAAAGAGCAATCACAAGATGTATTTAATTATTTTTTAGAACAGAGTGACTTGTCCATATGGACAAAACGTTCTGAAAGTAGTGATACAGGAGAAGGTCTAAATAGGATTTATATAGACATCCTTGGTAGCTCTGCTGGTTTTTCAGATTTTGAAAGTACGGGTAAAATAGTTGTCTCACAACAACAATTTGCAAATTTATTATCTCATAGTGACAATAGTATGACTATTGGACTTGACAAAGGCTCAAATAATATGCTTTACGAGCTTCCAGATTTATTATTTAGCACACCTGTAGTCATTGAACGATTAGATTATACTTTCCAAAACACTAATACGATTAATGGGATATACCATATCAATGGTCTCAACGATGCTGTCTCAAGAGATAACTTTTTGTTGCATCTTTCAAAGGTGTCAGGTATTTCTGTTGAGGATTTGACAAAAGAAAGTTTTGGAAGTAGTACTGATCAGGGAATTTGGGGAATAATACTTGCTATCAGCATCTTAGTAAATGCCTTCATTTTACTGATCCTATTCTTAATCTGTGTTCTTCAATCCTTTAAACATTTCGGAACATTGATTCTTTTAGGATGGGATAGAAAAAAATTATGGTCTGCTTTTTTCAAAAATTCTCTACTATTTTCAATCTACATTATTCCAATTATCTCTTTATGTAGTTGGTTGTTGTCAGGCTGGTCTAGTTTTGGTTTATCATCGTTTATTCTAGTTTTTGCTGGAGTCAGCCTCTCAGTCTTGTTGCTACTATTTATATTCATTATTCCAACGATTATTGTTTATTCGGTTTCTCCATTAGCCGCAATTCATAAACGATTACCAATGAAGCTTTTAATGGTGACCTGCTTGTTATTCTATACCTTGGTAGCTGGTTTGTTAATCGCAGTCAGTTACTCTTTAGATGCTCCAATGAATCAGTTTATTGACAATATGAAAGTATCTAGGGAGTGGAAGAATGTTGAAGATATGTACGTTATCTCCAGCTTTGTTGAGGGAGAAGATGTAGGTACATATGCAGGAACTACAAATTCCCTTGAGCGTAGTATGTATAACTTTTACCAGCGTATATCTGAGCTTCCAGGTGTCTATATTGCCCAAGGACAATTTCTTAATCAGGAGTCCCTTGATGCAGTCTATGGAACATACCAGCATGTCCCTAAAAAACCATTTTGGTATTTGAAATTTTCTTATAATTACCTGCAAGATCTAGGTATTCACCTAAGTGATGAAGAGTTGCTAGAGATGAGGAATGGTACTCGACTTTATCTTCTACCTAACACGCTCAATACAGAAGAACTTGAGGTGATGAAGGCCTATTTACAGGAAAGTGTCACTGTAAAACAGGGAGATTTACAAACTAATTTCACAGAAAATCCGAAATTTATGTTCAAGGTTTACCAACCGTCTCGACCAATATTTACTTGGTCAGATTCCATTTCTTACGGTACAACTAGTGAGAATCCAGTTATTTTTGTCTCAACACCAGAGAATTTATATTTCATGGAGTCGGCAAACTTAGTTGTAAGTGGCTATAATGGTCTTTTGAAGATTCGTGATAGGGAAACGATGAAACAGGTAGTGTCCATTTTAGAAACAGAATTTCCAGATTTAAAGGATAATCGGTTGAGTTTTACAACTGTCAAGAACTTTATCAATGGTCTTCAAAAAGATCTGAGTTATACATTTTATCTTTTCGGCACGATCATAGCGATTATCATAATTACGATGATGGCTATTTTCTGGAGTTTTGTCTTAATGTACCGCTTGTTATTTAAAGAAAAATTGTATGTTCAATACTTTATGGGATTCTCACCATGGAAAAGATATATTGGTGTGCTTTCTCTCATTATTAGTTTTTCTGTGATGGAACTAATCGTTTCTATCTTAGTGGGTTCTAAGTTGGGAATAGTCATGACACTAGCTACATTTGCTTTTCAGATAATGCTACTTTACTTCAGTTTGTTCCGTAAAGAAGGAGAGAGTATCATACAATCATTAAAGGAGTAATCTCATGTCTAGAATTTCAGTACAAAATGTATCAAAACAATTTGGTTCAAGAGAAATTTTCAAAGACTTAAGCTTTGATATTGAGGAAAATGAATTTGTAGCTTTAGTAGGACCTTCTGGTTCTGGAAAATCGACTATCCTCAATATGATTGGACTATTGGATACTGTTGACAGTGGAAAAATCCTGATCAACGGAAAAGTTTTGCCTAAGGTAAATTCGCAATCAGCAGTTCATTACCGAAGGAATGTCATCAACTATCTTTTTCAATCCAATGCACTCATTTCTACATCTAGTGTGAAAGATAACCTGATGCTTGCCATGACTTTTTCGAATTTCTCTAGACAGGAGAGGGAGCAGAGAATCAAGGAAACGCTAGAATTTGTTGGTCTACAAAATCGGTTAAATAGTAAAATCAATGAATTATCGGGAGGTGAACAGCAGAGAATTGCGATTGTGAGAGCTATTTTAAAGCCCGGAGATATTGTCCTAGCAGATGAACCAACCGGATCGTTAGATCCTGAAATGTCTCAAAAAGCATTCGATTTGATTCGAACTTTGAGAGATCAGTTTGGTAAAACAATTTTGGTTGTTACGCATAACATGGAGCAAGCACGGCAATGTGATAGGATCATTTCACTGGAGTCGGTTCTTGCAAATTAACTCAACCATTATTAGCAGTTGATACGGTTACTTTAGATTATGGAATATCGAAGGCGGAGAGTTCAAACATGAAAAAATTTACATACGATATTATAAAACAGCCAAGTTTGTCTAATCGTTTGGAGTTAAAAACACATGTACTGGTTAAAAATCATATTTATTCCATGTTATTTTGAGGAAGATATTGTGAAAGTCAAAGATGATGATGAAGTTGAGTGGGATTTGTTAGAATTTCAAAAATTTAGAGCATTTTTGGCTTAGTAATATGTGTTGAAGGCTCAAAATCTATGGTAAAAAAGTAGCTTTGAAAACGTATTACCTCCAAAGATTTAGTTAAATAATGAATTAACATAAAAAGAAATTATTGAAGTTCTGGAAAGATGTTGTTTCAGTATTGAAATCATTGAGAAAAAGTGGGAAAAATTTGCGATTTTCACAGAGAAAGGAAGAAAAAGTATAGAAATAAGTCTTGAAAAACTGGATTTGAAGAATTATTTTGATTATATTGTTTCGGATGACAATTGCTATTGAAGATTCGTACTCAGGGATACAGGTATCAACTAGTGCTGGTATTGATACTATTGGATATTACGATTACCCATTGCCTTTATTTAATGCTAAGGCAAATTGGAAGGCTGGAAGTATGCAAGAAGTATTGAACGTAATTCAATCACAACATGAGTTTTAAAACGTCTAGACGTACTTAGAAAAATTAAAAATATACTTTTCGGGAATCTGTCCATAGATGAACAAAAGAAGCTTCAAAAAAATGTTTCTAATATTTATTTTAGGTCTATTTGTAGGTCTATTCTTAATCCCATTACTTAGACCACATATAGTTGGTTGGCTAAAAACTATATGTGGTTAATAGTAATGATAACCTTATTTAACAAAAAGTTTTCCCTTTTATTCTTTATAGCATCACTCCCACTCTTCAACTTGTTAGATATTTGGAGATGGTGGGGATTTCATTAATTGAAAGGAGATAACTAGAGGACAGATTTGTTAGTATTAGAACTTTACTATCTAACAAAATACTGTATATGAAGATTGATTTTTCGTTTCAAGAGGATACAAAATAGATTTGAAAAACATTGGGAAAACTTAATTTAAGTAAGGAAACTCGTTTTTCTATATAGCATCACACTGTACAAAATAACATTAGGAGGGTAACCATGAAAAAAATAATTAAAAAAATTACTATTTTATCGCTATTATCTACACTATTCTACGCTAGCTCTCCCCTACTTACTTTAACGGTAAGTGCAAATGAAATAATTCCTAACAATAAAAGTGCTCTAATAAAAACAGAAGACCGTAGCGCTACAGGCGCTACAGCAATCTTTTTTGGAGGGATGGTTGTTGCATGGGTTATAGATGGAACAATAACGTATGTGACAGGAAAAGCGCCTTCGGAATGGGTTGCTTGGGGATTACGTAATATTCACAATTATATTTTACAACAAGTAAGAAACGGCGCAAGACAAGTTGTAATTCCAACAAGTGGTCCGTACACATGTCCTGGAGTCGTAATCGACCATTCAGGGATGTGTCCATAGATGAACAAAAGAAGCTTCAAAAAAATGTTTCTAATATTTATTTTAGGTATCATTGTAGGTCTATTCGTAATCCCATTACTTAGACCACTTATAGTTGATTGGCTAAAAACTATATTTGGTTAATAGTAACGATAACCTTATTTAACAAAAAAGTTTTCCCTTTTATTTTTTAATAGCATTGTTTTGACAAATTAACTTCCACGTTTATTGGCGGTAGAAGTTGGTTTGAGAATTTAGCACTTTTATGACCTTAGATCCTTATAATCCTACACGTACAGATATGACCTTTAGTTTTAGATATTCTCATTAGTTTAATTAAAGGAGGGACTGTGTTATGGTAACTAAGTATTACAAGTATATTCCTTGGTTGATCTTAGGAGCTATTGGATCTTATGAGTCTGCAACTTATTTTGGACATAGTACATTTGATATGCTGTATTTATCTATTGTTTTTATGATTGTTTACGTAGCTTTGTTCATTCTACACGAAAAATATTTGAAATATAAATATAAAGAAATATTTACACATATTATGAGCAATCCTGAAAAAGATCATCATCCCTAGTAAGATATAGCATAATAAAGCCCTAGCAACCAGATTGTACTTACCCCAAAAAAGTTAGGCAAATAGGCTATTCAAAGGATTTAGTTCTGTATTGCACAGGACTGAGTCCTTTTAGTTTTACCTTAATTCGTTTGTTGTTGTAGTAATCAATATAGTCGACAATAGCTTGTTCCAAGTGCTCAAGTGACTGAAAACCATAAAACATTTCAGACTTAAGAATGCCAAAGAAAGATTCCATCATACCGTTATCTGGGCTATTTCCCTTACGTGACATAGATGGTTGGATTCCCTTATTCTTTAAAAAATGATGATAGAAATCGTGTTGGTATTGCCATCCTTGGTCACTATGGAGAATTGTATTTTCGTAATGGTTCGCTGTAAAGGCTTGTTCTAGCATAGCTTTCATTTGTACTAAGTTCGGCGAAGTAGAAAGATTGTAGGAGATAATTTCGCTGTTAAAGCCATCTAAAACTGGTGATAAATAAAGCTTGAACTACACGTCAATAGATGTGAGAAACCTTGATTTTAAGCGATTCTTGAAATTCTAAATTTCACTACATTGCAATATAAATCAACCGAATCACTACCTTTTTTGAAACAAGAAATATGGATTCGGACAATAAAAAGCAAGAGACACTTTGTTATGTAGTGTCTCTTTTCTACTATTTATTAAGCAAAGTGTTATTTTGACGTAATACTATATTTAATAAATTCCTTCGTATCTAAATAAGTCTACTTGACAAATTGTATAACTGAATTTTCAAATAATGATTTTTTATGTTATAATATAGGCCAATATTTTATATAAGGAGTAACTATTTTGAAATCTATTTTAAAACGAATCATTGAGTCCATAGCACTTATTGCCATTTCAGCAGCTTTATGGCAGTTGATGCTTTTTCCAGTTGCAAATAATGTAAATAAAAAATTACCTCTATCTCCATTCCAGAATCTTCTTATTATCTTTGGTATTGGTCTTCTAATATTTCTTATCAATTGGTATGCAGAAAAACAAGGTTATTTAAATTGGAAAGAAGTATGGACAGACCCCTCTGTAAAAAAATGGCTGGCATTTGGTTTTGTAGCTACTTTTCTTCTTCACATTCTTTCCACTTTTACAGGTTATCTTGAAGGCGTCCCCTATTTAAATTTTGGCAATGATTCGAATGGTTACTACCTTTCCATCGACTTAATGACAACTGCTTTGTTAGCTCCTCTTGCTGAAGAGCTAGTATTCAGAAAAATTCTGACCGAGGTAATCTTTCCAAGAAATTTAAAAATCAGCTTGGTTATTACAGGGATTATATTTACTGCTATTCATCTACCTGTATCATTAGGGGACTGGGTAAATCAACTAGGAGCAGCGTTAGTTTTGTCAATCATTTATTACAAAACGAGAAAAGTAGAAATAGGTATCATAGTTCATTCAATTATGAATCTATTTATTACGGCTCTTATGCTGTGGGCTATGTATTCATAAAACACCTAAAAGAGCTAAAAGGTTCACCTTCTATACTATAATACTATAATTGAAATTCTTTAGCGCTAGAATTGTGAATACAGTCCTAGCGCTTTTGCTTTCTTGTTTTCTAGCTCTCGATTAGATGATTCTATTAAAATAAATAATGTCTTAAGGAGCAGGATATTCATTTTATCGTTAAAGCATATACATTTTTATTTGCTATTATAATAGACATTTCTTCATTTTTCCGTTATAACAGACACTGATATACTCTTGTAATATTATTTTGGTATAATTAAAATTACAGAAGGAGGCAAAGATTATGAGAAAAATAATAAGTATACTACTACTTTCATTATCAATAATTACGTTAATTGCTTGCTCTAAAAATAACTACCAATCTTTAGATGGTGAGTATTATTGGATCTCAAGTGAAAGAAACGAGTTGGCATTTACTATTAAAGGAGAAAATGCTTCCATTGAACATGGAGAAGCCGACAGCTTTACCATTAACAAACAAAAGAATACGATCGAATTAACTGGAAAAAATATTGCAAGTCGAACAGAAGAATTTTCAATTCAAGATGGGGTCTTTTCTGTTGATATTAGCGGAGTTAAGCACGACTACTATCTTAAAGGTAGCGAAGCATATAAAAACGCTCTAAAACAATATGGGTATAAATAACATCATCCACACCTATTTTACCGAATAGGTGTTTTTTTGTGCTAAATAGGTTACTTCAAAAAACTTTTAAGCTTATTATTAGCCGAATAGTTTATATTTCATGCAAATTAATTTAATCAAAGAGATTGGATTATATTTTATTATACAATGGATTCATGAATAATTTAAAAGAAACAAATATTAGAAAAGCCATTTGGCATATTAGACGTCACCTAAACGAACTATTAAACTCACAAGATGAAAAATATAGGAAACATGAAATGTTTCACCTAAGATCTAGTATTGAATGTTTAGAACGTGTGATGAACAACGAAAACCCCTATCCACCTTTGGATAGGGAGGAGGTGTTTTAATGATTTACAAACTTCAAAAAAACGTTTTGAAAAGTGTTGCTTTCACAATTTGAAAAAATACTAAATATCAATCCTCAGCAAACTTTCTTCTGCTTGTTTAATTCAAAAAGATGAATTTCTTATAAAAAATGGGGGAAGCTAAATTCCTAAAAGCTTAGTATTCATCAACCCATGTCTGCCCCTCTTCTAATTTAAACCTGATTTGCTTCGAAATAACTATAAAAGCGACCAAAATATTTTTGATCGCTTTTTAGTTTATAGTACCTTATTTATCAAATTGAGCTAGTCAATTTCACCTGGAATTCTGTCAATATTTTGGACACATTTTAGGAGGGAAATTTGAGATAACCTTCTTCATGTGTTACAAAGCATTCTCCTAAGTACATTTTTGAAAAGCAACCAATAAAGGGGCTTATTAGTTAAATTTTGTTCATAAGATTTTTTAACAATCAACATATACTATCAACTATTTTTCTACCGGAAAGAAATTTCCAACAATAACCCCAACGACTCGAGGATCATCATCATAAGGTAAAAAAATATCTTTATATTTTGAGTTAATTGAAACTAATCTTAATCCATATTCCTCACGATAAACTCGTTTAATATAGGTCTGGCTATTGCAGACCACTGCATAAACCGCACCATCGTAATCAAATCCGGTCTCACGAATGAGAGCCACAGAACCGTTTTGATATTTGGGCTCCATTGAGTCTCCAGAAACCCATGAAGCAAAATCATGAGCTAGTTCTTCATCAAAATAAACAGTATCATAGTCCTGATCATTATAAATTGATGAACCAACACCAGCAGACATTTTTTCGTAAACATGGTACTCATATAATTTTTCTGATATCGAAACAACATTTTTACATTGTTCTTTCTGAACTAGTTTTCTGACATAGCTAAGTGCTTGACTCTTCCCTTCATCTGATAGAGTATTATATAACCGGACGATTTCAAGCTCTGTAAAATAACCTTTTGGGACATTTAGAATCTGCTCCAAAAGCTTTGCTTTTTCTCTAGATGGTTGTTTTACTCCACGTTCCCAAGCAGAATAGGCTTGGTAGGTAATACCTAATTGATCTGCAATATCTTTTTGGGTCATTTTTAGCTCTTTTCTACGAGCCCTTAGTTTTTCAGGTTGATACATGATTCGTCTCACATTAATAATAATTTCAATTCAGCTTTCTGTTTTGCCTCTTTGTCTGTTAGCTTATTTTTATCCCAAACATAAGCTATTGATTTCCCTCTATCATAAATGAGCCATAATCTTAAATTGTCACAGTAAGTCTTTATTGTTTTCCAATTCTCTTGATTTAGAAGTTCAGGATACTCTTGACTAGTAACGAAGCCTCTTTTGCTCACAGATCGCTCTATCTTATTGATTAGAGAAGTCTGATAGTTATTGAACTCCTTTATAATCTGTTCTTTGATACTGTGAAACAAAAGGATTAGAGAAGCATTTTGTCCATCGATATAATCCTCAATAGCTTGTTTAATGATACTTTCTTTCCCAGGATAATATTCTCTAAGGAGATCCAAAATGCGAAAGAACAGTGCTTGTTTCGATACGCTAAGATCATTTTGAATTTGTTGAAAGGTGTCGCAACTATAAAAAATTTTAGATAACAAAACAATGTCAGGCATTAATACTACAGCAGAGAAAATATTCGCTTCTCGCTCTAACAGGCTTTCCTGATTATCAATAGATTCAGCAAAATAAGTGCCTTCATGCTTAAGTATGAAATGCCCCAGTTCGTGACACAGAGTAAAATTCTGCTTTACAATTGGATTATCCTTTTCATAAGAAAAACTAATTCCTAATTCATCTATAACAGTTAATCCTTCAATCTTATGACTTGAGAAGTGGTGACTAATCACTTGGATCTGATATTTCTGAATACAATGTTGAAAGAAGTAATTGAAATTATAGTTTAGTAATGAAATATCATGATCTTTCATATACTGGTATAACGCATGTTTTGTAGACTTACTTATTCTTGTATACAATTCATCCAAAGAATGGTACCTCCTTTAAGTATGAATGACAAAACTAAATCGATTTGGTTGAGTTTATTATATAAAAAAAGTAGACGATTGTCTACAATTATTTTTTCTATATACAATCAATTTCAGTTCTTTTCAACAATCCCAGAAATTTCCTTTGGAAAATAATCAATATGTTTTTCAAGTAACCTACCAATCTCAAAAAAAAGACCTAATAAATATTTTTCTTGAAGAGTTATTTTTTGATCATTTTTTTTCATCGACAAAAAGCATCTATCATCTGTCTTTGATACAAATTCATTACCATTAAATCTAATTTTACTATATAGTGGTCTGATATCATGAATAGTTTCAATAGCAGAAGTCCCTTCTCCTTGAAGTAGTGCCGACAATTGAGAATGATTACCTCCATGACACAGTATGAGATCCATAGGAAAAAAATAATCATTCTTTATATTTTTTCCATCTTTATCAGGGTTCAATGTGTTTTCATGATTTATATATCTTAAATTATTCAGTATACGAGAAGCATGCCACGGACGAACAATAATTGGCCTATCGACTATATTATAGCTTATTCGCTCTTTATCTAATCGATATTTATTAGGATTTTTAAAATAGGGTTCGTCCTCTACAGAATAGCCTAAATAATAGCTTTTTATTTCGCACTTATCATCAATTTCAGATATTAAATCTTCAAACTCGTTACAAAGTAAACCTAATTCATTATAAAAATCTCCTCTACTGAGACAATCCTTTGCAACATTAAAATTATATCCTAAAGTTAATATTCTTATATATTTAACAACAGCATTCCAATCTCTTTTGTCAACTAGTTCTTCTATTTGATTAATATGTTTGTAAAATTGGTCTCTATAATTACTTAATATTTTGTCAAAATATTCCTCTTGACGTCTGTTTTCAACTTCCTTAATCAACCTACTATCGTGTTTTTTATAAATTATTCGATATAAAAAATTATGCATTTAATCCCTCAACTAACTCGTCCAAACTAATTTTAAAAAATTTTGCTAACCTAACCTCATATTTTAAAGACATACACATCATATCTTGTTTCCATAGAAGGATGGGTCTTTTATTGACACCTAATTCCTTGGCTAGTTGAACTTTTGTTAAACTACGTTCAAGCCTCAATTCTTTTATTTTCATAGAAATCAGATTCCTTTATTAAACGCCTTCTTCCGTTCTTCCATAAATTCGATTAGTTCCTTTTTGAAGATTTCTTTTTCTTCCTCAGTTAAACCTTTTGAATTCATACGAAAAAGCAATTCAACATTATCTAGTTCCTCATCATTCCCTGCAAGGTAGTCCATCGTAACTCCAAAGAAATTCGCAAATTTCTCTAAAGTTTTAGACGATGGTTTTCTTTTTCCACTTTCCCATTGCTGATAATTAGGTTGTTTGATCCCAAATTTTTCCGCAATTTCCTTTTGTGTTAATCCTTTTTTTAATCGGAGTTCTTTTAATCGTTCTGGAAATCCCATTGCTAATTCCTCAAAAAATTTTAAAATATTTTGCAATAATCTCTTGACAATATATTCAACTGAGTATATAATATAAATATATTCGAAAGAGTATATATCTTCTAAAAATAATAACCTTATCTTAGAAGGCTTAGATCATTGACAATTAAATAAAAAGTGCGTCTGACAACCAGAGGACTGACTATCAAACTACACTAAACTTCGTACCTTTATTGTAATCTATTTGATAGGTAAAGTCAAGTCCGTTTTATGGTTGAAGTGAAGATAGAAAACATTTATTTGTGGGCTTCCACGCATTTCGGACTTTCGCACTTTTCCGAATAGTAAAGTGAACTGGCTTCGCCAAAGGGCGTAAGAGAATCTTAAGGGTATGATAATGACTCCCCAATGAGATTGGCTGGGAAAGCGATGGTAATTGACGCAAAGCACCTTGCTAAACGTTGCCACCGTGGAAAGAGGGATCTTTCCAACCAAATAACTTTTCTTTACTGCTGTCTATCTATTTAGATAGACCTACTCTCAAGCTACTAAGTTCTTTCCTTTTTTCACTTAGTAGCTTTTTTACTTATTACAATAAAGGAGAATGATATGACAAACTTTTTTCGCACTACAATGTAAGCGACTCTATGAAAACTATTTATTTACCTATGCTATGTTTGATGGTTCAGAAAGTCTACTAGCTAAACTATATAGTCAAGCCCTGGTAGATATCGATCATTTAGTCTCTAAGGCAAAAGAAACAGGATTTGCTTATGGGGATATTGATCTCTATAGTCGCATGTATAAACGCAAAATTTTTAATCACTATTACTCAAGAGTGAAGCAACTAGCTTAACTCTTTTTATTTTACACTCAGAAAGGAAATACTTATGATCTCAGAAACACTTAAAATGAAACCAGAATTTATTGGTCCTGCTTACTACGAACGTTTAGGAGATGCTCCTAAATTTATTTTTAGAAAAGAAGGCAAATACCAACGTCACATTCTAAACAGCGCAGAGCACGGTGCCTTTCATGTTATCACACCAGCCTCTACAACGGTCTTCCCAGAAGATGCTCTAGTAGAAGCGGTTAACCCAATCTTTTTCCCAGATACTGCTTTAAATGGCAATACTGTTGCACCTTATCTCAATGTCTTTGCGGAAAAATTGGTACTTAAAAAATAAGAATTAAAAGGAGAAAATCACATGGCTAAAATTGGATTAAACTACGGAGAAAAACTACAAATTGCTGATAAGACTTATCGTGTCATTACAGACGGGTTAGATGTCCCGGCTGTCCTTGGAAAACTAACTTTCCGAGGCATTGAAGGCCCTGATATCATCTTTGAAATGGATCGCTCACAACGAAATCCTGATGGATCATTTGTACAAGTCAATACAGGTGAGATTCGTGGAATTGTTGTAGGAATTCATTCTTCTGTCCAGCACGAAACCCTCTTTTTCACGATCGCAGATATGTCTGAGTCTGAAATTGAAGACTTGGGAATTAAATACCGAGAAGAAGTTGAACTAGAAGATATTGTTATCACGCATACCCATGTCAACCGTAATGATATCTATAAGCTATTTGCTTCTAAAATCAAGAAAAAAACTGGAGGCGCACCGACTAAAGAAAACAAACCAGTAGAAAATAAGAAGGAAAACTAGGAGGTGATGCAGAATGAAACTCTTTACCTATCGGGGAAAAAGAGTTCGAGTTTTTCATCGTAAACTAAAGGGAATCACATGGTTTATCTGGTGGTTTCCTTTTTTGTTGGCTATTAGTTACTATAGCTACTTACATTTAGAAGAATTAAAAGTTCATCCCTTACCTCAAGGATATTTTCTAGGAGCTGGACTTCTCTTTTCTTTAATCTTCTCTTGGTTTATCAATCGAGTTTGCTACAGGAAGATGCTCTTTTTTCAAAAGCTCAATAGCCTTCGAATTCTTTCTCGCTTTTTGCTAGAGAATAACCTCTATCTAGTTAAAAAGGTCAGACGTGAAAACAAGATCATTGAAAAAATCACCTTACCTCAAGTGTATATCAAACAGTCTCGCTACAAGATTGAAGTGAGTTTCATTCTAGAAGGTAATAAATTTCAAGATCGCTTCCTCAACCTTGGAGCTACGCTTGAAGTCATGTTTAATGGAGATTTTCGAAATAAAACCTTTGATAACCGCTTTATCAAATATGAAATTGCTATTAACCGAATTGATAGCCGAATCACCATCGATGAAGTAAAGGTCAAAGGATCCAAACTCCAGCTCATGAAAGATGTATCTTGGGATTATATCGAAGAACCTCATCTTCTCATTGGTGGTGGAACAGGTGGAGGAAAAACAGTTGTTCTCATGACCATTATCTATGCTCTAGCTAAAATTGGCTTTGTCGATATCTGTGACCCAAAGAATTCGGACCTTGCTGGATTAAAGAAAATTCCAGTCTTCCATGGTCGAGTCTACACCAGTAAGGAAGATATCATTAACTGTTTTAAAGAGAATGTAGAGTTCATGGAAAAACGCTATGAACGGATGTCTACTTCGCCAAAATTCCAAGCTGGAAAGAACTTTACTCATTATGACATGAAACCAAAATTCATTCTAGTAGACGAGTGGGCAGCTCTTATGGCAAAGATTGACCGTGACTATAGCCAACAGTCAGAACTCATGGAATATCTCTCACAGTTAGTTCTAGAAGGTCGTCAAGCTGGAGTCTTTATCATTTTTGCTATGCAACGGCCCGATGGTGAATTTATTAAAACAGCTCTTCGGGATAACTTTATGAAGCGTCTCTCCGTCGGTCATTTAGAATCAACAGGATATGACATGATGTTTGGAGATGCCAATAAAACCAAAGAGTTTAAAAAGCTAGATGAAATTAATGGTGTCAAAGTCAAAGGACGGGGCTATATCGCAAACAACGGTGAGCTGGCGGGTGAGTTTTTCTCTCCTTATGTACCGCTTGATCAAGGCTTTTCCTTCTATGATGCCTACTCTAACATTCCTATTATGGAGTTTGAAGGAGAAGAATTCTCAGTATTTGAAGAATACAAACCACCGGTTGAAACAATTGACCCTATAGAGGAAGAGGAGGCTATAGGAAACGAACCAAACAAGAGAACGCTCAAAGAATTTGCGGACGAACAAAATCTTAAAATGCCAACCTTACGCAAGATTATCTATCTCTTAACAGAACAAGGGATCATCTTTGAACGGACTGTATCTGCTATTCTAGTGGATCCTTTTCAAGAAAAACTTCTTCTTGAAATCCTCGCTCAATTTGAAGAGGGAGGACGCAGGTCTTATCCAAAAGCAGTTGAAGCGACGATTGTTCATCATGGGCTAGGACAAGGGCAAGGGCAAGCCTGACCGCAGGTCAGGCGCAGACCGTAGCCCGAAGTTTCTAGGCCATGATGAAACTTCAACCCCCGTTTTCTAATAGGGGGGTTACATTTGGCAAAAACGCCAAGTCCACCCCTCCTCATTCCTTATGGGAGTTGGGTTTTCAATTTTTATGAAGTGTGTCACTTTCGTCAAAAAAGTGTGTCACTTTGTTAGAAAGAGGTGTTGCGATGAATGGACAAAATTAGTCCTTTTCATATTAAGAATTTCAGAAAACAAACAGGACTTAGTCAAAAAGCATTTGCACAAGCTGTTGATCTTCCGACTAGAACCTACCGTTCTTATGAAACAGGCGAAAGAGGACTGACGATTGTTAAGTTCAGAGAACTAAAAGAAAGGCTCGGTTATTATCAAGATTGCGATAAAAACAGTCTTCGGGCTCAGATCGACTATCTACGATTGACCTTTCCTAGATTGAAGGATTTAGATGCTTTCTGTGAAAATTTTCTTCACTGTCACCTAAGCGAATTTACAGACCAAGAAACTCGTATTATGAACTATACCCACTTATGGCAACGAGGAAATATCTGGATTTTTGATTTCTTTGATAAGTCTGTGACCAATGACTACCAAACTTGTCTTCAATTATCTGGTCAAGGATGCCGTGAGCTGGAATTGCTTCTAGAAGACAAGGGAATCACTTGGCAGATCTTTCTTCAAAACATTCTTTATTCCTATGAAGATGTTCGGGTGAAGCGACTCGATATTGCTCTAGATGAACTCTATAAGGGTTACGGTCACGAGGACGAGCAAATTCAAATTCCCAAATTGATTGATAAACTCTATTCCAAAGAGATTGTTCTAGATACGATCAAGAAATGGAATATCACGGGTGGTGGATCATTTACAGATAATGAAGACATGGAAGCGAATCACGGCTTGTCCATTTACTTTGGGAGCCGTCAAAGTCAACTCTACTTCAACTTTTATGAAAAGCGCTATGAAATTGCTCGAATGGAAAACATCTCCTTGGACGAATCCTTGGAGATTTTTGGTATCTGGAATCGCTATGAATTACGCTTTTCAGATCAGAAAGCTCAAGGTATTGTGGAGGAATACATTAATGGTGTAGATCTCGGAGAAATCGCTAGAGGCATCGTCAATAAAGAAATCCAAGTCTATGATGGAGTTACTCGCTTTGGAGCCTATAAACCCGATGAAAAATGGCAACGTCTCTTTGGAGGCGTCGAACCCTTAAAGCTCTCAACTAACCCACAGCCTTACAGTATTGAGCGAACGATTCGCTGGCTGACCTATCAAGTTGCGAACTCTCTTGCACTAGTCACTGAAGCAGACAAGATCCTCCAAACAGAATACATGAAAATGATTCAGAATAGCGGAGAGATCACTGATCGAGGAAAAGCCATGTTACGACTTCTCAAAGCCAATAAACACTATGAACACTAGAAAGGAAAAACTATATGGAATACAAAGTTCAAATCAATTCACTAGATAACTTTAAAGCTTGGTCTGGTGGGCTAACCACCTTGAACACTGTCCGTGAACGCGGTGGAGTAGATACTCTAACCGTCATTTGTGAAGATATCTTCTCTGGTGATACTCCAACAGAAGGACAAATCAATGACTGGCTCTGGTTTGATTCAGATTTTATTTACCAAGCTCTAGGCTACGATGATCTGCTTGAGGCTTCTTGAGATGCTGAAGAAGATTTATCAAGCAGACTTTCTGCTTCTTCCAGAACAAGAATT
>ERZ824522.1199-NODE-1199-length-18076-cov-25.969647_pt1 | contig 18076 bp, 8 predicted proteins | sample MGYA00519935_ERZ824522 | MGnify/ENA primary metagenome ERZ824522 (study PRJEB31778, sample SAMEA3449160) | human gut metagenome | biome: human gut; feature: human-associated habitat; material: faeces | place: United Kingdom | collected 2010/2012 ...
TGTCCTGTGAAGACAAGATGGATGAACACTATGAAAAACCGGCATGGCTGAAAGGCACGGCTTGGGAAGTTCTTTCTTCCGATGAATACGGAAGTAAATATTCTATGTTTCTGGAGGCTGCGGAATTATCTGGTTTTCGTCCTGTACTTGATGGGAAAAGTATAGCTACGGTTATGGCACCGGATAATGATGCCTTTGCTGACTATCTTGAAAAGAAAGGTTATGTTTCGGTGAAGGATATACCAACAGACGACTTAAAGAAGTTAATTGGTTTTCACTTGATCTATTACTCTTATAATAAGAGCGACCTTGAGAATTTTCGCCCAGAAAACAATTCGATGGGGGAGGATGAAGAAGAATTAGGAATGCTACAACCGGGAATGTACTACAAGTTTCGTACGCATAGTACTAGCCCTGTAACAACAGAAGTCGACCAGATAAATAAGAAAACAGTAACAGTTTATCATTTAGAACGTTTTCTTCCGGTTTTTTCTCATAACATATTCAAGTCAAAAGGTATTGATGCCAAAAAGAACTATGAATATTTTTATCCAAACTCCACATGGACAGGGGATGACGGTTTCAATGTATCTAATGCAAGCGTTACAAATTATCAGATTATAGCCAATAATGGCTATGTATATACTATTAATAAGGTATTAGAACCACTTGAGACAATTTATGATGCAATGAAGAAAAAAACAGAATATTCTGACTTTTTAGACTTCTACAATACATATAGTACTTATGAATACGACCAAGATCTGTCTAATAACTATAGCAATGCTGTAGGAGTAGATAGTCTCTTTCTGCATAAACACCAAAACTATGGTTTGGCTAATATTGCTTTGGAATGGCCTGTTTCTAATTACCGTCTATTTCCAGAATTGGCATCTATCTCATATAGTGTTTTTGCTCCTTCGAACAATGCTTTTGATGACTTCCATAAAAAGTATTGGTTGCCGAATGGTTATCCGACACTATCCAATGTAGATCCATTGCCTGTTAAACTCTTGATTGATCAATGTGTATATGGTGGTTCAATTGTTTTCCCTGACGAAGTGAAAACCCTTAAAAACAATTATGGTACTTCTTATTCGTTTGACCCGTATACAGTAAAAGATAAAAGTATTTGTGTGAATGGTAGTTTTTATGGGCTGGATAAGTTAGAAATGCCGGATATGTTCCAATCTGTCATAGGTCCGACTTTCCTTAATGCAAAGTATGTTGACTTTTTGTATACTTTATATCAAGCTGGTATGTTGCAGATTTATAGTTCGGATGTTACTAAGTATACCTTCTTGATAACGAGTAACGAAAATTTTGAAATCAGTGATATGAAATTAGTTCCTAACGGAGTAGAATATATGTTAGGAGAGCCGAGTGATGATGATAGTTATAAAGCCGTTTCTACGTCTACCTTGCGGCAAATCTTGAATGTACATACTGTCGCCGGTGAAATAGACCTTAAAAAACAGACAAGAGGTGTGTTCTCGACTCAAAATTCTGCTACATATTGGTTCGTGAGGAATGGAAAGGTTGCTACAAATGATAATTTTAACAGTATTTTGGGATTAACTCCGGATGAAACAACCCTTTCTTCACTTTTTGTTGATGTAGAAGAAGTGAAAAATGATGGAGCTGACTGGAATAATGGGAAAGTGTATGCATATGCAGCAAATGATGCAGGTGTATTCGGCTATACTACAGGAAAAACGATGAAAAGTCTGTTAACTTCTGCAGTTGAAAAGAAATATCCTTATTTTGTTTTTGCGCAATTGATGAGAGTAGCTGATATGTTCCATCTTATGGAGGATGGCAAAACGTATGCATGGTGGACAGAACTGTCGGGTCGTATCGTAGCTTTTATTCCTTCCAATGATGTATTGGCAAAAGCTTTGCAAGAAGGAGGGATTCCGGGAATAGAAGGTTCTGTCGGTACTGATGGAGTTCTAAATGCTACTGTTACCGATGCCGATGCTTTGAGGACATATCTGACGAACTATATTTTCAATTCTAAATCTACTCCGCAGGTGTCCGGATGTCCTTATATTGGATCGGATACGTGGTTGACAGGAGCGTATCAGGCGATAAACGGTGCGACTGTAAATTACAATGACAATGGTTCTTCTTTGTCTGTGCAGTGGAAGGGAGGGGCAGTGCGTAATGTGGTGCCTGACTATGAATATTTCCCGTTTGCATTCAGCGACGGTGCCTTCCATATAATAGATGGTGTTTTTAATTAACTGAATATCTGATAGTATGAAACAGATAAATAAAATCTTTTTTGTATTGATAGCCATTCTTTTATCCGGTGTGATGGAAATGGCAGCGCAGACGCGGAAAGTCGTATCCGGTACTGTCACTGAATTGTTGGGTACATCTGCTGAGCCTTTGGTAGGTGTCAATGTGAACATTGTTAATAATCAAAACCGCTCTTTAGGTGGTGGAATTACTAACTTAAATGGGCAGTATAATGTGACTATTCCTGAAGGAGAAACAAATCTTACGATTGTATTTTCTTATATTGGGATGCAAACCAAGCGTATAAAGTATACAGGTCAAACCTTATTGAATGTCCGTATGGACTCGGATACTAAGTCCATAGACCAGGTAGAAGTTACTGCTCGTCGTATTGAGCGTAATGATATGGGAATCACAAATAAGGAGATGGTTTCTGCTACTCAAAAAGTTAAAATGGATGATTTGGTGGCAACTGCCCCGGTTGTATCTGTGGAAGATGCTCTTCAGGGACAGTTAGGTGGTGTTGATATTGTGCTTGGGGGTGGTGATCCTGGAACCCGTAGTGCTATTCGTATCCGTGGTACCAGTACTTTGAATGCTTCATCCGATCCATTGATTGTCATTGATGGTGTACCTTATCCAACAAGCATTAGCGATGATTTTGATTTTTCTACTGCCAATGAAGAAGATTTGGGAGCACTTTTGAATATCTCTCCCAATGACATTGAATCCATAGAAGTATTGAAAGATGCTTCTGCCACTGCGATTTGGGGTACACAGGGTGCCAATGGTGTATTGGTCATTAAAACCAAAACAGGAACTACGGGGAAAACAAGTTTTTCATTCTCTTCTAAATGGACTTTAAAGGAAGAACCGAAAACAATTCCGATGCTGAATGGAAAGGAATATACTTCACTCATGCAGGAAGCACTGTGGAACTCTGCCAGATATATAGGATTGCAAAATGGAACGAACTCTTATTTGGATAAACTGACTAATTCGAATGCTATTGGTGACAATCCGGATTGGCAATATTATGACGAATATAACCAAAATACTAACTGGCTGGATTACATACGTCAGGATGCCTTGCTTTCAGACAACAGTTTTTCAATGAGTGGTGGTGAAAAAGCTACTTATCGTTTTGCATTAGGCTATCTGAGTGATGTTGGTACTACTATTGGAACGTCTATGAAACGTTTCAATACTTCAATGAGAGTAGACTACAAATTCTCTAACAAATTGAATTTTGGTGCAGACTTTTCTTATTCACAAACCGGTAAAGATGCCAACTGGACAGATAATGTTCGTGCCCAGGCATTGAGTAAGATGCCGAATAAATCTCCTTATACAGTCAATGACAGAACAGGAGCTTTAACAAACGATTATTTTACATATCACGACCCTGAATTTGAAGGTAATTTTAGTGTAGGCAGTAACTATAAAAATGCTCAAAATTATAATCCTGTGGCCATGGTTTATGAAGCTATGAATAACACTGTACAACGGGAAAGTAAGGTCAACTTTCGTGCTGATTACACTATTTTGCCGGGATTTGTTTATAAAGGGCTGGTGTCTATTAATATGCGTACTACTAAAACACGTCGTTTCTTGCCGCAAGTTGTGACAGGAGTGAAGCAGGACAGTGAATATAACAACCAAAGTGGAGACGCCTATTCCGATAAACTTTCACTTCAGACTGAAAATAAGTTGATGTATATTAAAAACTGGAATAACAAGCATAATTTGATTGCCAATGCGGTAGTGCGTACTTCCCAGGATCTCAATTCCAGTTATAATAGCATTACTTATGGCAACGCCTCTTCAAGTCTGTCGGATCCAACAGTGGGAACTGCTGTTTATAAAATGGATTCAGGTGAGTCGGAAACCCGTAGTGCAGCTTTTATTGGAGTAGTGAATTATACGTTGTTGGATCGTTATGTATTTCATGGTTCAATGAATGCTGAAGGTAATTCGGCAATGGGTCGCAATGAGCGGATGGGCTATTTCCCGGCTGCGGGGTTTGCTTGGAATATTCAGAATGAACCAATTTTGGAGAAAGCTAGAGATCGCTGGTTGGATGAAGCAAAAGTACGTTTCAGTGTAGGACAGAGTGGACGTGCACCTAGTGGTTCAGGTGTTTACTTGGGAGCTTACAAAAAAGGGGATGACTATATGAATATGTCAGCTACTAAACAAGATCGTATGCAGTTAGATAATCTGAAATGGGAAACCTCGACCGAATATAACTATGGTGTAGATGTGTCTACATTTGGAGGACGATTGAGATTTACATTTGATTACTACCGCAAATATATAGAAGACCTGTTACAGAAGGAATATAAATTGCCTTCAAGCTCAAGTTTCGGGACTGTGAAATATTCCAATTCTGGAAAGATGGAAAACAAGGGGTGGGAATTCCGTGCAGACATTATAGCCTTGAGAACAAAAGATTGGACCATCAGTGGTTATGTAAACTTTAGTCGTAATGAGAATCGTATTACTGAATTGCCCGGTAATATGAATCAAGAGAATTATGAAGCAAAAAATGGTACTTATGCTGCTCGTGTGATTGTGGGGCAGCCTATCGGTTCATTCTATGGTTATCGTTATCTGGGAGTTTATCAGAATACAGATGCTACGTATGCACGTGATGCAGAAGGGCAGGTGATGAACGATGCCAATGGTAAGCCTATTGTTATGAAAAATCTGACAGCTACTTGTCAGCCGGGAGATGCCAAATATGAAGATGTCAACCATGATGGTGTTATTAATCAATACGACATCGTTTATTTAGGAAATTCAAATCCTGTGGTAACAGGTGGAGCAGGATTGACTGTTAAATGGAAACAATTGTCACTCAGTGCTTTCTTCCATGGACGCTTCGGTCAATCCATTGTTAATAGTACTCGCATGAATAACGAGGCTATGTATAACGCATCTAATCAAAGTACGGCAGTACTGCGAAGATGGAAAAATGAAGGGGATGAAACGGATATTCCACGTGCACTCTTTAATCAGGGATATAATTACTTGGGATCAGACCGTTTTGTAGAAGATGCTTCATTTGTCCGTCTGAAAACACTGACTTTGAATTATGCATTCCCCAAAAAGATATGCAACAGATTCGGAATTAACTCTCTGAGTATTTTCGCAACAGGGTACAATTTGTTTACGTGGACTAACTATACCGGTCAAGATCCGGAAGTCTCTATTCCGTCAGAACCAACGAAACTGGCAACAGACGGCTCGACAACTCCTGTTGCAAGAAAATATACATTTGGTATAAATTTAAGTTTCTAATGCGATTATAATGATGAAAAAGATATTTATAAGTTTAACAATTGCCGGAGCAAGTCTGCTGCTTTCCGGTTGTAATGACTGGCTGGACGTGGTTCCCAACAACGAGCAGGTGGCTGCGGATTACTGGAAGACGAAAGAACAGGTTGAAGAGGTACTGGCACAAGGCTATTCAGAAATGCGAACAACAGTTCCATCCCTTGTTTATTGGGGGGAACTCAGAGGAGGTTCAGTTTATGCTTACCAGGATACTAAGATGCAGGATTTACAGAACTTTCAGATAACAGCCTCATCTACTCTTTGCAAGTGGGGACCGTTTTATAATGTTTTAAACGTTGCCAATTCTGTTATTAAATATGCACCGGACGTACAGGCTATCGATGAAACCTATAATGAGGCTGTAATGAACTCCAATTTGGCAGAAGCATATTTCATGCGTGCATGGATTTATTTCACGCTGGTACGTAACTTTAAGGAAGCACCGCTTATTTTGGAACCCTATATGACTGATGATTATGCTGTTTCTGTTTCGAAGTCTTCTGAAGAGAGAATCGTTGCCCAAATCAAATCGGATATTGAGACGGCATTATCTACTGGGGCTGCCAAAGAGTTTTATGATGATGATAACTGGAGTGGCATGACAAAAGGACGCATAACAAAGTGGGCATTATATGCGTTGATGGCGGATGTTTGTCTGTGGAGTGAAGATTATGAAAGCTGTGTTGAATATGCAGATATGTTGATTAATTCAACATCTGCTTATCGTCCTGCATTTGTGGAGGATCCGACTCAATGGTTCAATATGTATAATCCCGGCAATAGTAATGAGTCTATCTTTGAAATAAATTTTGATGAAAAAACTTATGCGCAAACAGCCAATAGTCCATCTACTGTTTACCCTTGGGGGATCTCTTCAATTGCGAAATTCCAGTATTCCAAAGCGATGTGTCAGCGTTTAAATCAGGAATATACGCACTATCCGGCTTCAATACGTACTTATCTGGGTGCTTTTAAACCATCTGGAAACAGTACATCTGTAGAAGGATATTGCATTTGGAAATTTCAGGGATCTGGTTATATGCTGGATGGTGACCGAGGTACGAAAGATGCCAATTGGATTCTTTACCGTATGGCTGATGTTTTGTTAATGAAAGCGGAAGCTTTAATTTGGCAAGGTGGTGAGACAAATTATACTACCGCCTTGGAATTGATAAATAAGGTGCGTACCCGTACTCAAATCAACAAACTGGATGATGATGTTAAATCCGACGAGGAAAGAATGCTGAAAGCTTTATTGGAAGAACGGGATATGGAACTTGCTGCTGAAGGAAAACGCTGGTATGATCTGGTGCGTTTCGGAAAAGCGAAGAACTATAAGTATAAGACATCGTTTATAGATTTGATTGTAGCCAATAATTCTTCTATTGGTTCTAAATGGCTACGTTCAGTGTTGAAAGACAACAATGCTTGGTTCTTACCTATCCATCAGGACGAAATAGACCGTAACCCGGTACTGACTCAAAATCCTTATTATGATGTAACTGCAAATTAATTAATTGCTATGAAAAATATAATAAAACTTTGTTTATTGCTCGGATTCGTTGCTTATTATTCGTGTGATGATCCGTATAAAGACACGGTATATCAGGTGTACGATGTACAGCCTGCGGGCAGTTATCTTCAAAACCGTTCGAATGACTTTTCCGAATGGATAAAGATACTGAAATATGGAGACTTGTTTAATGCAATCAATCGTGCCGACGATGCTTTTACCGTACTGGCACCTACAAATGATGCTGTACAACGGTTTTATGAAAAGAAGAATATTTCTTCTATAGAGGAACTAGGACGTGAATATGCGCGTACTTTGGCTAAGTATCATATTATCAATGACTCTATTGATCAAGAAGAATTTGTGAAGGGGGGCGAACTACCTGGTAGAACACTTTCGGGGGATGCATTACAGATTACTTTTGATGACAATACTGTTGAAGGTGGGCTTAGTTCCGTGTTTGTAAATCAGGAAGCCCATGTGAGTGAATTTGCCATAACTACTGCTAATGGACGTATATATGTACTTGATGATGTATTAAACCCTGCAATAGAGACCATTTATGAACGTCTCTCAACAAAAACAGATCACAAGATTTTCTGTCAGGCATTGGAACGGACCGGATGGCGGGATACATTGAATATTGTAACATCTTTGCTTAGTGGGCCATCTGGAATGCAAGTAGAGCAGAAACGAAATTTTACAGTACTTTCAGTATCTGATGAAGTATTTGCTGGAGATGGAATTTCTTCTTTCGATGACTTGGTTGCTAAACTGAATGCTGGCTCTGATTATGAAAATCGGGAAAACGCCTTGAATAGTTATATTGCTTATCATATACTGAATGGGGCGCGTACACTATCTGCTTTTCAAGCATATGACAATATCTTGGAGAAGAAAAAACTGTGGGGTACCAGAGCTGACAGCCTGATTTTAGCCTCTGAAGTAAATCAAATCTGTTATTTGAATGATGACGGAAATGGTGCAGGCGTAACATTTGTTACTGAGAAAGCCAATGAACTGGTTAAGAATGGTTATATACAGCCTATTGATGGTTATTTACCTATTGTGTCACAGGAGCCTGTTGCTTTCGCTTTTGACTTTTGTGATTTTCCAGAAATTGCTGCCTATGTTGCTGCTTATGGGAAAGCGCAACCTTATCAGCAACGTTCTCGCGATGAAAGTGAAGAGTATACGAACTTGGCGAAGCTTGTTGGAAGAACAGATATCGTTTCTCAGGTGGAATGTTATCAGATGACATTGGGTCCCAGTGGAGCTAAAACTTCAGAATGGAACTATTTGCAATATGGCATAGCTCGCGGATCTGAAACATATGACTGGTGGAAGCTTTTGAACTATGATATGCTTGTTATTAATATCGGGTATAATGGAACGTTGACTATGACCACACCGGTCATTTTGAAAGGAAAGTATAAAGTCACTTTGTTCTTTGCCTATGAACCTACCATGAAGTTTATGGGTGAAAGAGCCAATAACAGTAACGGAGGATTGACTGCATTCTCATTTGATGGTTCTAATTCAAGCTCCAAATCTAGTTCTAAACGTGTTTATGACGGTAAAAAAGATGATACTAATCATACTTACGAAAGTATTACACTGTTCGATGCTATTGAGTTTGATAAAACGCAGTCACATTCTTTGAAACTGACAATACAAGACCCGACTGCAAGCACAAATGCAAATTTCCGTTTAATGTTGGATTATTTATTATTTGAACCTGTAAATTAAGTGAAGCCATGAAAGATTGTAAATATATCATAGCATCTGTCGTTGTTTCTATTGGACTGTGTGCCTGTTCGGATGATTGGAATTCACACTATTCCAAGCAGGAAACAGTTGTGGAAAACATGAACATTCAACTAGTGGATAAACCGGTCAGTGAATTTCTACAAAGTGAACCTGAATATCAGGACATGTATAAGTTGTTTGAAGAAACCGGTGTTATTGAAACAGTGAAAGAAAAAGAGTTATTATATACCATGATGGTAGTAAATAATGGTAAGGAGGTTGATGCCGAAACAGATAAAGCATTCCTTGCACAATCTCACATAACTGATGCCTATCTTTCGCCAAGTAGCCTGCAAGATGGACAGCGACTACTCATGTGGAATGGAAAATATGTGAATGTATCCAAGCCGGAAACAGATGTTACCCGTTCTTCAGTTCAGGAAATTTATTTTAATGGAGCTAAGGTGAAAAGGGTAATTCAGACTAATAATGCATTTATATATGAGTTGGAGGAATATATTAATACTCCTAAATCATTGATGGAATATTTGGAAACCCTTCCGGATGAGAATTATTCGATTTTCAAGCAAATGGTATTGGCTCGTACAGAAAAAAAATTTGATAAAGGCTCTAGTACACCGATTGGAATTGATCAGACTGGAAATACTGTTTATGACTCCGTATTTACAGTACAAAGTCAATATTTCAAGGATAAGAAGCTTGATATATATTCTGAGGCAATTCATGCAACATTGTTGGTTCCTAACAATGATTTGATAACGAAAGCGTTGAATGAAGCACATGCTAAATTAGACAAATGGGGATTACAACGAGAAGATTCTATTTTAGAGAATTGGATTTTCCAAACCGCTTTCTTCAAAGAACAGTATGAGAAAGAAGTCTTTGAAGACGAAAATAAAATAGACCTATACTCTATTTTTGATCAGCAATGGCGAACAACGGTTAATAAAGTAGATGTTAATAATCCTGTTCAATTAAGTAATGGAGTGGCTTATAAGGTAACCTCACTAAAGATTCCAACAAATAAGATTCTGATTTGGAGGTTTAAAGAAAGATTTGAGACTTTGGATCAATTAACTGAGGATCAGATTAAAGAGTTTTATTATCCCGAATATAAATATATCGGTCAGTATGACAAAGATTTTGGTGAGAATATAAAGCTGAATAGAGTGAAATTTAATTGTTTTCCTAGTCCTGGATATTTTCAACCTAATCCTAATTGGCCGAAACTTCAGTATGGAATATTGATACTTAATGCACGGGATTCTACTAAACCCGGCAGGTTCAAGTTCAGATGTTATCAAATGGTGGATGATCCATCATCTCCTACTGGTAAGACTCCGAAAGCATATCTTTTCCCTCCTGGAGAATATACATTCTATATGGGATTCCATGGTGCTCATTCAAAAGTTGATGCTACTTTTTACATTAATGGTGAGGAAATAGCGAAAATGACTAAATCCCAAATAAGCGGAATTAATTTTGACCGTTCAGGTGGAGGCTACAATGAGCTTTATCATCACAATAACTATGATCGCGACGGAGGTGAAATTTGTAAATCATTCACTATTCCGGAAGGAGATCCAATAGAGATTGAAGTTACAATTGAATTGCCTATAGGTACTACTGCAAGTATGGAACCGCTATGCTGGTGTTTCCGTCCGACAGAAAATAATTATTAATCTTGACAGGTTAGAAAATGAAAAAGATAAATGAGATACTAAGCATTTCCGCACTGCTACTGTTTGGAGTAGCAAGTGTGTGGGGACAAGAAAGCCATAATCTGACGGGAAAGATTCTTTCGAACAAGAATAAACCCGTAGAGGGAGCTATTGTCACTGTTATGGATACAATGAACGTAACGACAACAAAAGATGGAACATTTCAGTTCTCTCTGAAAGACCCTTCGAAAGCAAAAGAAATCAGTGTGTGGGCACCTGGATATTTTTCAGTCAAACAATTGGTAAACGACCGTCAGCATATCATTATTATGATGACACCGGAAGATCGCTACAAATATAATGAATCGATGATACTTCCTTTCCGTCGTGAAGGGGAAATGGAACTTTCGGATTATACATCAGCTACCAATATCAACAAAAAGGATTTTATGCCCGGGACTAGTAAAATAGATCGTGCTTTAACGGGACAAATAGCCGGTTTGCAAATGAAGCGCAATAGCGGTATGCCTGGAGAAGGTAGTTATTTTAACTTACGGGGAATACGTACACTGACTGGTGATAATGCACCGTTAGTGGTTATCAATGGGGTTCCCTATATGCCTGACAAGACATCTTCAGAACTGATTGGTGGCTTTACTCGTGACATCTTCCAATTCTATCATTTGCAGGACATACAGAACATTACAGTGCTAAAAGGAGCAGAAGCTGCTATGTATGGTTCGATGGGCTCGAATGGGGTAGTTTTGATTGAAACTGAGGGGGCTGCATCCAATGATATGGAAACTCGGGTAAGTTACTATGGATCATTTGGAGTAAACTGGAATGAGAAAAGAATGCCGTTGATGGGGGTAGAAGATTACAAACATTATTTGGCAGATGTAGGGATGACTATCTCTTCTGATCCGCAGAATTTCTATAAGGATTTCCCTTTTATGCAAAATCCAAATGATCCGCGTTACAACTATCTGTATAACAATAATACAGATTGGCAAAATGAGATATATCGAAATAGCATTGCTACTGATCATTTGTTTCGTGTAGAAGGTGGTGACAATATTGCTAAATATGACCTTTCACTAGGATATTACCGTGAGAATGGCTTAATGGATAATACCAGTATGGAGCGTTTCCATACATTACTGAATGGTAATGTATTGGTAAGCCAAAAAGTGAATATCTTTGCTACTCTTGGTCTGGCATATTTGAACGGACATTATCAAATGCAAGGTATGGATATTGCCACCAATCCGATTTTGGCTGCTTATGGAAGATCTCCTATGTTGAGTCCGTATGATAAAGACCGGGATGGAAACACATTAAGTACTTATGCTCCTCATTATTATGGTAGGAGTACGAATCGCAGTTACAGTGTAAGTAATCCGCTTGCCATCATAAATACACTAAATGCTAAAAATCGTCAGTATGATTTGAATATGCGGGCTGGGTTACACTATAATCCTTTTCGTGAACTGACTTTGACAGGAACTGTAGGCATGTTTTATAATTATAACAATGAGCACGTTTTTATTCCTGGACAGAGCGATCCGACTATAGTACCTGTAAGTGATACATATGGATTACGCGAGAATGCAGTGAGTGAAGGAAATGTAGAAATGCTTGAAGTGTTTGTGAACCTGAATGCTAGTTATAAGAAGACATTCAATTATGTGCATCAATTGAACGCTATTGCAGGTTGGCAGATGCTGACATCGAAGTATGAATATGATGCCGGAAACGGACGCAATACAGGTAATGATTTCTATCAGACATTGGGAAGCACTAACACTATAGGACGTTATTTCTCTGGATATACTACTAATTGGAACTGGATGAATTATTATGCACATGCTGATTATACTTATAACAATATATTACAGGCATCTGTGAATATGGCTATAGATGCTGCTTCATCTACAGGTACAGATGTCTCCCGTTTCTATGTCTATCCATCGGTAGGAGTTACTTTATTGGGTAAAGGCTGGAAGCTGTTTCAGAATGCTGACTGGATGAATAAATTGAATGTGCGTGCTGAGTATGGATTAACAGGTAATACTCGTTTCTCGTCTACAATGGGAGGATTTTATTATTCTACCGCTCCTTATATGCAACTTTCAACTATTGTTCGTTCTAACATACCGAATACTTCATTGAAACCGGAACGTAATGTATCGTTGAATGTAGGGCTGGACTTGTCAGTACTCCGTGATTGTTTGAGCATGTCTGTTGATTATTACAACAATCAAATCAGTGACATGATTACCGCTATGCCTACAACTTCCGTTCACGGTTCAGGAATGTACTATGCCAACGTTGGCAAAATGGAGAATAAGGGAGTTGAATTCTCTTTACAGGCATCTTTGTTACGTACACGCAATTTTGAATGGATTGTGGGTGGGAATATTGCCAAATCTACAGCTAAACTCAAAGCACTAGGTGGTGAAAAACAAGTAATACTGGATGGTAATTATAATGGCATGCAACTCGTGAATCGTGTGGGTGAGTCTCCTTACCAATTCTATGGTTATCAAGCTGATGGAGTTTTCTCGACTCAGGCTGAGGCTGATGAAGCAGCTCTTGTCAATCGTACAGGTAGAAGCTATAGTGCTGGTGATGTCCGTTTTGTTGATCAGAACGGTGATCATAGAATTGATGATAAAGACCGTGTATTGTTGGGCAGTGCATCTCCTAACTATTTCGGAGGTTTCTATACTCAATTGAAATATAAAGGTCTAGCTCTTTCCGCAGAATTCTCTTATTCAAAAGGTAATATGGCATATAATGCTGTAAGACAACAACTAGAATCCATGTCCACTACTAATAACCAGAGCTTATCTGTGCTGAACCGTTGGACAGTAGATGGTCAAAAAACAGATGTACCACGCGCAAGATGGAAAGATCCTGTAGGGAATAGTTATTTTTCTTCACGTTGGATTGAAGACGCTTCTTACTTGCGTCTAAAGAACGTGACATTGAGCTATACTTTCTCCAAGACAGTGTGGAACTTCTTCCGTTCAGGAACCCTTTATGTTACAGGTGAGAATTTGTTGACTTTTACTGATTATTTGGGAATGGATCCGGAATTCTCCTCTTCATATTCGGAGAATGTTCAAGGATTAGATTACGGTAAATTGATGCAGCCCAAAACAGTAAAAGTGGGCGTTAACTTAAAATTCTAACAATAATGAAACGAATTTATATAAATATAATATTGATAGGAGTACTAGTGTTTATAAGCACTGGATGCAGCGACTTCTTTGAAACGGATAATGATACGCAGTTGAGAGGAGACGATTACGTTAAGGAAGTTGGGGAACTTTATTCCGGTTTTTTGGGTATTGTCACTAAGATGCAAGCTATTGGCGATAAGGCTATTTATCTGACTGATATACGTGCTGAATTGTTGGAACCGACAGAGAACACTCCGAGTGAGTTATATAGTCTTTATAATTATGACGATGATTTGAGCGGAAATTCATATGCTGATCCTGCTAAATATTATGATGTTATTATTGCATGCAATGATTATATGCATAAAGCGAAAGAATACAAGGATGCTCATGAAACTTCTATTGATGCTGATCACTATAAAGGACTTATCAGTAGTGCAGTTAGAGTTAAAGTATGGATATATCTTACTTTAGGAAAGATATATGGGCAAGCTGTTTGGTTTGATGATCCGGTATATGGTATGGTCGATTTCTCAAAATATGAAACAAAAGATCTGACGGAAATCATTGATGCTTGCGATAACTTGCTAAATACCGGATATGATGGAATAGATGGTACCTATCTGATGAAATGGGGGGAATGGTTGGATCCGTCAGAAGGCTCCACATCTGTTTCCGACGAATATAAAAGATGGGATATGATGGTTCCGGAATTTTTTGTATTGAAAGCAGAAATAGCATTATGGAAGAATGACGGAGCTACAGCAGCCAGTCTGTTGTTGTCGGAAATGAATAAGGCATTCGAAGGATGCGCTAATAATTCGGGCGAAGTGAAGTATATGCGTTCAGGAAGTTATTCTACTCAGTATGGAAGACAGTATGATAATGCTACTCCGGTGAATGCTGCTACTGAATCGGTAATTATGTATGATTATAAATATAACCAGAAGAATTCATTGTTAAAGCATTTTGATTACAGCGGTGGGTATATGTTGCGTGCTGCGTTACCGGCTGTGAAACGTTTTAAGGATGTAACTTTCAATCCTCCTTCTGACGACAAAGCCAGAGAGACTTCAGATGGGCGATTTAAGGCGTTCAAAGAAATTGTAGTAGATGAAGAATATTCTATTCAGAAATATCGGGGCTTTAGTAAATCCGGACATAAAGTAGAGAACGATGATGTACATATTAATATTTATCACACTGCAGATCTTTACTTTATGTTGGTGGAAGCATTGAATCTCCAGAATCGCTATACTCCGGTATCTGTATTGATGAATAAAGGTGTGAATACTTATTTTAACAACGGTGACGTTACCTTAGGTGACCCGGTGATGTGGCAAGGATTTACCAACCAATGGACAAAATTTGATGGACGCGGATATCCGGATGCGGGTATCCGGGGAATTTTTGGAAGTTTGGGAAACCGTGAAATTTGGGAAACAGAGGATGATATGAATGCTGCATTGGAAGAAAAACCGGAACTTGAGGAAGAGTATAATTTGAGTGGACTGTCTGATGCTCAACAGAAAATAAAGAAACATAACGATATTGAGTTGCTAAAGGAAGCATTACTTGAATTTCCATGTGAAGGTAAAACTTATCCTCTCATGATTCGCATTGCCAAACGTTGGAATGATTATTCACTTATTTCCCGTTTTGTATGTGAGAAATATCCAGAGAGCAAGCAGGCTGAGATAAGGAGCAAGATTGAAAATAGTAATGCTTATTTTGTACCTTGGGATTTGACTAAGACAGCTTCTTCTCATTAATTCAAACGGTTTAACTTCATTAAAAGAAAAGTATGAAAGATATGACAAAAATAGCATGTTTGCTTTTGGGACTGATGTTATCAGTCCCCTTGGCTGCGCAAAAGACATATTATATGGATCCGGAAGGAGAGGATACCAATCCGGGAACGGAAAGTAAACCTTTTGCTACAATAATGAAAGTACAAGAGGTGGTAGCAGCAGGAGATGTAGTTTATATTAATCCGGGGATCTATGTGGTTCCTGCTGATCAACCCCCAATGACAACCACTACCAATGGACTTTATCATTGTGTGTTTGATATGAGTAAAAGTGGAGAGGCCGGTAAACCTATTTCTTATCTGGCAAATCCTAATAAGTCCGGTAGACCGATATTCGACCTTTCTCAGGTTAAGCCAGTGGGGCAGCGTGTCACTGTGTTTTATATAACTGGTTCTAATCTACATTTTAAGGGATTTGATGTGATTGGAACTCAGGTAACCATAACAGAACATACTCAGTCTGAATGTTTTCGTGTTGTACAAGGAGCCAATGATAATTTATATGAGGACCTAAAACTTCATGATGGTATGGCAATCGGATTTTATCTGACTGGTGGAAACAATAATCATATTCTCAATTGTGATGCATATAACAATTATGACACAGTTTCCGAAGGTGGGAGCGGAGAAAATGTAGATGGTTTCGGATGCCATATCAACGGGCAAGGCAGAGGTACAGGCAATGTGTTTGAGGGATGTCGTGCTTGGTATAATTGTGACGACGGATTTGATTTAATCAACTGCTTTGATGCTGTGAAGATTATCAACTGTTGGGCATTTTATAACGGATATAAGCCGAATAGTCTAGATGCTGCCGGAAATGGTACGGGATTTAAAGCCGGAGGCTATGGAATGAGTACAACTACATTGCCAAAATTGCCAAGTGTGATACCTCAACATGAAGTACGTGGTTGTCTTGCATATTATAACAGAGCCAGAGGCTTTTATGCTAATCATCATTTGGGCGGAATTATTTTTGAAAACAATACTGTAGCAACAAGCGGAAGTAACTTTGACATGAGAAACCGTAAAGACGGTATTACTTTACCTCCTGAAGATATTTCCGGCTATGATCATATAATCAGGAATAATCTGTCTTTTGCAGGTGAAAGAGGGAGTACTATTTTGGAAATGTTAAACAGAGGTAAGAGTACCGTAGAGAACAATTCATTCGATTTAATAGACGTATTGGCGGATACTGATTTTTTAAGTTTGGATGAAACGGAGTTGCTGAAAGAGCGTAAGGCTGACGGAAGTCTGCCTGATATTAATTTTTTGCGGTTGACTTCTGATGCTGAATTACGTTTTTGGGGTATGGGATGTTTTGCCTCGAATGATGCAAGCAAACTCAAATTCGATTGGTTGAAAAAGCCGACTATCGTTGTGGTGGGTAACAGAGCAAGTGTCGTTGGACCTAATGCTGACCAATTTACGAAGATATATGTCAATAAGAACGGGGAAGAGCAGGAAGATGCTTATGATAAGACGGCCGATCTGTCGTCATATAGCGGTATCCTGAATCTGAAAGCTACCGTGGAAGATGCAAATGGAAACGTAACAAGCAGTATTACATTGAAAATAAAAAGATAATAACCGAATAATCTTAAAAGGACATGAAACAGTTTATAAATGCTCATATACTATGTTTTGTTTTGATCCTGTTGCAGTTTAGTCTCTTTTCTTCCTGTAAGGATGATGATACTGTGGGAGAACTAAAGCTTGATCGTGCAGCTATCCAAATCAAGGAAGGAAGTGAAGGTATATTGAAGGTGGAAAATGGGAGTGGTGGATATCAGTTCTCTTTTTCTGACGAGGGGTATGCGTCAGCTAAATACCGTGAGAATCTAATTTATATCAAGGGAGAGAAATACGGAAAGGTGACAATGAAAGTAACCGATATGGAGGGACATATTGCTACCTTAGATATCGTAATTGTATCAAAGGTATTGAATACTGATACGCAGCGATTTGTCTGGGGAGATATGATAGAACTTAATAAGGCTAACAATTGGGCGATAACGCAAGAGGTATGTAGTATTGCTGTCACTAATTTGATGGAAGGAAAACAATTTATACTCTCGTGGGATGGTGACTCTTCTGTAGGAGCAAAGGATAATGCTAAACTTCTAATTTTAAGTAATCAGGAGGCAGAGGAGCCTCAAGAACTCATTTTGGCAGGAATGGAAATCCTTCAAATAAAAGATGGACTTTGTTCAGTTGTTTTTAGTACAGATGAGAAGGTCGGAGAACTGGTGTTTATACAGTGATTCTGATTGAATAAAAATAGATTAGAGTGTTATTCTTATCTTATTGCCACTTATTGCGTATGGATTATTAAGATTCATGAGACAATAAGTGGCAATCTTTTTCTATTGGAAACATAGTAAAACTGGAAAAATATGTAATGGTTGCACAAATAGACATAGAAATGAATGATATTCTATTTCTTTCTTTGATGACCTTTCTTATTTTTGCAACATCAGATAGTTTATTTGCATATGAAAAGCATATCTATTTTTTTGTTCTTGCTTATTACTTTGGCATCGAACGC
>ERZ824522.1207-NODE-1207-length-18005-cov-3.553649_pt1 | contig 18005 bp, 16 predicted proteins | sample MGYA00519935_ERZ824522 | MGnify/ENA primary metagenome ERZ824522 (study PRJEB31778, sample SAMEA3449160) | human gut metagenome | biome: human gut; feature: human-associated habitat; material: faeces | place: United Kingdom | collected 2010/2012 ...
ATGGAACTTCTACGAAGTTCGCTGACGTCCGTACTCACCTAAGGAAAGTTTTTAATATAACTTTAGCTATTATTCAGCAGTTAAAGCTGCCATTGTAATGTAGTTGTATGGTTTGTTGAAGTGTGGCAAGAAGAATAAGTCAGTCAAGGCCAATTTATCAATCGTAACGTGTTCTTGAATCGCAAGTGAGAACATGTGGATAGCCATTGAGATGGCACTATCACGTGATACCATTTGAGCTCCAAGGATTTGACGAGTGTCTTTGTCATAAACAATCTTAATACCAACCTCATAGTTATCGTGTTTGATAAATTCAGGTTTTTGAAGGTCGTTGAAGCCTGTTTCAGTGGCATTGAAGCCGGCAGCTTTTGCTTTTTCAAGAGTCAAACCAGTTGAAACCATGTGAAGACCGTAAATCGAAATACCGTTAGAACCCTGAACACCGATTCCTTCCAATTCATGACCAGTCGCATTGTAGGCACCTACAATACCAGAACGAACTGCATTAGATGCAAGAGCGATATAGCTCATTTCACCACGTGCATTGTCATAAATTGTTGCACAGTCACCAACTGCATAGACACCTGGAATTGATGTTTCTTGTTTCTTGTCAACAAGGAAGGCACCGTTGCGGAAGAGTTCGATCTTACCATCAGCAAGAGCTGTATTAGGACGGAAACCAACAGCCAAGATAACCATATCTACATCGAAGGTTTCTTTATCGGTTACAAGGCGTTCTACCTTACCATCTCCTTCAACCGCTTGAACAGTTTGTCCAAGTGCCAAACGGATGTTGTGGTCTTCCAAGTTTTTCGCCATGATGTCAGTGAAGTCTTTGTCGTAGTAACCATTCAAAACAGTGTCCACGATATCCACCAAGACAACATCTTTACCAAGACGTTCGAAAGCTTCAGCAAGTTCAACACCGATGTAGCCACCACCAACTACGGCGATACGATTCAAGTGTTTGCTGTTGTCTTTCAATTTTTCGATCACTTCTTCAGCGTTTTGGTACAATTTAACGAATTGAAGATTTTCAAGAGTTGCTTTGAATTCACGGTTACCAGGTACGATTTCAACTCCTTTAATTGGAGGAATGATTGGTGTTGATCCAGTCGCAAAGATCAATTTTTCGTAAGATTCTTTATGTTCTTTTCCATCAACTTCCGCAGTTACCACTTTGTTGTCATAGTCAATTGAAAGAACAGGTGAATTCATGTAGACTTTTGCACCTTTTGCTTCCAATTTTTCTTTGTCAGAGTAGAAAAGACCTTCAGGACCATCGATTTGTTCACCGATCCAAAGCGCCATCCCACATCCAAGGAATGAAATGTTTGAGTTTTGGTCAAAAACTACAATTTCATTTTCATTTCCAAAATTATCTAACATAGTGTTGATACAAGCTGTTCCGGCATGGTTAGCCCCTACAACAACGATTTTACTCATAGAATAAATCCTACCTTTAATTTAATTTACTTCTTGAGTATATCATAAAAATGATATCGGTTACAATTATTTTGCTCAGAATTTGTGATCTTTTTTTCAATTTTCCAGAAAATCCCACTTCACATGTTTCAAAAAATGTCAAACAATATGCTTGAAAGGATTGTGAAAACGGTCTCTATTTGGTATACTGTAAGTAAGTGAAAATTGGAAAGGATAGATTTTTAGTGGACCTAAGTAGTCGATCCGAACGTCTGATGGGAACCACCATCACCGTTTCGATCTGTGACCCACAAGCGGATGAACTCCTTACGCATTGCTTTGAACTTCTTCGCTCCTACGAACATCGCTTCAGTGCTAATGGTGCAAGTTCTGAACTCATGGAAATCAATCACCAAGCTGGTATTGCTCCTGTTCAAGTTCATCCAGATCTTTTTGAACTGATTGCATTAGGTACCTTGCATAGTCAAGCTAAAAATAGCCATTTAAACATTGCTATCGGCCCTCTGGTGCAAACCTGGCGGATCGGATTTTCAGATGCCAGACGGCCTGCACCAGAAGAAATCGAACAAGCGCTTTTAAAGATCGATCCCCAGCAGATTCAATTAGACCAAGAAAACTATACAGTCTTTTTGAAACGTCCTGGAATGAAGATCGACTTGGGAGCTTTAGCAAAAGGCTATAGCGCAGATCTAATTGCTACCTATCTGAGAGGTAAGGGAATCAAGGATGCCTTGATCGATCTTGGAGGAAATATCCTAACCGTCGGTCAACACCCCGTTAAACAACAGCCTTGGCGGATTGGTATTCAAAATCCAGTTGAAAAAAGAGGCCAGCACCTACTGGTCCTCTCAGTCAAGGACAAATCTGTTGTCACCTCTGGCATCTACGAGCGTCATTTAGAAGTCGACGGCCAGTCGTTTCACCATATCTTTGATAGCGCGACAGGCTATCCGGTTGAGACAGACTTAGCCAGTATCACCATTATATCTGATCGATCCGTAGACGGGGAGATATGGACTACCCGCCTGTTCGGGGACTCTCCTACTTCTATCCTCAACACTGTTGAATCACTTCCTGGTATAGAGACCTTATTGGTTTCACAATCAGGCAAGATCGCCTATACAAGTGGGCTTCAATCTTATTTATAATTCTGTTATCAGAAAGGAAATTTCCATGGTAAAACTTATTGCGATTGTGGGGACTAACTCCAAACGTTCTACAAACCGTCAACTGCTTCAATACATGCAAAAACATTTTGCTGATAAGGCTGAGATCGAATTGGTCGAAATTAAAGATATCCCTGTCTTTAACAAACCAGCCGACAAACAAGTACCTGACGCTGTCTTGGATATTGTTGCAAAAATTGAGGAGGCTGATGGAGTCATTATTGGGACTCCAGAATACGACCACTCTATTCCAGCAGTCTTGATGAGTGCACTCGCTTGGCTCTCATACGGAGTCTTCCCATTGTTGAACAAACCAGTCATGATTACTGGGGCATCATACGGTACCTTGGGATCTTCACGCGCCCAACTCCAACTCCGTCAAATCTTAAACGCTCCAGAAATTAAGGCGAATGTCTTGCCAGATGAATTCTTGCTATCTCATTCATTACAAGCCTTTGATCAAAATGGAGACTTAGTAGATTTGGATGTTATTCAAAAATTAGATGCCATCTTCAATGATTTCCGTGTGTTTGTAAAAATCACAGACAAATTACGCAACGCCCAAGAATTGCTTCGCAAAGATGCTGAAGAATTTGACTGGGAAAACTTGTAAGATAGGAGACAGAAAAGAATGAAATTTGTAGGACTTGTAGGATCAAACTACGATCAATCATATAACCGTAAACTCTTGGAATTCATTCGCTGCCAATTTAAGATCAAATTTGAATTGGAAGTTCTTGAAATCGATGAAGTTCCAATGTTTAACCAAGATGAAAAATGGGACGAAAGTTTCCAATTACGTCTTTTGTACAATAAAATTACTCGAGCAGATGGTGTCATCATTGCTACTCCAGAGCACAACCATACGATCTCTGCTGCTCTTAAATCTGTTCTTGAATGGCTCTCTTTCGAGGTGCATCCATTTGAAAACAAACCAGTCATGATCGTTGGTGCTTCCTACTATGATCAAGGGACATCACGTGCTCAGGTTCACCTCCGCAAGATCCTTGATGCTCCAGGTGTCAATGCTTATACTCTTCCAGGTAATGAATTCCTTCTTGGAAAAGCAAAAGAAGCTTTTGACGAAGATGGCAATATCATCAACGAAGGAACCGTCAAATTCCTCGAAACCTGCTTGGATAATTTTATGAAATACGTTGAGGTTGTATCCAAATTGAAAAAACCAAAACCAATTGAACCAGAAGATTTAGATTGTAATCATCCAATTGCTACAACTGTTACTGAGGTAGATCCGGATGATCCAGATTGGGTTGAAAAAGTAGCTGAACTTACAGGTGCTGTTTCTGGAGATACTTATGTCAAATTGGACCACGGTATTCTAACCGTTGACCAAATTAATATGTTCTTGAAGGCCATGCCATTTGAGTTGACATATGCCGATGATAACAACCAATTCCTTTACTACAACAATGCTCATCAAGATCCAGATACCATGTTTGCTAAACGCGTGCCACCTCAATCTGGTAGCCGAATGTCAACCGTTCACGGATCCCTTCCACCAGCACGTATGAAAAACGTTGAATGGGTAATCGGCACTCTTCGCAACGGAAACCAAGAATATGTTCGAACTATTGTTCCAGGATCTCCTGAAGGCGTGATCAACACCCACAACTACCAAGCTATGTATTATGAAGATGGTTCTTACGCTGGTATCAATGAGATTGTCTTCAACTTCAAACCATGGTTAGACTGGTACCTGCAAACAACAGGTCAACGCCTTGTAGGTGGTAGCGGACCATTTGCTCCTGCTGGTGGTCATGGTGATGCAGATGCAACTTCTGGTGCTTCTGATGCTGGAGGACATGGTGACGGAGGCCACGGAGATGCTGATGCCACTTCTGGTGCAAGCAACTAATAAAAAAATGAAGCGTAAAGCTTCATTTTTTTATTTTAACTCCTTGATAATCTTCTTAGCATCTTCGTTTGAAATAGCTCCTAATTGGACATGTCCAATTTTCCCATGACTGTCTATAAAGACTTCTGTAGGAATAGAGCGAACCTGATAATCTGCAAATGCAGAACCATCTGGATTATACAAGACCGGCACGGACTTGTAATCTTGTTGATCAAACCATTTGACGAATTCTTCTTCTGTTTTTTCACCTTGGAGTCCTGGTGCCATAATGGTCAGAATTTCAAAGTCTCTATCCGTATCCTTGACCAATTTCTCTAATTCAGGCATACTTTGCCGGCAAGGGCCACACCAGGTTGCCCAGAATTTCAAGTAAACCTTTTTGCCTCTATAGTCTGAAAGTTTGACAGTCTTGCCCTGCATATCCTTTAGTTCAAAGTCACTAGCGTCTTTTCCTACCAAAGGATTCTTATTCGTTGTTGTATTCATTGTTGGCTGATTGTCCATACTACTCTCACTGGATCGATTCATGGAACAAGCAGACAGTAAAGCGATTGAGAGGATTGAAAAACACGTATATTTGATAAATTTCATAGGTATAATACCTCCATTTGATTTATGAAAAGATTGAAGACAAGCTATTTAATTGTCCCAAGAGTAATAGAATCCCCATAATAATGATGATGGCTCCACCGATTTTCTTCAGCAACAAGAGATGGGGTTTGAGACGATTGAAATAAGGCAATACAAGGCCTGATGCCAGTGCTAAGAGCAAGAATGGGATGGCCATCCCTAATGTATAGATAAAGAGATAGAGAGCACCCACGAGGGCATCTTGTCCATTGGATGCTGCTAATGCTAGAACCGATCCTAATACAGGGCCAATGCAAGGCGTCCAACCAAAACTAAATCCAAGACCAAGAAGAAAGGCTGAAAACAACTCATTCTTCTGTTTGTTGGCTCCAAAATCTACTGATTTTTGCTTCTCAAGGAAATGAAAATGAAAGACTTCCATCTGATGAAGACCAAGGATAATGATCAGCGCTCCCATCACGTAGCGGAACCAGTTGGTATACATAACCTGCCCCAATAAGCCAGCTCCGAAACCTATGATAAGGAAAATAACAGAAATACCTGCGATAAAACACAAGGTCTTAACGATGCCATGCCAGCGTATCTTTTTCCCAAAAATCTGAACGGATTTTTCCTGATCACTTCCTAGCAAAACGCCTATGTAGACCGGGAGCAAAGGAAAGACACAGGGAGAGAAAAAGGAGAGAATCCCTGCCAGAAAGACAGTGAAAGAGAAAACGATTTGATTCATAAAATGCTCCGTATATTGATATGTTAGAAATAGTATAACATGCCCTTCCTTAAATTAAAAATTTCTGCTACGTTTTGGTTTTAAAGAATCCATTTCGTTACTAGTTTCAAAATCAAAAAAACTCTAAAGCAGGTAACTTTAGAGTTTCTAGTAAATCTTATTATTCTGCACTTTGTTTATTAGGCAAGAACAGAGCAAGGACAATACCAACGACTGCTGGTAATAACCATGGGAGGGATTGGGCAGCAAACGGCAAGTGCTTAATGATATTAGCGAGTCCTGCAAGTTTAAAGGTACTTGCCAGAACATCTGCAATCGCAACCAAGCTAACTAGGAAAATAGTCAGCTGCATTCCTGGTTTTGATAGTTGAGTAAATTTATTCACAATGACAATCAATACAATGGTAATGGTGATTGGGTAAAGAATCATCAAAACAGGCAATGAATAGGCAATAATGGCACTCAAACCAAGATTAGCAATGGAGAATCCAATCAAGGTAAAGAGAGTTGCATAGATTTTGTAGGAAATTTTAGGGAAAGTGTTATGGAAGAATTCCCCTGTCGATACGATCAAACCGGCTGTTGTGGTAAAGCAAGTCACCGTCACCATACCTGCAAGGAAAATTTGAGCAACTGGGCCAAAGATAGCCTTGGTTGCTTCTGAGAGGACATAAACACCCTTATTGGCATCGGAAGCCATCACTTCTGCTGGAATTGGGAAGTGATTTCCAAGATAACCCAATCCAATATACAAAATACTAAAGCCAATGGCTACGACGATCCCAACGATCCAGATGGTTTTAATGTATTCTTTCTTGCTGGTGAAACCAAGTTGATTGAGGGTGGTCACCGCAATCACACTAAAAGCCACTGAAGCAAGGGCATCCAAGGTATTGTACCCTTCGAGGAAACCTTGCCCAAAGGCAGATGCTTGGTAGGCTTCTGTTGCCACTTGAGGCGCGTGTCCGCTGTAGTTGAGAGCACCAAGGACAACGAGTACAACAATCAAGATAGCAAAGACAGGTGTTAAAATCCGACCAATACTATCTAAGATTTTAGAAGGATACAAGGCAATCAAATAGGCCAAACAGAAATAAATCAAGGTAAAAATGAAGAGACCAAGTCCTCCATTGGCATTTCCTAACAAGGGGGCGATTCCAACTTCGTAAGAAACAGTAGCTGTTCTTGGAATAGCAAAGAAGGGACCAATAGACAGATACAAGGCTACCAGATAAACGATGGCAAACCAAGGGGCAATTTTTCGTGAAATCTCATGGATATACCCTTTAGGATTGAGTGTACCAACAATCAAGGTAATAATCGCAATCCCTACTCCTGATAAGACAAATCCAGCAATAGCTGGCCAAAAATGGCTACCCGACTGGGCACCTAGCGCAGGTGGAAAGATCAAATTCCCTGCACCGAAGAAAATACCAAATAACAGCAAACCTGTTAAGGAACCTTTTCGTAACATGTGTTCTCCTTTACATTTTTCAATCTTTTCTAGTATAACAGCTTTTATCCACCACGGCAATTCTTTTTTTCTGAATTTATTGCTCTTCTCAAATGACAGTTGAGGTTTCAACAATATTGAACGATTGTGGAGTTAATGAGCACATTTTAGTCAATTGTGCTACAATATAACTACTACTACATCTAGGAGTCATCATGTTTCTAAATATATTCTGGTTGATTCCAGCTACCATTTTTTTATTTTTCTTTTTGAACGACCGCAGAAGACTGATCAATGCTTATCTCTTTTCAATAAGTTTCGGCATTTTTCTCCTGATTTCTGCCCTTCTACTAGTTGTTCGTACCGAGCTTTGGTTTAACCAAAAGGTTGCCATCATTATCTTTTCAGTACTTGCTATCCTTGTTTTACTCAGTATTATTTTCTCAACTGTTTTTCTTCTTTTTAACGGCCATCAAATGATATCTTTTGAAGGCAAAAGGTTGGCTAATCTCCTCTCGCTCCTATATGGGATCTTTATTATCGGCGCCTTGGCGCTTCATTTCCTTCCTTATTTCCCAGGGAAAGATCTCTTGATTTATCCAATAGACTTTGCCCTCTTTTACTCGACTTTTCTTTATCTTTCTTATGTTTTATATGGGACTTTTTGCAATTACTTCCCCGTTCGTAAAGAGCCTGATGCTATCATCGTCCTTGGCTCCGGTCTAATTGGGGATAAAGTACCACCACTTTTGGCCCAGCGTCTAACTAAAGCAAAGACCATCTATGAGCAGTTTGAGGGACGACCAAAACTAATTGTTTCTGGTGGACAAGGTGCTGATGAATTAATCTCAGAGGCGGAAGCTATGGCAAACTACCTGATGGAACAGGGTGTACCACAGGAAGACATTTTGATTGAGAATCGTTCTCGAACGACTTTTGAGAATCTGACCTTTAGCAAGGCTATTCTTGAAGATCAGGGACTAGGAAAGAGTGTCCTGGTGGTGACCAATTCCTTTCACGCTCTTCGGGCTGGTGTCTTTATGAGACGATTAAAAATCCCTGGACGCAGTGTCGGTTCAAAAACAGCTTTTTATTATCTCCCATCAGCTTGGATCCGAGAAACGGTTGGGCTAGTTTCTCTCTATTGGAAATGGCATGCTGCTTTCTTAGCTTTTCTATTTCTGCCTTGGTTCTTTTCACAAATCATGAGTATCGTGAACTATTTCTTTATTTACTAACCAAAAAAAGTTCTCTGCAAATTAGCTGAGAACTTTTTTATATCATGTCTAATGATCACTAAAGCGTCGGTATTCAATACGGAAATCAAAGTAATTCTCTGCCTGCAGTTTATGGAAGATGTCCCGATAAGCAACTTCATCGAATTGATCGCCACGATAGAGAATTTCAAAGCTAAGTCCGTCGTATTCTAAAAAGGCATTAGCAGTTTTAAATCCATTTCGCTTATAGAAATCCATCCGAGACTGACGTTGCTCTATATTGTCGCATTCTTCATCTAAACGTTCCACTTCAAGAATCATGGTCCTTTGGTAAAATTCCACCAATTTTTCAATGATTTCTTGACCATATCCGTGGCTTCTTAAATGTGGCATAATGGCAAAGAAACTGACATAAAAAGCTTTCTGATTATAGATTGAAAAAGCAAATCCGACAAATTCTTCGTCGTTATAAAAAGCAAAGAAATTGGCATCGTCATTGTCCGTATAGCGTAAAAATTCTGACAAAGGAACACGCTCTTCTTCTGGAAATGCTTCGATATTCAGCCTTTCGACCTTATCCAGATCTGGGAACGTTTCCGTGATTAATTGGCTCGTTAAGCTCATAAGGCCTCCTTTTCTGACACGATTATATCAAAAAATGTAAGGGGATTCAACTACCGATGCTTGTCGCTGGTTACTGAAGTTGGTATAATGGCACTATGAAAAGAATTCAACGTGTGAACCTCATAGATGGTCCTATTTTACCCACTCTTTTAAGTTTTGCCTTTCCTATTCTTTTATCCAATATCTTCCAACAACTCTACAATACCTCGGATGTCATGATTGTAGGACGATTTTTAGGTCAAAAATCATTGGCCGCCGTTGGGGCGACCTCCGCTATTTTTGATCTGATTGTTGGATTTGCCGTCGGTGTTGGAAATGGGATGGGCATCATTATCGCGAGAAATTATGGAGCTAAAAACGATGACCAATTACGAAAATCAGTTGCAGCAACTGCTGTTATTGGCGGCATCCTCAGTCTCCTTGTGATCTTCATTGGTGCTGTCGGACTTTATCCGCTGCTCCAGTTTTTAGGGACCCCATCAGCTATTCTAGCTCAGTCCTATCTTTATATTTCCACCATTGTTAATGGTGTGGCTGTGACCTTTGCCTATAATCTTTGCGCCGGACTTCTGAGAGCGGTTGGCGATAGCTTAGCGGCACTCTATTTCTTGATTATCGCTGCTGTTCTCAATATTCTTCTTGATCTTTATTTTATTACCCAACTCCATCTCGGAGTCCAATCCGCTGGTATCGCGACCATTATTGCGCAGGGTATTTCGGCCCTTCTTTGTCTTCTCTATATTCGTAAGAAGGTCCCTTTTCTGCTCCCGCATCGCAAGGATTTTGTTTGGAAAAAGGAGCTTTATCAGGATCTGCTAAGTCAGGGATTTACCATGGGGCTCATGTCTTCCATTGTCTCTATCGGAACCGTCATCTTACAATCAGCTATCAATAAGCTTGGAATGACCATCATTAGTGCTCAAATCTCAGCTCGTCGGATCATGTCCTTTGCCCTTCTGCCAATGGCTGCTATTTCCACTAGTATGACGACCTTTACCTCGCAAAACTTTGGTGCCAAACAATTCCGACGCATTCAAAAAGGGGTCAAACAGGCTTGTCTTCTCTCCTTCGTTTGGTCGATCATTGTTGCCATCCTCCTCTTCTTTACAAGTCCGTTCTTGACAAGCCTCATATCTGGATCAACCAATCCTAACTTGATCGCAAATGCCAGTCTCTATCTGCAAATTAGCTCCTGCTTCTATCCGGTCTTAGGATGCCTCTTGATTTTAGGGAATTCCCTCCAAGGTATCGGCCGAAAATTGACCCCTTTGATTTCTAGCTTTATCGAGTTAACAGGAAAAATTCTCTTTGTATTTTTCATTATCCCTCATACAGGCTATATAGGAGTCATTCTTTGTGAGCCTCTCATTTGGGTTCCAATGACCCTTCAACTTTGGTTTACGTACCACAAAGCCAGTCATCAGCTTCTTGCATCATAACATTCGACGAGTACATAATAAAATAACTTCTGCTCTTTTGAACAGAAGTTATTTTTTGTCATAAGGCGTCTATTAGAACAAGCCGATCGCTGTTCCATCAGCAGCCACATCCATATTTAAAGCAGCTGGACGTTTTGGTAGACCAGGCATGGTCATGACATCCCCAGTCAAAGCGACAATAAAGCCTGCTCCCAATTTTGGAACCACTTCACGAATAGTGATTTCAAAGTTTTCAGGAGCTCCCAAGGCGTTTGGATTATCGGAGAAGCTATATTGTGTTTTGGCCATACAGATTGGCAACTTATCCCAACCATTTTTCACGATTTGGGCAATTTGTGTCTTAGCTTTCTTCTCAAAGTTTACCTTGCTACCACGGTAAATCTCCGTCACAATTTTTTCAATTTTTTCTTCTACAGAAAGGTTCTTATCATACAAACGGGTGTAGTTAGCTGGACTTGTTTCAATGGTCTTAACCAGTGTTTCAGCAAGGTCAACTCCACCTTCAGCACCATTCGCCCATACGCTCGCAAGCTCTACTGGTACCTCAATTTCAGCACACAATTCTTTCAAAGCAGCAATTTCTGCTTCTGTATCGGTGATAAATTCATTGATAGCTACTACCGCAGGAATACCAAACTTACGGATATTTTCAACGTGGCGTTTCAAGTTGGCAAAACCAGCACGAACAGCTTCTACATTTTCTTCAGTCAAAGCATCCTTAGTCACTCCACCGTTCATCTTAAGAGCACGGAGAGTCGCTACAATCACAACTGCATCTGGTGATGTAGGCAAATTTGGAGTTTTAATATCAAGGAATTTTTCAGCACCAAGGTCAGCACCAAAACCTGCTTCTGTAATTGTATAGTCCGCTAAATGCAGAGCTGTCGTCGTTGCTAATACAGAGTTACATCCATGGGCAATATTGGCAAATGGGCCACCGTGAACAAAGGCAGGCGTTCCATAGATGGTTTGAACCAGGTTTGGCTTAATCGCATCTTTGAGGATCAAGGCAAGAGCCCCTTCCACTTCCAAATCACGGACATAAACTGGACTACGATCATAACGGTAACCAATTACAATGTTGGCCAAACGACGTTTCAAATCTTCAATATCTGTCGCCAAGCAAAGGATGGCCATGATCTCAGAAGCAACGGTAATATCAAAACCGTCTTCACGCGGAATCCCATTTAAAGGACCGCCAAGACCGACAGAAACATGACGAAGAGCGCGGTCATTCAAGTCCACTACCCGTTTCCAGATAATCCGACGTTGGTCAATTCCTAGCTCATTTCCTTGGTGCAAATGATTATCAATCAATGCTGAGAGAGCGTTATTAGCCGTTGTGATCGCATGCATATCCCCTGTGAAATGAAGGTTGATGTCTTCCATCGGTAGAACTTGGGCATAGCCACCACCAGCAGCACCACCTTTAATCCCCATAACTGGACCTAAAGAAGGTTCGCGAATGGCAATCATGGTTTTTTTACCGATTTTATTCAAAGCATCTGCTAGACCAATGGTGATGGTTGATTTCCCTTCTCCAGCTGGAGTTGGGTTGATCGCAGTGACTAAGATAAGTTTTCCTACTGGATTTTTCTCAACTTCACGAATCTTATCAAAGCTCAATTTCGCCTTGTATTTTCCATACAATTCAAGATCATCGTCAACCAAACCAATTTTCTTCACAACGTCTACAATCGGTTGGAGTTCAATGCTTTGAGCAATTTCGATATCTGTTTTCATAAGGGACTCCTTTATATTTGATAGATCTATTATACCTAAAATTCGCGAAAATGACATGGTTTTTCCACCTTTTGAATCGAACGTTCGTTTTTTATGTAAATTTTATGGCTACACATAGCTAATCCTAATAGCTTCAGAACTTTACTTATGTATCTTTTTTGTGTAAAATAAGCATATGCATATTTTAATTACATCAGGCGGGACGAGCGAAGCCATTGATAGTGTTCGTTCGATCACCAATCATTCCACCGGGAGCCTAGGGAAAATCCTTGCAGAAATGGCTCTTGCAAAGGGACATCAGGTGACCTTGATCACAACGCCTACCGCGCTTAAACCCGATCCTCACCCACAGCTTCGACTTCTATTGATCCAGAATGTCGAAGAACTTCTCGCACAAATGAAAACGGAAGTCCCTCATCATCAGGTTTTGATTCACGCTATGGCTGTTTCAGACTACACACCTGTTTACATGACAGGCCTTGATGAAGTTGAGAAAGCTCAAGACCTTCATAGCTTTATCCATCGCGAAAATCAGGAAGCGAAAATTTCTTCCAAAGAAGAATACCAGGTACTCTTTCTAAAGAAAAATCCCAAGATTATCTCGCTCGTCAAAGAATGGAACCCTGCTATTCAACTGATTGGCTTTAAGCTATTAGTCGACGTTTCTTCTGAAGAGTTGATCCAGGTAGCGCGTGAAAGCCTCGTTAAAAATCATGCCAGCATGATCGTTGCCAATGATCTGACCAAGATTCAGAACGGTCAGCATCAAGCCTATCTAGTGACAGACGATCAGGTCCTAGAAGCTTCTACGAAAACAGAAATCGCAGAGGCTATCCTACGTTATATCAAATAAAAAGGAACATATGACACACATTACTTTAGCGGTTACCGGTAGTATTTCCGCCTATAAGGCTGCTGATATTACCAGCCAACTAACCAAATTGGGCTTTGAAGTGAAGGTCCTCATGACTCCTTCAGCCCAAAAATTTATCACCCCTTTAACCTTGCAAGTTCTTTCAAAAAATCAAGTCGGGCTAGATGTTATGATGGAAGACGATCCACAGCGGATCGAGCACATCAACATTGGGAAAGAAACTGACCTCTTTCTTGTCGCGCCAGCCAGTGCCAATACCATTGCTAAATTGGCTATGGGACTGGCAGATAATATGGTCACAAGCACAGCTCTAGCCTTGCCACAAAGAACTAAAAAATTACTGGCCCCTGCTATGAATACAAAAATGCTAGAACATCCCGCTACCCAACGAAATCTAAAGCTCTTACAAGACTATGGTTACCAGATCATCCAACCTCGTGATGCTGTTCTTGCTTGTGGGGACAAAGGTTCTGGAGCTCTAGCGACTGTAGAATCTATTGTTGAAGCTGTTAAGGAGAATTGTTTATGAGAAAGTCATCTTCTATTTCACGAATTGCCATCTTTTTTGCGGTGATGATCACCATTCACTTTGTGACATCTTTCATTCTGCAATTTGTTCCATCAGGAATTCAACCAACCTTGGTTCATATTCCTGTCGTGATCGCCTCTATCATATACGGTCCACGGATTGGAGCTATCTTAGGACTCCTCATGGGACTCTTTAGCCTCACTATGAATACCCTGGTTATAACACCCGCCAGCTATCTCTTTAGTCCCTTTGTCCCTCACGGAAATCTCTACTCCCTTATCATTGCCATTGTCCCTCGGATTCTCATCGGGGTAACCCCTTACTTCGTCTATCGCTGGATTCGCAATCGTACTGGACTTGTGATCGCTGGAATTGTCGGCTCTATGACCAATACTGTTTTCGTTTTAAGCGGGATTTACTTCTTCTTTGGTAACAGTTTTGGAGGGGGGATTCAACATTTCCTAGCCTTGATTGTATCTACCAACTCTCTCATCGAAGTCATTGCGACAGTACTCATTACCAGTGCAGTCGTTCCATCTCTTGAAAAATTAAAATAACCTTTCAAGCCAAGACCAATTTATCTTGGCTTTTTTTGATGGTGAATTAGCTCTATTTTTTTGAAAAGATTTACAATTATCGCTAGAGTTTTCTGAAAAAATTTGCTATAATGTAAGCGATTAAATTATAAGCAAAAAGGAGACGCTTGCATGACCTATCAAGAAAACTACCAAAAATGGCTCGACTTTGCTGAATTACCAGCTTACCTTCGTGATGAGTTGGTCGCAATGGATGAAAAAACAAAAGAAGATGCCTTCTATACCAACCTAGAATTCGGTACAGCTGGTATGCGTGGATTGATTGGTGCTGGTACCAACCGCATTAACATTTATGTTGTTCGCCAAGCAACTGAAGGATTGGCTCAATTAATCGACTCAAAAGGTGAGGAAGCGAAGAAACGCGGTGTTGCGATCGCCTACGACAGCCGTCACTTCTCTCCTGAGTTTGCTTTTGAATCTGCTCAAGTTTTGGCTGCTCATGGTATCAAATCTTATGTATTTGAAAGCCTTCGTCCAACACCTGAATTGTCATTTGCTGTTCGTCATCTTCACACATTTGCTGGGATCATGGTAACAGCTAGCCACAACCCTGCTCCATTTAACGGATACAAGGTATACGGTGAAGACGGTGGACAAATGCCTCCAGCAGATGCTGGTGCATTGACAGATTACATCCGTGCTATCGAAAATCCTTTCACTGTACAATTAGCTGACCTTGAAGAAAGCAAAGCTAACGGCTTGATTGAAGTTATTGGTGAAAATGTTGACGTTGAATACTTGAAAGAAGTGAAAGGCGTTAACATCAACCAAGACTTGATCAATGAATACGGTCGCGACATGAAGATTGTCTACACTCCACTTCATGGTACTGGTGAAATGTTGGCTCGTCGTGCTCTTGCCCAAGCTGGATTTGAAGCTGTTCAAGTTGTTGAAGCTCAAGCTGTTCCAGACGCTGACTTCTCAACTGTTAAATCTCCAAACCCTGAAAACCAAGCTGCCTTTGCTCTTGCTGAAGAACTTGGCCGCAAAGTAGACGCTGATGTATTGGTTGCAACTGACCCAGATGCTGACCGCCTTGGTGTTGAAATCCGCCAACCAGATGGTTCTTACCTCAACCTTTCTGGTAACCAAATCGGAGCGATCATTGCTAAATACATTCTTGAAGCTCACAAAACAGCTGGTACCCTTCCTGCCAATGCTGCCCTCTGTAAATCAATCGTATCAACTGAGTTGGTAACTAAGATTGCAGAAAGCTACGGTGCGACTATGTTTAACGTCTTGACTGGTTTCAAATTTATCGGTGAAAAAATCCATGAATTTGAAACACAACACAACCATACTTACATGCTTGGTTTCGAAGAAAGCTTCGGTTACCTGATCAAACCATTCGTACGTGACAAAGACGCTATCCAAGCCGTTCTTATCGTTGCTGAAATCGCAGCTTACTACCGCTCACGTGGTATGACTTTGGCAGATGGTATCGAAGAAATCTACAAACAATACGGTTACTTCGCAGAAAAAACCATCTCTGTTACCCTTTCAGGTGTGGACGGGGCTGCTGAAATCAAGAAAATCATGGATAAATTCCGTGGTAATGCTCCTAAACAATTTAACAATACAGACATTGCTAAGACAGAAGACTTCTTGGAACAAACAGCTACTACTGCTGACGGCGTTGAAAAATTGACAACTCCTCCAAGCAACGTTCTTAAATACATCTTGGCTGATGATTCATGGTTTGCCGTTCGTCCTTCAGGTACAGAACCAAAAATCAAATTCTACATCGCTACAGTTGGTGAATCTGAAGCAGATGCTAAAGAAAAAATTGCGAATATCGAAGCAGAAATCAATGCATTTGTAGGCTAAAACACGAGGCTGGGACAAAAGTCCTAGCCTCTCAATTATTTTTGGATTGTCGATCAAGACGCAGTGGTTGAGTGGGCTCTACTACGCTGATTTTATCAGCTTTTACAGCCCTACTCAACTGAGCGGAGGTGGAACGACGAAATCGAATTCTAACGAATTACCGATTTCTGTCCCACACTCTCTTTCTTTCGTAGCAAATACCAGCGATTTTATAGAAAATATGGCATACTAGACTTAGAAGAAAGCGAGGTAATCTCATGGAACAATTTTTAGAAGATATTAAAGATCTTGAAGTGACAACTGTCGCGCGTGCGCAAGAAGCGATCGATCAAAAAGAAACAGCGACCTTCTTTATCGGACGCAAGACTTGTCCTTACTGCCGGAAGTTCGCTACTAAGTTAGCAGCTGTCGTAGCTGAAACCAAAGTTCATATCTACTTCATTAATAGTGAAGAACCAAGTCAGCTAGACGCATTACAGGCCTTCCGCTCAACTTACGGCATCCCAACTGTCCCAGGATTTTTACATGTCGAATCTGGTGAAGTCACTGTTCGTTGCGACTCATCTATGTCTGAAGAAGAAATCAAAGCATTTGCTCATTTATAAAAAATAGCTAGAGATCAGTCTCTAGCTATTTTTCATTTTCCGAAAAAGATGTCCAAATCTTCTGCTGAGGTTTAGCAAAAGGATAGTCCGAAAATTCTTCTGGTGTTAACCAAACAGTCGATTCACTTGCTGGCTGCACTCCTTCTTTTACCAGGCCGAATCGGATCTGAACCTGCCATTTGCGATGCGAAAAGATATGCTGAACGATAGGATACGATCTGTCCTGCCAATCAATGGCCAAGTCATAGTCCTGTTCAAAAGAAATAATTTCTGGGTTACTCTCTGCTTCCCCCTTCCCATCCAATAGAGATAATTGGCCTAGGTTCTCAGATAGGCTATCCACTTCGATCAAGGGGAAATGCCAGAAACCTGACAAGAGTCCTTCTCGCTCATTTTTCTCCAACAAATAGCGGCCTTGACTATCCTTGATAATAAAGGCTGTGAGATAGACAGGTACCGGTTTCTTCTTGGGAGCCTTAATGGGATAACGATCCATTGTCCCATGTTGGTAGGCCGCACTAAATTCCTTAACAGGACTCTCTTCCGGACGTGGATTGACTGGGGACTCAATATCGGAGCCCAAATCCATCAAGGCCTGATTGAAATCACCCGGCTGGGCCGGATCGATCAAGATTTCCATCATGGCTTGAAAAATCTTGCGATTGGTTGGAACTCCGATATCGTAGTCCACCTCAAACAAGCGAGCTAGAACACGCATGACATTGCCATCCACTGCTGGCTCTGGTAATCCAAAGGCAATACTAGCGATAGCACCAGCTGTATAAGGCCCAATTCCCTTCAGTTTAGAGATTTCGTCATAGCTTGATGGGAACACTCCTCCGTGATTTTCCATTATCTGCTGGGCAGCTTTCTGCATGTTACGGACACGTGAGTAATACCCCAAGCCTTCCCAAGCTTTTAAGAGTTTTTCTTCTGGAGCCTGAGCCAAATCAGCAACTGTCGGAAACCAATTCAGAAAACGCTCATAATAAGGAATCACCGTATCGACACGTGTCTGCTGGAGCATAATTTCTGAAATCCAAATTTTATAAGGATCCTGCGTCCTTCTCCAAGGGAGATCCCGTTTATTGGCATCATACCAGGCTAATAACTTTTCACGGAAGGAAGCAATTTTTTCCTCCTCCCACATGATAATCCCGTAATCTTTTAAATCTAACATATTCCTAGTATACCATAGAATGGGTTAGAGTTTAGAAATTCTGATTTTATAAAGAAAAAGAGGCTGGGACAAAAGTCCTGGCCTCTCAATTATTTTTGGATTGTCGAGC
>ERZ824522.1228-NODE-1228-length-17674-cov-3.640729_pt1 | contig 17674 bp, 5 predicted proteins | sample MGYA00519935_ERZ824522 | MGnify/ENA primary metagenome ERZ824522 (study PRJEB31778, sample SAMEA3449160) | human gut metagenome | biome: human gut; feature: human-associated habitat; material: faeces | place: United Kingdom | collected 2010/2012 ...
AATGTTTTATCACCGTCTTCCCCTATTTTAAATGGTGAAGCATCTATATATAATGATGATAACGGTAAATTATATATAATTAATTATGCATGTATATTCCAGTATTCTCTTTATATAGGTACAGTGGATATGTTTACGACTGCACCTAACGCAGTAATCACTTATAAAAGAAGTAATAATGCTTATGTTTTAGGACTTTCGTCAAATAATTTATTAAAGTTGTTCAATAATTATTCTATATTAAAAGCAATTACTACAATAACAGTTATTTCTACTGCCCAAAATAACTGGTATTACTACAGTGTATATGGTTATAATAATCATTTTTTCATAGTAGGAAGAGTTCAAGTTAAAACGGGAGATGCTACATCATCAAATGAGCGAATTGATTATAGAGAGCTTACTAATTATCCATACCCAGATTCAATAAGTTGGAATCATATTGGTTTTATTAAAATAGGAGAAATTAATAAAAAAGCAATATTGTTGGGAAGATTATTTAATGAACAAGTGACAAATAAATTCGATTATTTGATTTATGTTGTAACTATGGGAAATACAACGGGTATAGAAATAATGGATATATCTAACTGGGCTTGCTATTATAATATTCCATCTGAAATTACGGAAGTTGTTGGAGGGGATTGCTGGATTTCACCTGATTCAAAATGGTGGTTCTTTATTTCTACTTCTTCTGCTTCAGTTTATACAAAAGGATTGTATTATATACGTACTGCGGACACTTCTGTATTATTTACAGAAACTGGATTCACGAACAAATCGTATGTAATATCTACAAATACAGATTCTGTATATCAAGCCACAAAAGAATATTACATATTGAAAGTCAAATTCAATTCTAATTCTGATAAAATGATGGTTCTTGGGAATTCTTCTAAAGGGTATTTCGGTGATGGTACTTTAACAGATACAACTTATATCGAAGGAATTCAACCCGATATTATAATGTGCTTTATATTAGATAAATCAAAAAAGCAATGGAAACAACTGTCACATACTAACGTAGGATTGAGTTCATTATGGAACAATTATGCAGCTTCCGCTTCAAGTTCTGGTAATACTTACAAACCTTCCTTTAATTTCATAAATAATGAAATAATTAATTTCGTTTATCCAGGAGGACAACCTCCTTATACTTCCTATAGTTATAATTTAACCTGGGAATGATAAATAAAATTGGTAGCTATATACCTAAACATTCTTGATGTAAATGGTATATAGCTACCTTTAATTATCCATATCGTTTTAATCAATTATCCCATATTAAATTATATCTATATCCAGTTATAGGTTTGTTTCCTGCCGGGTACATATAACTAATAGAATTATTAACAAAATTAATATTAGGAAGATAAACACTACCTTGTTTTCCGGCATTTAAATAAGTTGACGGGAAATCAGTATTAGCTGACACTGTTTTTGTTACGTTAACCCATTCTGTACTCAACGCAAAGAAATATATTACGTCGGGTTGTGTTCCTTCTATATATTTAAAATCTGAATTTAAATCAAAATCTCCAAAATGACCACGAGTGGAATTACCGAAAATCATCATTCTGTTAGATTTAGAATTAAATTTGATATCCAATATATAAATATTCTTACAATCTTCTGCAATTGCACTACCCTCTTTATCCATTGTATAAGAGGTTCCAGACCATCCCGTCATATTAAAAAGAGCTGATGAACCTTTTATAGCATGCAACCCTTTGGTATAACCTCCTATTGCAGTCGAATTGTTTTTGATATAGAACAACCATTTTAAATCCGGTGAAACCCAGCAATCCCCTCCAATTACAGATTTAACGGCAGATGGGATATTGTAATAACATTCCCAAATTGAATCAAACCCTGCATTTGGATAGTTATTTAATATATTTTTAGCTTTAAAAAATAAATAATCAAAATTATTATAATATTGGTTATATGATTCCGGCATCATTTTTACTAAAAATAAATAATCAGTATGTGTTACGTCTACAGCTTCACTTGTAATTTTATTCCAACACAATAAATTATGTAGTTGAGAAAAAGGATAATCTTTTACGGAAGAACAATCAATTTCACCTTGTATGGCAGAATCGGTATTTGTACTCATTAATATAGTATTAAAAAAATAGTTTTTTGCAGCACTTATATATAAAGATACCATTACACCATTTGAAGCGACAACTGTTGCTACATTACAAGTAAATTTTTTCAAAGAGTAACTGTTATATATTCTTGTTGTAGCTTTTTGAAGAAAAGCTATCTCATATTCAATAGAATTTTTTCTTTTAAAATTAATATTTCCGGATTGACTTCTATCATTAAAAATAAAATAACTTGTCATTATTCCACCAAGTGAAGGCATAATAGATGAAAGAATATAATATTGCAATCTATTTTCATAAGTATATGACATATTACAGACAATAGTCGTAGGGTTATCAAATGGCTGTGTAGAAGCAGAATCCCAATATCCAGGTTTCTTATCTACATACAAGGGATTTAATGATTGTCCGCTATAACAATTTCTTTGTCTAAAAGTCAAAGCTAATTGTGTCCATTCTCCAGTAGAAGATAATATACTTGATTTAAACGTCCAACCGAATGAATTACTTGGATATAGTAATTTACTTTCATCTGATTCGTTGTTTGTTACACCAGTATAAGCATATTCATTATCATATAATGTATTTGTATATTGACCCACATAATCTTTTTCAACCCACACTCCTACCTTTAGAGCCTCTATTGTTATGGACTGGTCTTTGATGAGAGAGATTGAGGTGGTGGAACGGTTCGGATAATTCCATGTCCCGGTTCCGCTACCTCCCCATGTTGTCGTACCTCCTGCTTCCCACCAATAGTTACCCGGCTTTATCTTCAATACCACCTGTCCGCTCGAATTTGTAGTGCCGCTATATGCTGTGCTGGTGTTGTTGCTTGACAGTTTTACGATACATCCACTTCCTACGCTTGTTCCTGTATTCGCGTCATTTACCGTTATCGTTATCGTCACCTCACTTGGTACCAGCTTGATTGTAAAGTTAGAGGTGTTCGTGTTGGTGGTGTTCAATGTCACGTATCTTGTCGCACTTACCACGTATCTCATTGTTGTTCCAGATACATATATGGTTGCCTGTCCTGCACTGCTTGTCGTTACTGTCTGCGTAGCATAATTATTAGAATCTGAACTATCTCCATTAATACCATATACTTTCATCGTTGCACCACTTACAGCCGCATTCGTATAACTATTTTGCACTGTCACTGTTATACTCTTTATTGCAGTAGAATAAAATGCTGTAGCGTCACTGTTATGTCCTATATTATTAAAATTATAAGTAGGGGTAATAGAATATGGTGTTTCTGTCGTTGTTGTACCAGTCACATAATAACTCGTCTTATATGCAGCTATATTTGTCGTTATACCTGCAATGAATGTATATGTTCCATAATAATATACCGTTTTGGCAGAATTTTGAGTGAGTGTTACTGTCGTCGCCACTCCTGCTGTTGTAAATATAGGTTTCACTAATGTGTTTACTCTCCACCATCCTAATAAAGGAGTAGAAAACGGCACCCTTATTCTGAATGCAACTGCTACACTCTTCGTCAATCTCGTTGCATTTCTTGTATTCGCTGATAGAGGCATTGTTATCGTTCCCGTACTTGATACCCAATAGCTCGTACCACCACCCCATGTTATGTTATAATTCCCAGCTATCATTGGACCGAACGTCACCTGTCCGCTACTGTTTGTCGTTCCTGTAAAATTGATTGACGATAATTGCGAATTCGTCATTGTGACCGGACATCCGTTCGCATTTCCTTTTACTGCTCCTTGATAGTAGTCCTTTATGGTGAATGTTATAGAAGAACTTGTCTCGCTCATTTTCAGATTAAGAGGGCTTGCTTGTGTAGATGATAACGTACCGGATAACGTATTGTAATTTGTTTTCGAGAATGAGTAGCTTCTACTTATACCACTTCTGTATACAGTCCAGTTACCGCTACTATCTGTCGTTCCGGTCTGTCCGAAATAGGAACATGATACACCGCTTATATTCGTTTTATAATTAGAACTCTTTATATTGAATGTCAGACGTGCCGTTACATTCAATATCATAGTCCAGGATTGATTTTCAGATACCCATGTCCATTCCTGGCTTGCATTACTGTAGTAACTTGCATTGTTTTTCGGTGTGTAGGTGTAGTTTATTCCTGCATATACAGTATTCGTTTTCTTTCCGCTCGCGTCCAAGGTTATCTTTCCTGCCGGGGCATTCGAGCCTGTAGGTACACTTCTGACTATCACTGCACTACCTAACGGATGGGTAGATGTTGACGACGGGTGTTTCTCGACAACTGTCAGTGTCACTGTTCTTGTCGTTCTGTTCATCGTCACTGTATAAGGTGATGTCTGTGTGGCAGTCACTGTCCCTACATAGTTGTTGAAATACTGTGCCGTGGCAGTCATTTGTCTGTCTAATCCGCTTCTGTAGAAGCTTCCTCCGGATGGAAGCGTTTGACCGAAATAGGTAATCGTCCCCGAAAGTGCATTGCTTGTATTGTAGATATTCGCTACTGTATTAATCACTATCTTTTGGTTGCAAATCAGATATATTCCCTGGAACTGTCCTGCTGCTGTATAAGTCAGTGCAGTATTTGGATTACTGTAATAATTAGCTCTTGTTGTCGGTGTGAATGTTACTGGCGTACCTAAATAGCATACGAAAGACACGTTACCGTTTGTATCAAGCGTCAAAGGACTTGTAGAAGCTGCCGGACTGAAATTCATCTTCATGGATGAATAGATTCCCATTCCAAAACTGAACGTATCTGTTCCAGATGCTGCCTTTCTTGTTATTGTTACAGCATTTGTACTACTGTTGTTATATTTTGTTACATTATTCGTTCCTTTTTCAAAAAGGAAATCTCTACCACCGCTCGGTATCTTATCAAAAGTACATTTACTTAAAATCTCGGCATCCGATTTATTTTGTACATTACTTCCAGTTATATCAAATACACATGCCATTTCGATATACCATGTAAGCGGTCTACTTCCGTCCTTTATATAAAAGAAATTGGTAGTAGAAAAACTTCCAGTAGAACCACATCTTACATAATAGGCATAAGTATACCATCCTCCTGTTCCATTTCCATTATTAGAATCAACCCATTTTCTTACTGAATTGTCTCCTGTCGCATTACTTGCAAAAACCAGTTGTCTTCCTGTCGGAATCTTTGCTCTAAAATATGCCACAAACTCCTTGTTAGCGCTCGTTGGTGTGCTGAATGTAAAACCGCCTAATCCAGGCGTTACGGTAGAACTTGCGTCCGTAGTGATTTTCAGCATATATTTAGGAGTAACTCGAATAGATTCATTCACTCCAAGACTTACTGTAGCGGTTGAACGCGTCATTACCGCATTGAACGGAGACGCGGTATCTGACGTTATACTGCCTCTGTAATTACCGTGATAAATGGCTGTGATATCTACGTTTCTCGTTACAGAACTCCTATACAGTGATACATTTCCGCTACTGTCCGTTGTCCCTGTCTGATGAAAATATGATACGGTAGCACCACTCAAATTTGTTCCGCTTGGCACGTTTGATTTGACGTTTATAGTTATCTTTGCCGTTACCGTCAAATCCATAGTCCACGACTGATTGGCGGCTGTATAGGTGTGTTTCTGTGTCGGGTTGCTGTAAAATTCCGGATGTCCCACTACCATAAACGACATTTCCGTACCTATATATCCATTGAATGTCACTGCACCGTTCGCATCTGTTATAAGTGTTCCGGTTGCACTTCCTGCTGTATATTTTATCTGTAAGTTCTGATAATAAGTTGTTTGTGCTGGCGTTACTTCTCTTACTACAAGTGTAACTGGATTGGCTGCACGTGTCATTACAATATTGAACGGATTCGCAGAATTGTGAGCTATCTGTCCGGTATAAGATTCGAGATTTGATGCACTTACCGATATGCTTCTATCACCGCCACTCCAATAGAAAACTGCATTACCGCTTGCATCTGTTGTTTTTGTCTGGGCAAAATAGTTTATCGTAGCTCCTTGTACATTCGTTCCAGGTACATTATCCTTTACATTGATTGTTATCTGTTTTGCACAAGTGAGATTCAAATCCCATGCTTCGCCTGCTGATGTAAATGTATGTGTTTGCTGATAATTCGTATAAAACGGTCTTCTGTCCGCTGCCGTTAGAATAAATGTAATTGGAATACCTAAATATGCCTCAAATGTTCGACTATCATTCGGTATCGTTCCGTTTCCTGCTGCCGATGTATAAGTCAATGTATAATTAATACCTAATTTACTTCCACCTGGTATTACTTCGTACTGATTTATCGTCACCACATGCTTATTTCTTAGCATCGTGACATTGAGCGGTGAAGCCGTGGTAGGTGCAATGGTTCCATTTACTGTACTATAATCCTCTTTATCCAAAGAATAGTCCTTTGTCAGTGCTGACCGGAACAATGAAGCGTTACCACTTGCATCCGTTGTCACTACCTGTTCATTGTAAGCTACCGTTACTCCCTGGATATTGTTTTCCACATATACATCCTTTACATTGACCGTTATCTTTGAGGTCACATTCAAGTTGAACGGCCATATCACACCGTCTTCGGTCCATGTATAGGATTGTGTCGGGTTGCTATAAAAAGCCGGGTATGAATCAGTCGTAAACGTGTATTCCAATCCCTTTATTAATAACTGATTAGTATAACCATTTTCATCCAAAGTAAGCTTTATCGTTCCTGCTTTGGAAGTCATTGTAATAGTCTGATTTGACAAATATGCTCTTCCGGCTGTTCCATACACCTCCGAAACTTGAATACCTGCGTTAATCAATTCATATTGTACTTCTACATCCAACACTGTACCGCTTTCACTTTGAGGATGGAAGAATGTATCGGATGAAACCTCTCCTGCAAGAACCTCATAGGTGTATTCTCCTACCGGAACATTCGGCATGACTATCGTTCCTTCCGCATTCGTCTCGCCCTCAAACACGATATCTGGCAATGCGTTGTTTGTCACACGTACCAAAATTCCGTCCGGTGGCAAAACTCCTTGTGTTGACACATGGAAAGTGACCGGGTACTCCTTCGCCTCCAATTCAATATCCATTCTTGTTTCTGTTCCGGTAGGCTTGAAATTCCCAGTCTTGGTATTGTAATGTTGCTTGCTTACACTGTAAGACATATTTACCGGAGATATGTACATTTGCACTATTCCATCTGTATTCGTCGTTCCTGTCTGGTTCACAGACATTCCGTTGAACGTCACTGATGCGCCACTTAACTCACCATACAGATTGGATGTGATATATACCGGAATTCTCTTTGAACATGTATATACAAGGTCTTTTGTGTTTGCATCTTTATAATTGACTGTAGCTATTGCACCGTTTCCAGAATAGAATCCTATTGGTTGCACCTGGAAACGTTCTGCAATTCCTGCATACACTGTTTTTGTAAATTGTCCGCTTGCATTCGTCGTTACATTCGCACCCGAAGATGTACTATTGTCGTTGTAATAGCATGCAAGCACAAGACCTGTCTTTACCGGATTTGATGCTGTAGTCGAAATAGAGGGTATTATTTCCTTTACCGTGAATGTGACTGATTTCGTTCTTCTTGTTAATACTGCTGAATGCGTCTTGTCCGTAGGCAGATAGATATTTTCTGTCTTACCGTCGAAATTACTGTTTCCACCTCCATAGGTTATCGTATAATTTCCAGGCGGTATATTGAAATTTCCATTTCCTTGTGATGTCAATTGTCCGCTTGCATCCGTTGTTCCAGAAAAACTATATGATTGTGAAGATGTTCCGCTCCATGCACTCGTAACCGTTACCGGACAACTTTCTGCCGCCTTGGAATAGGGGTTACTTGCTGTCAATGTCAGACTGAATGTCATTGCAGCATAACCCATGATTATATCCATATAATCAGCCGACAACGGGGGTGTGAATGTTCCAGTCTTTTTCGTATGGTCTGTTACTGTACACTCATAGCTCATTGCAATAGGTGAAATGTACACTCTTGCCGAACCATCACTTCCGGACGTAACGGTTTGAGGCAGTGACATTCCGGACACCTTTATAGTCGCATTTTCAAGCGGTCTTAACGTGTTCTGCTGCTTCACCCGTAATTCTGCCTTCTTCGAGCATGTAATTTCCATCAGTGTAGGTACACTCGCACCAAAGCCCCAGTTCTTGATTAGCAGACCTTCATTCTCATAGAAACCTTTCTCTTTTATTGTCAACTGATAATCAATACCCGGCATTACTTCCGGAAATATCTTTCCTGCCGCATTCGTCGTGTATTCCCGTACATTGTCGTTGTACATGTTCTTTACCGAAATAACAATTCCGGCCTTAACCGGATTGAAGTTCAAAGCAGCTTTCTGTTCAGCAGTTATCTTTACAGTCACCTGGCTTACCGGGGTCGTTATCGTCACGTCCACATAGAAAGTTCTTGGCTCTGCATCACGTGTCACATTCGGCTGCACTGTCAACATCGTGCCTTCCAAAGAAGCTATTTCATCATTCGATACATTGAATTTCAATTCAGCACCTCCACTTGCAAAATCGTATGGCTCGTCCTCACCACCGATTTCTGCACGTCTGAAAGTCTTTACATGTTCCATTAAATCGAACGTCACCCCTTTGTTAGGAACAACGAAATTTTCCGGTGTATGAACTATGTAATAATAACTGTCATTGGATAACGTCTCGGCTGTATTTTCACCACTGAACCTTACCGTGGTAGCGTCACCGGACACACCAGGAATATTCTCTATTACGTCAACTTCCGGTTCGATTTCCCTTCTTGTCATAGTAAAGGGAAGGTCTATATCCTTCAATTTTTCAAGCGTTATCGACTGGTTTTCTACCGCATCATAATATCTGTGTGTCGCATTCCAAGTGTATTCCCCTGCTTCCGCTCCAAGCTGTAACACGCCTATATCATTCGTATAGCCAAAATCCACCTTAATTCCGGTCCCCTTGTTTATCAATTCGATATATACACCGGAAATAGGGGCCTTCGTTATCGCGTCCGTTGCGGTATATGTTATTACCGTGTCTCTTAATTCAAGATAAATGGTTTCTACAACATCTTGGTCTTTGATTATAATTTGTCCAGTATATCTCTTATAATTCCTTTGAGTAACTACATAATCATAAGTTCCATTACCAAGAGTTATAGTTGCTACACCATTTATATTTGTAATCTTCGTCTCTTCATTGATATTCAACTCAGCACCTTGGATGTAATTACCATTATCAATATCACGAACAATCAGTTTTAAAGTATAAAATGCTTTGTTTAATTTGATAATCTTAGATATAGGTGCGTCATCTACAACAATAAAGTCTGAATACGACATATAACCACTTCTAAACACTGTATAAGTAAAAGTACCGTTAGGTAAACTTATGATAACTACACCATGTTCATCTGTTAGATATGTAGATTCGTTAATTGAAACTGTTGCATTAGGAATCACCATATCATTTTCTGAATCAAGAACAGTAAATTTAACCTCATAGGGAATAGCATCAAGCTCAACAAGAATACAATTCGGTTTTTCTCCTACTATATCAATTGTTTCGTTGTACTCTTGATATCCTTCTTTCATTACACGCATCTCATATTGACCTACCTGAAGTCCCATTTGAGCTTGTCCTTCATTGTCAGTTCTTTGAGTTGTATTTGTAACTGTAATATCTGCTTGAGGTACATAAATACTTCTTCTTCTATCAATAACAGCGAAATTGACTGTCAATGATTCAAGAAACATTCTTTCAAAGATTTCTACTGGTTTATTTTCAACAGTCAAAACACTTTCAATGGTTTTAAATCCAGCTTTTGATACTGTATAACTATATGTTCCAGGTTCTAAATCTACAGAAGCTATACCTGTATCATCAGTTTCAAGAGTATTAATTCCAATCTTGATTTCTGCACCTTCCATAGGAGCTTCACCTTCATATATCGTGAAAGTCACTTTATAAGGAGTTGCTTCAAAATTATTGATTGTTATAAAAATCGGACCATTCAATACTACAAATTCACCAGTCTGTTGAATCCAATTCGCTTTATTCAACGTATATGTATATTCACCATTTTCAAGTAATACATTAGCAGTACCAGATTCATCTGTCGTAATAACTTTGTTTCCAATAGTAATAAATGCACCAGGAACTGCAACATTCTTCAATGTAGTTACAGTGAACGAAACAAGATATTTCTGAGAGAGAATTGCAGATTGCGTACCTTTATATATATCGCTTTCTCCAGCCGGATAGAAGATATTAGATAGATTACTTCCTGAATCATATAAAATATTTCCTTCCAAATCTCTCATTCTAAAACCTTTAATACGTGGTAACATATTCAAAGGTACCTCTTCATCAAAATAAGGGAAGAAATATTCATCCGGCACATACTTCACACCTTCTGCAGTTTTAACAACTTGAAGCAAATCATCCCATTGTACAACTTTTCCTGCTTCCCAAAAACGGAAATCAAGATATTTCGTCATGGCAATCTGAATATTCTTTCTTGCATCAGCAATATCTGTATTAGGAGATAATTCCACACGAAAATCAACACCTTGTTCTCCTCCAACATACATCCATTTTGCATTCTCAAGAACAATGCCGATTGATTCACCTGATAAATTCAATTCAGTCAAACCAAAATAAGGAGTAGCTTTATCAAGTAATTCTTCAAGTTCATCATCTGTAAAGAAAGAACCGTTTTGAGTTACAAGGTAGATGTGGGTCTTTCCGTCTTCACCTAATCCTACATTCATAACCTTCAGAATTCTATCATCGAGGTCTTGGAAAATCTGTGTCCAAGATTCTACTGTTTCTTCTGAAAGTCTATTGTTGTAATTTATAATTCTGTTTCTGAATGTCTCATCGTCTTCATAATCACGTCCACCAATAGCTGCATATTCGTTAGTACATTCTATATGAGTCAATGGTCTTGGAGAAACTTGCGTAATACTATTAGCTTCTACATTTGTGGCAGAACCAGTAATTACACTTCTTACACTTACGTATCCATAACCAGAATTATCAACTGTAAATGGTTTGTCTACAATAAATCTAATACCATTCTTAGAAATAAAAGTTGTACCTACTTCATATAATGTTCCAGGCTCAGCATATACTCTTATATAAGTAGATGAACCAAGAGCTTGTTTTCGAGGACTCACACCAAACAATGCTGCTGATTTATCCAAATATGTACCAGTTGCAGATGTAGGAAATATCTGTGCTTCTACAATAGCAATATCTTTAATTGCCTTTTGAGCAACTTTAGCAGTACCAAATGCAACTGCATTTAATACTGAACCGTCTGCTATGTTAGAAACTTTATCGGTTTTGTTCAAAAACATTTCAATCCACAAATTCTTCAGATTTGCGATTGTGTTACTTACTTTTGTTATCATAACATATTATATTGGAACATTAATTAAAAAATCTTCTTTTGTCACTGTAGTAGCTCTAACTTTCATGAAGATACTATCTTCAACTTTCTTCAAATCAATCAACTCAGCACTTGCCCAACGATTATCTCTTTGGAACATATTCATCAACGATTTAAATATAATCGGATATTGAATCGCATTTGTAGTCTGACCGATAAAGTCAGATGGAAGGCCATAATCAGTAAATTCAGGAATACAACCTTTAACTGCTTCGAGAATAATTTGAAGAGCCTGTTCCATAGATTTCTGAAACTTGATAATCTTCAAATCTTCATTCTCAAACACAAATTCAGTAGACAAATCTTTACCAAGAATATTTTCATCGACTAATGTATCAACCACATTATCAACATAATTAATACCTACATTCTTTAAATTCACAGAAAAAGTATTACTACCTTGACCAGTAACATAATCTTCTTCAATTATATATTGAGGTACAACTATATCTACCCAATCATCTTCAGGATTTTCCAATTCAAGTTGTTCAGATACAGTTTCAAATGTCTCACCAGTTCTTAATTGTTTTTCTAATTGCAAGGTATTTGTTCTTCCTACAGAAGCACTTCTTAACCATCTATCAGAATTCTTTATAGTTGTCAACTTTGTAACGATTTCAGAAAAATTTTCAAGAAGTTCCCACATAGAAATATCATCCAACTTATTCTCATGTAATTGAAATAATGGTTCAATAATATTAATCTGTGCAATTAATTTGTCTAACTCATAAAAAGAATCTGCATTAATCTCTCCACCCTGATAATAATTCACAATATAAGGATAATATTCAGAGCAAAAATCAACATAGGATTGAAAGAAATCTTTTATATTGTATCCTGTAACTGAAAGAAACTTTTCGTACATATCCATAGCTACAAAATATTAGCGATTGTCGCAGCGAGGTCATTAACTCCTTTTTGAATTGCACCTGCTGCACAAATTTTTGTCAAAGCTGTTTTTGCTTTTTTAGCTCCTGCTACAGATTCTAAAGGTGCAATCGCAGTCATTGATAAATTATAATCCCATATCATATTCCTTTGAATATTCTGAGAAAAAGATAATCCTGCTGGTGGTATTACAACTAAATAACTCTCACCTAAAGCCATATTATAGAAGTATAATCTTAATGGCAAACCCAATTGGTCTACTCCATTACTTTTTGAAATTATAGCTTGCAATATTTTTATACATCCATATCCAGTTTTAATACCAACATCAAAAGATGCAGATTTTAAGCTATTAGTACTTTTTCCAGAAATATCTGTCAACGACCATTTACCTGCCGACATACTATAAGCTGCACCTGTCAGACTACTTGCAGCTCCTCCTAACGATAATAAAATTTTAAAAGTCCTACCAAAATCTCCTCTAATATTTATTTGTTGAGGAGTAAAAGTGGGTGAACTCAATACAGTTATTCCACCTGCAGTATTCCTTATCGTTTCTCTCTTAGGTTCAGTTTTGGTTATACTGTTAGGATTAATAGGAAAAGTGAAAAAGTCAATTGTGTTATTCTGAGAATCGGCTAATTCAAGTGTACAGAGATACACCTCAAAATCATTCGGAAATTGAGATGCTAATACTGCTCGTCCTGCAGTTTCGATAATCCCTGATGCTTTTTGAATTGCTGATTGTGCTAAATTTGCCATACAATGTTTTCTTTATCGCCTAAAGATACGAATTATTTCGTTAATCTGAAAAAGTCACTGTGCTTTTTATATTATCGAATTGCAATGGACTTACAGCCGCTACAGCACCAACACCTGCACCAAATCCGGCTTTACCGCCGTCCATCGCTGCCGAACTTACAAGTGCTGTATTCCAAGCATTCTTTAATGTCATTATCTGGTTTTCTACATTATTCAACATTTGAATAAGTGTATTTGCTAAAGTTAATGGTTCTTTAGCTCCATTTATTTCTACTTTTTGTCCAGTAATGAGTTTGATTAGGTTTTTAGTTAATTGGATTTGTTCTTCATCATTATTGAAACCGATTATCAAATTATTATCATCTATGGTTATATGCTCCTGCTTATCGTGTAGATTGATATCTATCTGATTATCATCTATCAATAGATGAGTCTCTTTTTGATTTGTCCTTCTATACAAATCAAATTTTTCCATATCAAAGACTATCTTTCTAACTTCTTCACCTGGACTTTCAACTTCTTTCTTGACATTGACTATTTCAGCTTCAATCGATTTATATCCTGTAACTTTAACTTTCTCAGATGCTTTAAGTTCGATTTCTCCTGAAGATTGTAATCGAATTTTATGTTCTACATTCCCACCCATAGTGATGTTCAAATTAATCGGCTTAGATTTACCAACTAAATTCAAATTCCACTCTCTATTAATTGGGTCCATACAAAACAACATATCTGTATCTTCAGATGTCTTTCTGAATCTTTGAATTTCTTCTGACCAAGCAAAAATTTCATCATTACCTTGTAGAGTTCCAATTATTATTGGTTGGTTTCTGAATGCACCTGATGCTATTACAACTTGAGTTCCTTTTTCACCTGGCTCTTCAGGAAATTGAATGTTTTGTATAGCTTCATTTGTAATATAAACATCAGTCTTAAAAAGACCTCCTTCTACAAGAACGCAAACTTTATTTGTTCTATAACAGGTTTCTATATAAGAGTCTCTATCTATTTGAGTGGGAATCATTATATAACCAGTTGTTACTGGTCCCAAATCGTTATATTGAAATTTAGGTTTATTTCCAGCCATTATTTTAATCCTCCATACATTTTTCTATTCAAAAAATATTCAAATTGAGATTTGTCTACAATCGGACTCGTTGCTGTCGTCAGGTTTCCTTGTTGAGCACTTTTTGCAGCTTGTCTAAGTTCTTTCAAATCCACAAGTTTAAAATACGACGGTTTAAAAGAACCTCCAGTAGGTGAGATGGCTTCATCAACAGACGCATTACTTGCTCCGACTTGAGAATTATCTTGTCTTTTGCTTGTACCTAACGTTGAACTCCCTTTAAGAATTGGAACATACATTCCTCTCTCAACTTGAATCGTTGTCCTTCTATCTATTCCTCCTTCAGTAAACGATACTTCATTTGAAACACTCAATACATAGAAGAATTCATTCGTACTTTCATTCAATACAAATGAACCAACTTTTATTCTTCTATCTCCATTTATCACAATTGTTCCAGTCCTTGTAAACGGAAGATAAGCATTACTTTCAACTATATAAATAAGGTCATTCAACAACGCTGCTTGCATTGTAACAAATTGTTCTGGTCCTTCATATCCATTTATCACTCGCATCTGAGCATACATATCATTTATCTCTAATTTTCGATTGCCCCATAATTCTGCATACTCATTTAAATAGACAATAGGTACAAAAGCAAGATTCACTTGTTGTTTATCTCCAAGAATATTATTATTTTGAACATGAATTTGAAACCATGAATATATTCTTGAATCGTAACTTAGATTATATGACAAAACATTATCTGGAGTTATTGTAATATAACTACCTTTCTCGAATGCATCCATTATGGCATGCTCTGTAAACGGTGGTTGTCTAACAATCAAGTCAATCGTATTTATGTATGTATCAAAAAAGAATTCTACAAATGGATACTGACAACACCTACTCATATAATCCATTAATGTCCCATTAGGATTCCCAATACTTGAATCAACAACAATTCTTTGTTGAACCTCAGGGCTCATATAAGTCTTAACAATTTGCCATATTCCATTCACTTTCGCAGTTTCAAGCCCCTCAACTTGATAACTTTGAATTCTTTTATCTTTCCATGATTTAAATAACTCATTCTTACAAACCCCAATATTAGACATTATATTGATTACAAACCAGATTATCTCATTGATTCTCTTGTATTTATAACTCCATATATAATTATAGCTACCAGTAAGAACATTTCTCTTATACCAGGAATCTTGTGGACGACCCAAATAAACCCAATGTTGGTTTGTATTCTCAACATCTATTAATGGAATGAAATAACTACCATCTTCTTCAAATAACTTAGAGATATCTCTACCGCTCACAGTTGTTGTTTTTACGTTGTCTTCTGATGAGTATTGAGTACTTGACTCATCAATAAAGCCAATCATATCCCATACGTTATACGAACCATCAGTTTCTGCAAGTTTGTTAGGTGAAACGAAAATTGTGTTTGCGTCTTCACTATCACTTTCACCTTCTAATTTTAGCCTCTCAAATCTTATAAAAACAATATCGTTAGCTTGCACAACTTTTTCAAGATAAGACTTAACATCATTTCCTTCCTTTGTCACTACATTAAAGACATCTTGATAACTTGCACCAAAAACATTTTCTTTCTTAGCATCCCTGAATGGAACTAATGTAAAACTAAAATCACCTGTTTTAAACGATTTATTTACATTACAATTCATAATAAATTGACTTACATCAATTACTGAATCAATCGATTTACAATAAATCCAAACACGTATATTTACAGGTTGAACTTTCGTATTTACATTGAATTCTTCATCGTAAGCAACTATATTGTCAGGAACATAATCTTCGTCAGCAAGTAACTTAGTCATATTATCACTCCAATAAGAAGGGAAATCTTCTTGAACAAGATATTGTTTATCTTGGAAAATCTGTTCCAATAATACATTGGTACCGTCTGAAGGAAATGATAACGACCAACCTGGTTTTATATATGGAAGATTCTTACTCTCGTATTCGCTTTTATACGTTTCTTTTTCAAAATCGTCATAACTGGACCAAATTATTTCAAGATTAGTTAATCCATTCACTTCATTAGCGATATCCATAAATTCTTCTATGGTTATCTTCTTCTTGTCACTTTCATTCAATTTTGGTTGCCAAAAATCAATGAATGATTGAGGAGAGATTTTCTCTTTAGAATAGACTATATAATTTAACTGTTTCTTTGCCATAATTAATCTCTTTCTTTAGGTAAAGTTTTCTTTCCTGCTGTAATAACATTAAGAAAACCTTTAGTAATAGCAAGTTGAAGACTTTTCATAAATGCATCCCAATCAGATTCTCCAGCTTGTTTAAACGCTTCATTTAAAGTCTTAGTATCTTGAATCACTTGTCCAGGTGTTGTTAAATAAGTAGTTGCTTTATTGATTAAAGCATTATTTATAGAATTAGTATCTTGTTTTATTGAGTCTAAAATTTCACATACATCTCCCAAAGATTTTTCACCTTGAGTAATCTGCTTATTAGCATCTGTAGCAGTGATTCTCTCTGCACGTCCTACTGTCTGACGAGCTTCTGTAGGTTCATATGCACCTCTTGGAGTTTCTTTTAATGCACCAAAAGATTTTTGAATCTCATTATATATTCTATCAATTACTTCAGTCGGTTCTCCAGTAGCAAATTGTTTTCTGATATCTTGCCAACTTAAATTAGGAAATACACCTTTCAGTAAATTAATAAATTGCTCATTATTCTGTGACAATCCTTGCAACTCACTTAAGAAACTTCTCATAAATTCAGGGTCTGCATTTCCACTCTGAACTTTTTCAAGTTGCTCCATTGCTTCAGAGTACGTCCTTATATTAGGATTTGTCCTCGTCAATGTTCTTAATAAAAGAGCTTGAGTCGTCTCATCTTGAGAAATACCACTTCCTGAAAATGCAGATTGATATCTTTCAAGTTGTCTTCCTTGTGCACCAGTTGCAGTCCTTATACCTGACATTACAGCAGCAACTTTACCTGCATCAAATTCGCCAGCTTTAGAAAGAATTTCATCAGACCTCTTTGAGAATGTCTCAAGTGATTCTTCCATAGTAGACGCTATTTCACTGAAAGGTAATTTCAACTCTCGCATTGACCTTTCAAATGCTCTAATTATAGCAGAACCACCATAACTTGTATTTTCGTCACCGAATCTTAATGCTCCTTGTAGACGATTAACTGCACTTGGTGCGATTCCATACAATCTTTCTGCAGCCATCAAAGATTGAGATTCTCTTTCTGCAGTTACATCAAATTCAGTACCACCAGGAGCACGACCACCTGCAGCTCTTGTCAATTCAGTCCTTCTCTGAAGATAGGAACCAATATCCATACCAAGAGCATCTGCAGCATATCTTCCTTCTCTTTTCGCAGTGCCAA
>ERZ824522.1229-NODE-1229-length-17666-cov-4.729601_pt1 | contig 17666 bp, 18 predicted proteins | sample MGYA00519935_ERZ824522 | MGnify/ENA primary metagenome ERZ824522 (study PRJEB31778, sample SAMEA3449160) | human gut metagenome | biome: human gut; feature: human-associated habitat; material: faeces | place: United Kingdom | collected 2010/2012 ...
AGTCATGGAACTTCGAAGAAGTTCGCTGACGTCCGTACTCACCTAAGGAAAGTTTCTAAGAAGACTTTGTCTTTCAATCTGGACGTGGAAAATTTCCAACCTCTCTAGTCTTTGTTCAAATTGCGCAACATCTCATCGATCTTGTTCCCGTATTCGATGGATTCGTCTTTCACAAAAGTAAGATCTGGAATCTTGTACAATTTCAGATTCCGACCTAATTCACGCTTGATGGTTCCTGTTGCTTTTTCAAGGCCTGTCTGAGCCTTTTGATTGTCTGAAGCCAAATCACTCATAATTGAATAATACACTTTGGCCATGGACAAATCACCTAGCATTTGAACATCCGTAATGGTGACACCTTGAACACGCGGGTCACGGACTTTCTTTTGTAAAATCTCGTTGACTTCCCGCTTGATTTCCATCCCTACTCGGTCTGTCCGAAAATGACTTGCCATAGGAACTCCTTTCTGCTCTGTGTTTAAAAACTAGGAAATCAGAGGCCCCCCTCTTTTTTCCTAGTCAGCTTGCTTATTTTTTAATTTCTTCCATGATGTAGGCTTCGATGGTATCATCTGTCTTGATATCATTGTAACCTTCAATCATCAATCCACCTTCACGACCATTTGTGATCTCTTTGACATCATCTTTGAAGTGTTTCAAGCTTGCAAGAGCACCATCATAGATCACGACACCGTCACGAATGACACGGACTTTGGAATCACGTGTAACCTTACCACTGAGGACCATAAATCCACCGATGGTACCCACTTTAGAGACCTTAAAGGTTTCACGAATAACTGCTTCCCCGATGACTTTCTCTTCGAACTCAGGATCCAACATACCCTTCATGGCATCTTCCATTTCTTCAATCACTTTGTAGATAATTGAGTGAAGACGGATTTCTACCTCATCAGCTTCAGCTTGTTGACGTGCTTGTGGCGTAGGGCGGACGTTAAATCCGATGATGAAGGCATTTGAAGCTTCTGCAAGGGTCACGTCTGATTCGTTGATGGCACCAACTGCTGAGTGAACGATGGTCACTTTCACACCTTCTACTTCAATCTTTTGAAGGGAAGCAGCAAGGGCTTCAACCGAACCTTGTACATCGGCTTTAATGATGACATTAACAGATTTCACTTCCCCAGCCTTCAAGGTATCAAAGAGATTTTCAAGGCTGACGCGGTTGGTTGCTTGACGTTGTTTCATAAGAGCACGTTTGGCACGTTCTTCACCCGCTGCACGCGCTGATTTTTCATCTTCATAAACCGCGAAGTGGTCACCCGCCATTGGCGCTTCGTTCAAACCAGTGATAGAAACCGGAGTAGATGGTCCTGCCACCTTCACACGACGTCCAAGGTCATTGGTCATGGCACGGACACGTCCAAAGGTATTTCCGACAACGATTGGGTCTTGGACATTCAAGGTACCTTGTTGAACCAGAAGGGTTGCCACCGCACCTTTTCCTTTATCCAAGCGCGCTTCGATAACAGTACCGATGGCACGAACAGTTGGATCTGCCTTGAGTTCTTGGATTTCAGCCACAAGAAGGACCGTTTCCAAGAGTTCGTCGATATTTTGGTTGAACTTGGCTGAGATTTCTACAAACTCAGAATCGCCACCCCAAGCAGTTGACATAACCCCATGCTCTGCCAATTCACCGATGACACGCTCTGGATTAGCTCCTGGTTTATCGATCTTGTTGATGGCCACAATGATTGGAACATTGGCAGCTTTTGAGTGGTTGATGGCTTCGATGGTCTGTGGCATCACCCCGTCATCTGCTGCTACAACCAAGATGGTAATATCGGTAACAGATGCACCACGAGCCCGCATAGAAGTAAAGGCCGCGTGTCCAGGTGTATCCAAGAAGGTAATCTTCTTACCATTTTCCACGATTTGGTAGGCACCGATGTGCTGAGTGATTCCTCCCGCTTCACCAGTTGCTACACGTGAATTACGAAGGGTATCCAAAAGGGTAGTTTTACCGTGGTCAACGTGTCCCATGATGGTGACAACTGGTGGACGCTCTACCAACTCATCTGGATTCAAATAACCATCTTCAACGAAGAAGCGTTCGATATCGGCATTGTCCACTTCAACCTTTTTCTTGGCTTCAATTCCATAATCCACCATCAAGAGTTCAATCGTATCTCCATCCAGCGATTGGTTTTGAGTCGCCATGACTCCCATCATAAAGAGTTTCTTGACAATTTCAGCCGGTTCACGCTTGATGCGTTTTGCGATTTCTGCAACCGTCATTCCATCCGTATACTCAAATTCACTTGGTAATTCATGGAATTTACGCTCTGTTACTGGTTTTGGAGTATCATTACGGTTGTTCTTTCCTTTTTTATTTTTCTTATTGTTATTCCAGTTACTATTTTTCTGATTTCTCACTTGATTTTGACTATTTCGATTCCTTTGTTGTTTTCTTGGACCATCTTCTTCACGATCAAAATCATCGCGTTTCTTATCTGGTCGCGCTTGTTTCTTCCGACGTGTATCGACTTGAGCTGGAGCAGCAGCAACAGCTGGTTTTGTACGGTTCTCAACAGCTGGCTCCTGTACCGGTGCTTTCACTTCTGGTGCTTCTACCCGTTTCCGGCGCTGTTGACGTTCTTGTTCTGCTTTTGCAGCTTGTTGTTTGTAGCGATCTTCACTTCCACGTGCGTACTCAGCATTTTGTTCAGCTTTCAGTGCCGCTGCACGCGCTTTGAAATCAACTTTTGGTGCCACTTGGGGTTGTTCACCACGTCTTTGATCTGGTCGGTTATTGCGACGATCAGAACCTTGATTTCGTTGTTCATTTCGCTCTTGTGGTCGTTGTTTTCGGTTGTCACCATGACGCTGATTGTCTTTGCGATCACGTTTTGGACGATTGTCTTGTTGTTTCCTACGTTCAGCCTGTTCTTTTGCACGCGCTTCTCGTTCCGCTTTAAAGTTACGACTCTTTGGTTTAGCAGCTGGCGTTACTGATTTTGTCTCAGTTGCTCCTTCTTTTTTGACGGGCGCTGCTTCTTTTTTCTCTGCGACAGCCGTTGCCTTGGCAGCCACTTCTGCTACTTTCTTTTCGACTGTTTCTTTTTTCGCTGCAAAGCTCTTGATCAACTTTTCAGCAACATCAGTATCGACACTAGATGCATGACTCTTGACGTCAAAACCTAATTCTTTCGCACGAGTGACGACTTCCTTACTTTCCTTGCCCAATTCTTTGGCAATTTCGTATAATCTTTTCTTAGACAATTGCTGTCCTCCTCTTCTATTCCATAAGAGACCTCATTTTCTTTGAAAATCCAGCATCTACAACAGCGACGACCTTACGAGCACGTCCAATTGCAGTGCTTAATTCTAGTGTTGAAAACACGGTAGATACTTGAACCTCATAATAGTGACCCTTATCTGTCACCTTTTTTGTCAGGTTACTAGCTGCATCATTTGCCAGAAAAACTAATTTTGCTTTTTCTTCCTGGATTGCTTTGATCACGAGTTCTTCTCCAGAAATGAGTTTTCCTGCTCTTTGCGCCAAGCCCAACAAATTACTTATCTTTTGTTTATTCAAGGCCTAACTCTCTTCTCTTCACCTTATGATCTACATAAGCGATCAATTCATCATAGAAAGCTTCTCCCACTTCCATATTAAAGCTACGATTGAAAACTTTCTTTTTCTTAGCAAGTGCCGCTTCTTCATTGTCTAGCTTGATATAAGCACCTCGACCATTGGCTTTGCCAGTTGGATCGATAAAGACTTGTCCTTCTTTATTTTTGACAATGCGGAGCAAATCGCGCTTATCAATAATTTCATTTGAAACAACAGATTTTCTTAAAGGGATTTTTCTTGTTTTTACCATTTTCCCTCCCTCTCTTAATCGACTTGCTCTTCGCCACTTTCTACTTGGTCTTCAAAAGTTTCTTGAGCTGCTTCCATTTCTTCAAACTCACTAGCAGATTTGATATCGATGCGGTAACCAGTCAAATGAGCCGCTAAACGAACGTTTTGACCACGACGACCGATGGCAAGAGATAATTTGTTATCTGGGACCACAACAAGAGCATGCTTGCTATCTTCATCATCAAAAATAACTTGGTCCACTTCTGCAGGAGCGATCGCATTGTAGATAAATTCAGCTGGATCTGGAACCCACTCGATCACATCGATATTTTCTTCTGTCGGAACCATTCGGTCTAATTTTTGATCGTATCGAGCTGGGTGGAATTTGCTGGTAATCTTTTTAATGTTCGATCCACCACGACCAACGATCGTCCCAATCGCGTCTACGTTTGGATTATGGCTACGAACCGCAACTTTTGTACGATCTCCAGCTTCGCGCGCGACACTCATAATCTCAACAGTACCATCATAAACTTCAGGAATTTCTTGTTCCATCAAACGTTTGATCATTTCAGGGTGGCTCCGACTAACAAAGACATTGACGCCACGTGGGTTATCTTCTACCTTGTAGACAAAAACTTCGATCCGGTCATGGGATTGGAAGACTTCTCCTGGAATTTGGTCTTGTTTAGACAATTGTGCTTCGATCGAACCAAGATTGACATAGATAAAACGATTGTCAAAGCGCTCCACTGTTCCACTCATGATTTCATTTTCATGTTCTTTATAAGTATTATAGGTTATGGTGCGCGTTTGCTTCCGCATTTTTTCCATGATGGTTTGTTTGGCAGATTGAGCTGCTACGCGACCAAATTCAGCTGGTGCTTCTTCAAACTTGATCTTGTCACCCAACTCATAAGCAGAGCTAATGGCCAAGGCATCCTTCAAGCTGATTTCTAAACGGCTATCAAAGACCTCATCGACTACTTCACGAACCGTATAAACACGGAAATCTCCAGTTTTTTCATTGAATTCAATCGCTGCACTTTCTGATTGTCCATAACGACGGCGATAAGCTGAACGCAATGATTCTGTGACTGCTTCGATGATATCTTCTTTTTTGATCCCTTTGTCTTCTTCCAAAATGCGGAAGGCTTCTAGCATTTCTTTACTCATGTTTTTCTTGCCTCTTCTATAAAGGCATCCTTTCTTTCATTCTGTTACAATTTTACAGCCAACCTTGCTTTGGACACAAGGTTATAAGGAATATCCACTGTTTTCTTTCGTGTTTTATCCATATACTCAATGGTCAAAACATCCTCTTCAAAACCTATTAGGTTCCCCTCAAAGACCTTTTGCTTTTCAACAGCCTTGTACAAGCTGATATTGACGTACTTACCAACAGCTCCCTCGAGTGCTTCCTTGGTTTTCAAAGGTCTCTCCAAGCCAGGACTGGTAACTTCTAAAAAGTACTGTTCTGGAAATGGATCTGGTTTGATTTGATCCAATAGCGGGCTAATGATTTCTGTCAAATCCGCTGTATCATTCAGTGTGATCCCTTCTGGTTTGTCTACGAAAATGCTTAAGACGTAGTCACCACCCATTTTGCCATATTCAACATCGACCAATTCAAATGGTTCTTTGATGGCAGGCTGAATCACTTCTGTTACTAAGTCAACAATCGTTGCGATGGTTGCCACCTCCTCATAGATAAGAGGCGAAGATATTTCCCCGCCTCTCCTTTTCTATTCATTTAAGGTATTATAACACGATTCCCCAATGATTGCAAGGAATATGCTAAAACTGTGCTTCTACACGGTAAATGACCTGTCCTTTACTTGAGAACTTTTTCTCATATTCCGTCATGACATTCCCCTCAAAATTACTAGCATGAAGGTCTAGCCAGACTCCCTTCAAAGTCATACCATACTGTGAAAAGCTCACCAAACTGTATTCAAACAGACCTCGATTATCTGTTTTAAAGTGAATCTCCCCATGTTCTGGAAGAATTTGCTTGAAGGTATCCAAGAAGGTCTTGTAAGTCAAGCGACGCTTCTCATGACGTTTCTTAGGCCAAGGATCTGAAAAATTCAGATAGAGTTGATCAATTTCCCCATCTTCAAAATAGTTGGTCAAGCTATCTCCGTCTACCCAAAGCAATTTAATGTTAGGAACATCAGCTTCTAAGACCTTATCTAAAGCATAACTCAAGACCGATTTTTGAATATCAATTCCGATGTAGTTGATCTCTGGATTGGCCTTGGCCATCCCAGTAATAAAGGCCCCTTTCCCGCTGCCCACTTCGATATGAATAGGATGGTCATTCCCAAAAATTTCATGCCACTTTCCCTTGGCATCTTCTGGATTTAGGACCACATATTGCGGATTCGCTTCTAATAATTCAGTCGCTCCCTTGCGATTTCTAACTCTCATATTTCCTTTCCATATTTCAACCGGAAATTGCGCAGAGCATAGATCTCGCGATTGACATTTTCTAAATCATTATTTTCATAGTATTTAGCAATTTGGCACAAGAAAGAGTATTGACCAAACCAATAGAGTTTATCAAATACTTTTTGATTGTACTTGTAGCCATAATAGCCTAACCAATCGCGCCAATTAGAATCTGGGATATAGTGACTCAAGATATGCGCCACATCCAACATCCGGTCTGTCAAACGAACAGAGTCCCAATCGACTAGATAAATCAAGCCGCTCTCTGTCTCAATCCAGTTACTATGACGAACATCTCCGTGGACGATCGTCGCATAATCCTCCCGAAAGGCAGGCACTGTCTTACGTAAATTCTTTACGACTGATTGGATATAGTGGTTCTGACGTAGGGCAATTGGCAACCGGTTACTCCAAGAATTGAGCAATTCTAATGGAGATTCCACAGAATAGCCAAGTTTTTTTAATTGAGTCATCAAAGGTCTAGAACGGTGCAATCTCGTTAAAATATTGACGACTTGTTTTTTCGACATCCCATTTGGCGTGAGAATTTCCCCATTCAACCATTCTTGGGCACTCATCACATTTCCATCTGGCAAGCGTCGACTCCATAACAATTGAGGAGCAATCTGTTCTTTTGCTAGACCCGCAAGGATTGGGGTCGTATTCATTTTTACAAAAACGCGCCCACCATCTGGGTAGGTCCCCATGTAGGCCTTCCCACTCTTCCCAGGAATTGGGGTGAGGCTTAGCTCTTTTTCATTCGAGTCCATCTTTTCCTCCGTAAAAAGTTTCCAATCTATTTTACTAATTTTAACGACTTTCGTCAACCAAGCGCGCCATCTTAAATGGAAGATAGAGTAGGATTAAAGCAACTGTATAAGCCAGTAGGCCTAACAACAGGACTTTATCTGAAATAAAGACCAGGCCAATTCCTCCTTCTATCACCGTTATCATCCCCATGACCAGCTGAATCGTTTTGTTCAACCCTGCCTTTTTACTGCCCTTTTTCATCGGGAAAAGGAGGGTCAAGGGTTGGTAATCAAAAGCACTGTAAAGCCCCAGTAATTGAAAAATAACCAAGTAATTGAGCAAGGCTACAAGGGCAATCACTACGAGAGGCTGGGGAATAAAGATGATAGCGAGAATGGAAAGAGCCAAGAGTCGTAGAGTCATAGAGAAAAGATCTCCATTCCGTAGGAAGGAGCGCATATATAAGTGCAGCCACGTATTGCCATGTGTCTTGGGAAGAAGCCCTAAGAAACCATCCAAGTAAGCTCTTCTTTTAACACTGTTGGTAATGCCTTTCACCGTTGTAAACAAGGCAAAGAAACGAAGAATCAATTGTTTCCTTGCATTCTCACGAGCAATGGCCAAGGTCCAATTCAAATTTCCATCCTGGTAGAAACGCGCTTCCTTCCAGCTAAAAACAGCCCCTTTAGCCACCCCTAAGACAAGGATATAGGCTACAATAGCAAGGTTACCCAGCCCCGTTGCCAGAAGAAGAGGCACAAATAATAGAAGGACAAAACTTTGAATCAAAAACCAAAACACAAAAGACTTCTTGGCCTGCCCTTTGATATAACGTTTCACTTCCTCTTCCTTTACCAAAAGGAATAAAGCATCGGGCTTCTCTAAGTAGGTCGCAATGGAGCCTATCGGAACCAAGAGGAGCAAGCCAATCATGAGACTCCAGCGGATCAGGCTTGTATCTTTGGGGAGATCTTGCAAGAATTGGCTGTATTGAACCGCCAAAAATCCTATGAAAATCAGCATAAAGAGGACGAAATGATCATTGAGAACATAGCGGCTATATTTTACACATTGAGTTCGAAACGTTTCTTGCCGTTTTTTCATCAACTCTTTCATGCTGTTTCCTCTTCTGTCAAGGTCATGTAGATATCATTTAGACTTGCTTTCTCATCCCCAAAAGTTGAGCGCAGCTCGTCCAAGGTCCCTTTTGCTCGGATCTGACCCTTATGTAGGATCACAAAACCATCACACATCTTTTCAGCCGAATCCAGAACGTGGGTACTCATCAAAATCGATTTTCCTTTTGCTTTCTCATCGGCCAATAACTGAATCAAATCTGCAATCGCAAGAGGATCCAATCCCAAAAAGGGTTCATCGACAATATAAAGACTTGGATCCACTGCATAGGCACAAATAATCATGACCTTTTGCTTCATCCCTTTTGAAAACTGGGTCGGGAACCAATCTAATTTTTCAGCCAAACGGAATCGTTCCAACAAAGGCTGGACGCGCACCATGACCTGATCCATGTCTAAATCATAGGCCATAGCTACGGTCTCGATATGCTCTCTCAAGGTTAATTCTTCATATAGGCTAGGGGTTTCTGGAATATAGCCGATTTTTTTACGATAGTCAGTTGGAGCTTCTGGAAGACTCAAGCCGTCAATCCGTACTTCCCCAGCATAAGGATGCAGGAGACCAATAATTTCATTAATCGTGGTTGACTTCCCAGCTCCATTTAGTCCAATCAAACCAATCAGTTGGCCGTCCGGAACTGAAAAACTCACCTCTTTCAGGACAGGGATGTTGACATAGCCCCCTGTCAACTTGTTGATTTCTAACATATTTTCTCCGATTTCTGGTATAATGTTCTTATATTATAACAAAATTTAGTCTAAATGAGGTGTATTTATGGTTGACGATTGTATTTTTTGTAAGATTATAGCTGGCGACATTCCTTCCTCCAAAGTCTATGAGGACGAGGAAGTCCTCGCATTTTTGGACATCTCTCAGGTTACACCAGGTCATACGTTAGTGGTTCCAAAAAAACACGCTCGCAACCTCTTAGAGATGGACGAAACCGCCACAGTTCAACTATTTGCACGTGTTTCTAAAGTTGCTAAAAAAGTAGAAGCTGCTACCCAAGCTAAGGGAATGAATATCATCAGCAACATGGAAGAAGTTTCTGGACAAACCGTATTTCACACACATGTCCACATTATCCCTCGCTATTCCGATCAAGATGAGCTTGCCATTTCATTTACTGAACACGAGCCTAATTTTGAACAACTAGCAGTTCTCGCAGAAACCATCAAAAACAGTTAAAAAGGAGGCCATATGAAACTCAAAAATCTCTTTTGGTTTGCAACAGGAGCTAGCATTAGCTACCACCTAGTAAAAAACCGCAAAGAAATTAAAACAGAGGTGACTGAATCCAGCCAATTGGTCAAGGGAATTCAAGATAACCTAGCAAAAATCCAACGCAATCTGGATATTATCGAAGACCAAAAGACCAATCTTCAAGAATTGGTAACGGATTTCCAATACAAGACCAAACTATTTAGTCAACAAGCAACAGCTTCTCTAAAAGAAATTCAAGACATCTGGCAACCAAGTAAAAACGATTGAGAAAACTCAATCGTTTTTTTCTTATTCTGAAGGCACCGTAGGTGTCACACTGCTCGACTCTGTAGCTGCAGGAGCAACTGGTGTCACTGGTGCAACAGAACTTTGAGGTGTCACCACTCCCGTATCCTGGGTCGATGGTACAACTGGTAGTTGGTTAAACTCTTGGTAAACAGGCGCTTCCTCAGATGAGGCCGCTGGCGTATCATTTTGAGAAGAAGTATTCTTCAACTCTTCATCCCCATCCAGTAGATAAGCATTGGTTTTCAATGTTTTAATTTCTTTCAGACCCAAAGCTTTGCGGATGATATTTTGAATTTTCAAGAGATGTTTTGAAGTGACAATCTGATAACTTCCGCCATCTGCTAAGGTGGCATCTTCTCCTTTCAGCTGGTACTGATGAATCGTTGAAAGGGCATCTTTATATCCTAACAATTGAAGAAGACTATTACTGTCAAGCGCTATGTTGGTTTGCATATTGTCACTAACAGACTCAATGATTCCTTTGTAGTGACTCAAACTATTGAGGCTTAAAACTTTCTCAACAATCTTTTTGATCACTTCACGTTGGCGTTTTTGACGTCCGTAGTCTCCTTCTGGGTCTTGGTAGCGCATGCGTGAATAAACGAGAGCTTGGTCCCCATTAATCTCCTGACGTCCTGGTGCGATCTTAGCCGTATATTCTGGCTCATTTTCCTCGATCGAGATATCGAAGTCAAATGGATTGTTGACCGTGATGCCACCAACCTTATCCACTAATTGAACCAATCCCTTCATATTGATCATGACATAGCGGTCAATATGGATATTCAAAAGATCTTGAATGGTCTTAATGGCTAACTTGGCACCGCCTTGAGCATAAGCCGAATTCAATTTTGCTTGGACCGTTTCGCCATCTGAAGTAATATTGGTTAGGATATCTCTTTCCAAGCTCGTCATGGTTGTTTCTTTTGTTTGAGGATTGACAGTCACCAAAATCATGGTATCACTATTTCCGGCCCAAGGATCTTCCCGAGAACCACTACCTGTATCAACCCCCATCAAAAGGATGGTCATCGGCTTGTTTTCTGCAATGACATTGGTCTCATTTCCAAAGCCCTTATAAGTCTTACTGAGAGTCCCAGTCGTTTGGTTTAGGATGGTAAGGCCATAGGCCCCGATCCCAATCACTGTTACCGTCAATAAGCTCAAAAACATCAAAATAATTTTTTTAACCATATAGAATCTCTCTCTAATCTATCAGTTTGCCCATAAGGTAAACATCTAAGAATTCTCCTTCAGCTGAACAAGCTCCACGAGCTTGGCAACCTTCGATCTCAAAACCTAACTTTTTATACAGGTGAACCGCTCGTTCATTGCGCACTTGGACATTCAAGACTAGTTTCCTGAGAACACCGGTCGAGTGCGCCCACTCAATTCCTTCTTCCAACAAGATCTGTCCAAGCCCTTGATTCCAATAAGCTTTTTGAACCACAATAAAGACATCACCAATATGCTGAATGGACCGTTGAGAAGCTGCAGTGATATTTAACAAAGCTGCCAGTTCCTGATCTAGAAATAGCAAGAGGCAAATCCGGTTTTCCGCCATCTCTTGCACCATCAGAAATTGCTCCATGTCTGCTGGAGACATGCCAATTCCAGCTTCATCTAGCGTCATGTAATCTGACTCTTTCCCAACTTGATTTAAGAAATCAACGACAAGAGCCGCGTCTGCACTGTCAGCTTGCCGAATTTCTAATGTTACTTCCTTTTCCTTAGTCATCGGTTTTTTCCACCTGCTCAAAGGATGCCAGCAAAGCTTCTGCACGCGCTCCATGAGCTTCAAAAGCTAACTCTCGCCCATCTTCTAATTTTCGGATAAAAATTTTTAGATAAGCATCCGAGAGACTCGGCTCAATCAGCTCTCCCCATTCAATAATGGTAGCACCATCTCCAAATAGAAAATCATCTAAATCAATAGAATCTGGATCATTCCCAATCCGGTAAACATCCAAATGGTATAAAGGCAAGCGACCTTCGTATTCACGAACAATGGTATAGGTCGGGCTTTTAATCATCTGATCAATCCCTAACCCCTTTGCAATTCCCTTGGTAAAGGTCGTTTTTCCTGCCCCTAGATCACCTGATAAGATGATCACGTCTTGCTTTTCTAAGAGTTTTCCTAGCTGTTTTCCTAGAGCGATCAGCTCCGTTTCATTGTGACTAATCATTTCTCTATTATACCAAACTTTTTAAAAATCTGCTCTTTCTTTTAGAAATTGTTCGACTCCGGTTTGTTTTTGAGAAAAAGGAATCAAAGAAAACAGGAAACTCCCCCATTAATTCCCTCGATCCATCTAAAAAGGAATGGGAGACAACTCCCATTCCTTTTTGGCACTTTTCTGATACTTAATTCAAGGCCATGCTAACGTAGTTTAAAATAAAGAGAACATCTAGGATCCAAATCATGCTGTGCACTTCTTTGGCTTCTCCTTTAACCACTTTCACTAAGCTATAGGTGATAAATCCAGCAGCGATCCCTTGTGTAATCGAGTAGCTGAAGCCCATAAAGATAGAGGTGAAGAAGGCAGGAACTGCTTCTGACATATCTTCCCAATGGATATTTTTCAAGCCACTCAACATCATGATCCCAACAACAATCAAAATTGGAGCTGTAGCAGCGGTCGGTACAATCGCCAACAAAGGACTAAAGAGACTTGAAATAGCAAAACAAATCGCTACAACCAAGGCTGTCAGACCAGTGCGTCCACCAGCTCCAATACCAGCTGCAGATTCAACATACGTCGTTACGTTTGAAGTTCCTGCAATAGCTCCGACTGAAGTCGCTACAAGGTCTGAATAGAGGGCCTTATCTAATTTCGCTGATTGATGGTTTTCCCCATTTGTCGCAACAATCCCAACTTTTTCACCCGTACCGATCAACGTTCCGATTGTATCAAAAATATCAGTCAAGGAGAAGGCTAAGATGGCCATTAAGGTCTCAGGCAAACGAGACGTATTGGAAATCAAAGATCCCAATCCTTTCGATCCCAAAGCTTGACCAAAGATCGTGCCTAAATCATTAAAGGCAGCTCCTAGATGGTTACTTGCAAAGTCAATTTTAGTGATATCAACCACATGGATGAGAATTCCAAGCACAGTCGTTGCTAAGATGGAAAGGATAATCCCTCCCTTAATCCCTTTGACAACAAAGAAAATGGTAATCGCAAGACCAACAAGGGCCAAGAGGACAGCTGGATTGTTAAAATCAACCAATCCAGGAACAGCAGATGCATTTGCTGAGATCGTTGCATTCGCCTTATCTGCTCCTTCTCCGACCACTGTATAGGTATGAGGGTCAATCGTAAATTTCAAAAATCCTGCATTCTTAATCCCAACATAGGCCAAGAAAATCCCAATCCCCGCTGAAATAGCAGAGCGAAGAGCTGTCGGAATCGATTCGATGATCATCTTCCGAACATTTGTCAATGTGATAATCAATGAAATCACTCCACAAATGAAGACCATCCCCAAAGCTTCCTGCCATGAGTAGCCCATACCAAATACAACGGTAAAGGTAAAGAAGGCATTCAAGCCCATTCCTGGTGCTTGTGCATACGGTAAATTGGCATAAAAAGCCATCATCAAGGTTCCGACAACGGATCCAATAATCGTTGCAAGGAAGACCCCTTGAGCTGGCATACCTGTTTGTGACAACATTTGAGGGTTTACGAAGAGAATATAACTCATCGCAAAAAAGGTTGTCAAACCAGCAAGAACCTCTGTTCGAACAGTGGTTCCATGTTCTGAAAGTTTAAAAAACTTATCCATTTCAGAATAAACTCCTTTTTCATCATTCTCGCTCTCAATCAATTTGCGAACGTTATATCTATTCTACCAAAAGATCTTTCGTCTTTCAAGAAATCCCGCTTCTCTTCTCGATTTTTGAGCGCTTTTCCGATTTTTCTGATATAATGGTCTCATTCTTCTCGAAAGGAACTGAAATATGCATAAAAAGATGATCGCTCTAGATCTAGACGGCACTCTCTTAAATTCCGAAAGCAAATTGAGCGACTTTACCATTGATACGATTAAAAAAATTAGTGCTCTTGGCCATAAAGTCATTATTACAACAGGCCGCCCCTACCGTATGGCACATACCTATTACAAACAACTAGAGCTAGATACTCCGATGATCAATTTTAACGGCTCCCTTACGCATCTACCTGAGAAAAAATGGGCAGATGAACAATGTTTGACTTTAGATAAAAAATACCTGTTAGATATGGTCGCTAACCGGGATACCATCCAAGCGGACTTTATAGCAGGCGAATACCGCAATAAATTCTTTATTACCGATCCAAATGAGCACGTTGCAGACCCTAAATTATTCGGTATTGAATCTTTCCAACCAGAAAATCAATTCAATCCCGAGCGGGTAACGAGCGACCCAAACTGTATCCTCTTTCAAACGAAAGCGGAAGACAAATATGCTCTGGCAGATGAAATGAATCGGCATTATGACTACAATCTGTCTATCAATACTTGGGGTGGTCCCTTAAATATTCTGGAATGCAATCCCAAAAATGTGACCAAAGCATCTGCTCTGACCTACCTTCTAGATAAACTCAATATGGATCAGAAGGATTTGATTGCCTTTGGAGACGAGCACAACGATACCGACATGCTAGCTCTCGCTGGTCATGGATACGCCATGAAAAATGCTAGCTCCGTCCTTCTCCCTTACGCGGATTCCGTCACAGATTTCACAAATAACGAAGATGGTGTCGCGCGCCAACTCATTCAATTATTCTTATAAAACTAACAGACATGAGTTATCCCCTCATGTCTTTTTCTGCGCCAAATCCTTAATCGGTTAATCAATACCGCCCTTTTTTTCCATTTTTTTATTGTTCAATAGATAAGTTTGTGATATCATTAACATAGTTATTAAAGAAGCGCTTTCAAAAAAATGCTAAATCGCTTCTCGTTCACTTAAGGAGGAACAAAATGAAAGCTGTTGTTGTTAATCCAGAAGGTACTGGTGTTGAAATCGTTGCAAACAAAGACATGCGTCCACTTGAAACAGGGGAAGCTCTTGTTCAAATCGAATACTGTGGTGTCTGCCACACTGACTTGCACGTTGCTCACGGAGACTTTGGTAAAGTTCCAGGCCGTGTTCTTGGACACGAAGGAATCGGTATTGTTAAAGAAGTTGCTCCAGATGTTAAGAGCCTAAAGGTTGGGGATCGTGTCAGTGTCGCATGGTTCTTCGAAGGATGTGGAACTTGTGAATACTGTACAACTGGTCGTGAAACTCTCTGTCGTACTGTAAAAAATGCTGGTTACTCTGTTGATGGAGGAATGGCTGAACAATGTATCGTTACTGCAGATTACGCAGTGAAAGTACCTGAAGGATTAGATCCAGCCCAAGCTTCTTCTATTACGTGTGCAGGTGTTACCACTTACAAAGCTATCAAAGAAGCCAAAGCTGAACCAGGACAATGGATCGTTATCTATGGAGCTGGTGGACTAGGAAACTTGGCTGTTCAATATGCTAAGAAAGTCTTCAACGCACATGTCATCGCTGTCGATATCAACAATGATAAACTAGAATTGGCGAAAGAAGTTGGTGCAGATTTTGTCATCAACGGTCGTGAAGTCGAAGATGTTCCAGGATTGATCCAAGAAAAAACAAATGGTGGAGCTCACTCTGCTGTCGTAACAGCTGTTTCTAAAGTAGCTTTCAACCAAGCAGTAGATTCTGTTCGTGCAGGTGGCCGCGTGGTCGCAGTTGGTCTTCCTTCTGAAATGATGGACCTCAGCATTGTGAAAACTGTATTAGATGGTATCCAAGTCATTGGTTCTCTTGTAGGAACTCGTAAAGATTTGGAAGAAGCTTTCCAATTTGGTGCAGAAGGCCTGGTAGTCCCTGTCGTTCAAAAACGTCCAGTAGAAGATGCTGTCAAAGTCTTTGATGAAATGGAAGCTGGAACCATTCAAGGACGTATGGTACTTGACTTTACAAACTAAACAACTGAACCTACAGGACTAGCCCAACTGGGCTAGTCTTTTTGAGTGCTCTCAATCACTCTTATATACAATTTGTTATATATTTATTTTTGTTTTCGAGAATATCGTTTGATTCTCGGAATCTTTTCATTGAGAACAAAATCCTATAAAACATATCTATTATTGATTTTTTAAGCATCAACAAGTAATAAACAAAATTCAATCAAGAGCATTCTTTTTCTATCTAACGATAATTTAATATAATAAATCAATGTTTTTACATCGAGATTTTGATAGAAAAATTGACTTAAGTGTGGAAACGATTTATAATAAAGTAGCTTAAAGTTTTCTTAAACTGAAAGTCAAACAAATTTTATAAGGAGGAATGTCAATAATGAGTATTGGTATCATTATTGCTAGCCACGGTGAATTTGCAGCTGGAATCCACCAATCCGGCTCGATGATCTTTGGGGATCAAGAGAAAGTTCAAGTGGTTACGTTCATGCCAAGCGAAGGCCCGGATGATCTCTATGCTAAATTTATTGCAGCTGTTGCCGCATTTGATGCAGAAGATGAAGTCTTGGTTTTGGCTGACCTTTGGAGTGGTTCTCCATTTAACCAAGCAAGTCGCGTCATGGGAGAAAATCCAGATCGTAAATTTGCGATCATCACAGGATTGAACCTTCCGATGTTGATTCAAGCTTATACAGAGCGTTTGATGGATGCAAATGCCGGCGTTGATCAAGTCGCTGCAAACATCATCAAGGAAGCAAAAGACGGTGTCAAAGCCCTTCCAGAAGAATTAAACCCTGTTGAAGAAGCTAGTACAGCCGCTGCTGCTCCTGTAGCCCAAGCTGCGATTCCAGAAGGAACGGTTATCGGAGATGGAAAACTCAAGATTAACCTTGCCCGCTTAGATACACGTCTTCTTCATGGACAAGTCGCAACTGCTTGGACACCCGATTCAAAAGCTGATCGGATCATTGTTGCTTCAGATTCTGTTGCCAAAGATGAACTCCGTAAGGAATTGATCAAACAAGCGGCACCAAATGGTGTGAAAGCAAACGTTGTCCCAATTCAAAAATTGATTGACGTTGCAAAAGATCCACGTTTTGGAAATACCCATGCTTTGATCTTATTTGAAACACCTCAAGATGCTCTTCGCGCCATCGAAGGTGGTGTTCCGATTAAAACCTTGAACGTTGGTTCAATGGCCCACTCAACTGGTAAAACCATGGTTAACAATGTGTTATCAATGGATAAAGATGATGTGGCTACATTTGAAAAAATGCGTGATCTTGGAGTTGAATTTGACGTCCGTAAAGTGCCAAATGACTCTAAGAAAGATTTGTTTGACTTAATTAACAAAGCTAACGTTCAATAATCGATTACTTACGAAAGGATTTTAAACATGTCTATTATTTCTATGGTATTAGTGGTCGTTGTTGCCTTCTTAGCAGGTCTTGAAGGTATCCTTGACCAATTCCAATTCCACCAACCCCTTGTTGCTTGTACCTTAATCGGTTTGGTAACAGGTAACTTGACTGCTGGCATTATGCTTGGTGGTTCACTTCAATTTATTGCACTTGGCTGGGCAAACATTGGTGCCGCAGTTGCACCCGATGCTGCCCTTGCATCTGTCGCTGCTGCCATCATCATGGTACTTGGGGGAGACTTCAGTACAAAAGGAATCGCTGTCGCTCAAGGTGTCGCTATTCCACTTGCAGTTGCTGGTCTTTTCTTGACCATGATCGTCCGTACCCTTTCCGTTGGTTTGGTTCACACTGCCGACGCTGCTGCTAGAAAAGGGGATATCAAAGGTGTAGAACGTGCTCACTTTGTGGCCCTTCTTCTTCAAGGTCTTCGTATCGCCATTCCTGCAGCCCTCTTGTTGATGATTCCTGCTGAAACTGTCAAAACTGCTCTTGAACAAATGCCAAAATGGCTCTCTGATGGAATGCAAATCGGTGGTGGTATGGTTGTAGCCGTTGGTTATGCCATGGTTATCAACATGATG
>ERZ824522.1241-NODE-1241-length-17499-cov-3.200699_pt1 | contig 17499 bp, 16 predicted proteins | sample MGYA00519935_ERZ824522 | MGnify/ENA primary metagenome ERZ824522 (study PRJEB31778, sample SAMEA3449160) | human gut metagenome | biome: human gut; feature: human-associated habitat; material: faeces | place: United Kingdom | collected 2010/2012 ...
TCATACCATCGATAGAAGTGATAGCACGGATAGCGATGGTGTAGTCGTAAGTACGTCCATCTCCCATAACACCTACTGAACGAACGCCAGTGTTAACAGTGAAGTATTGCCAAATATCGCGGTCAAGACCAGCTTTGGCGATTTCTTCACGGAGGATAGCGTCTGATTCACGGACAGTTTCGAGTTTTTCTTCAGTGATTTCTCCCATAACACGGATGGCAAGACCTGGACCTGGGAATGGTTGGCGCCATACGATGTGGTCTGGCATGCCAAGCTCAGTACCAAGCGCACGAACTTCATCTTTATAAAGAGTATTCAGTGGCTCGATCAGTTCAAACTGCATGTCTTCTGGAAGTCCACCCACATTGTGGTGAGACTTGATAGTTTGAGCAGTATCCGTACCAGACTCGATCACGTCAGTGTATAGAGTTCCTTGTGCCAAGAATTTCACGTCTTTCAATTTGCTTGCTTCGTCATCAAAGACATAAACAAACTCGTTACCGATGATCTTACGTTTTTGTTCTGGATCAGATACGCCAGCCAATTTGTCTAAGAAACGTTTGGCAGCGTCTGCTTTGACAATGTTCAAACCAAACTTACCACCAAGCATATCCATCACTTGATCGGCTTCGCCTTTACGAAGAAGACCGTGGTCTACAAAGATACAGATCAATTGATCGCCGATGGCTTTTTGAAGGAGAACCCCAACAACGGAAGAGTCAACACCACCTGAAAGACCAAGAAGGACACGTTTGTCCCCGACGGTTTCACGGATTTTTTTGATCTGCATATCAATGAAGTTGTCCATGGTCCAGTCACCTTTAGCTCCACAGATGTTCAAGGCAAAGTTACGCAAGATATCATAACCGTGAACAGAGTGACGAACCTCAGGGTGGAATTGGATTCCGTAGATTTTCTTGTCTGGATTTTCAATGGATGCAAATGGACAGTCAGCGGAAGTACCAGTGCGGATAAAGTCAACCGGAATTTCTGTAACAGCATCCCCGTGGCTCATCAAGACCAATTGTTTGTCTGGTGTGCCGGCAAAAAGAGCAGAAGATTCTGTCAAATTCAGTTCAGATTGACCATATTCGCGGTTACCAGCATCACCTGCAGGAACGACCTTCCCACCCAATTTATGGGTTAACAATTGCATCCCGTAACAGATTCCAAGGATTGGAATACCGAGTTCAAAAATTTCAGGATCGATATCAAAAGAACCTTCCTCGTATACAGAGTTTGGTCCACCTGAAAGAACGATCCCAACTGGATTGATTGCACGAACTTCATCAGCAGAAATCTTGTGGCTCTTCAACTCTGAGAAGACTCCAATTTCACGAATCCGACGTGAAATAAGCTGATTGTATTGGCTGCCGTAGTCAAGCACGATGATTTTTTCAACATCATGCAAATCAGTTGATAGGTTTGTCATCTTATCCCCTTCTTAAAGAAATTTATTTTCCTCTATTCTAACACAAAAGCCTTGTCTTTACCAATCTCTGATTGAAGAATTAGGAATTTTACGCTACAATAGAGATAACACAGAGAAAGAGCAATGTTATGATTCCAGCTTACATTCAAATTCATGATCAGATTAAGTCTGAGATTGATCAAAAAATATGGAAAATCGGGGAGCGTCTTCCCAGCGAACGCGATCTAGCTGAGAAATTTCAGGTGAGTCGGATGACGCTGAGGCAGGCCATTACCCTTCTGGTTGAAGAGGGAGTGCTTGAAAGACGGGTAGGAAGTGGTACCTTTATCACCAGCACGCGCGTTCAAGAAAAAATGCGGGGCACAACCAGTTTTACAGAGATTATGAAATCGCAAGGCAAGGAACCTTCTAGCCAAGTGATTTCTTACCGTAAAACCATTCCTAGCCTTCAAGAAGTAGACAAATTGGGCATCGATAAGACAGAGACCATCATTCGGATGGAGCGGGTCCGGTATGCCGATGGGATCCCTGTCGTTTATGAAGTGGCCTCTATTCCAGAGAAATTTATTAAGAATTTCAATCGCGAAGAGGTTACCAGCCACTTCTTCCAAACCTTGGAACGTCATGGTTATAAGATTGGAAAGTCGCACCAGACCATCTATGCGCGATTGGCCAAGGATAAGATTGCGGAGTACTTACAGATTTCAAAAGGGCAGGCTATTTTAGGTCTGACACAGGTTTCCTATTTTGAAGATGGGACGGCTTTTGAGTATGTAAAAAGTCAGTATGTCGGCGAGCGGTTCGAATTTTATTTAGAAAATAACTAAGCTCGCAAATCGTAAAAATAGAAAACTCTTCAAATGTGTGAGAGCTCACTCTCTTTGGCATTTGGGAGCTTTTTTTAGGTTGAAATCATTCTTTCTAAATAGTGATAGTACGGTCAAAAATAAAAGATTTAAAAAAATTTTATTTTTTCTTCAATTTTTGATTTTTTTTACGAATTAATAGATAGAAGCTAGTTTTAGATCTAAAAAAGATATAAGGCAGGAAAAAATGAAAAAAATTAAAATCGATGTGGTAGCTGTTCCCTTGAGTGGGCATCTGTACCCAACTTTAAATCTCGTTAAACCCTTGTTAGATGATCCTTCGATGGAGATCCGGGTTTTCACAGGACCTCAGAAAAAGGTCGTTACAGAAAGTCTTGGCTTCACAGTCGTTCCGATTCTAGAGGAGAAAGTAGAAGAGTTTGAACGTGTGGCTAATAACGATAAGAAACACAATCTATTTTCAGCTTATCGGCAATTGTCCAAGAGTCTGGATTTGATTAATCATGTATCGGATCAATTGCTAGAGGAGTGGCGTGTCAATCGTCCAGATATTGTCATTGCTGATTTTATTACTCTATCAGCTGGCTTTGTGGCAGAAGAGTTGGAAATTCCTTGGATTACCACCATGGCAACCCAATTTGCAATCGAAACTCCTTATGGTCCTCCTTGCTTCTTCGGAGGGATGGGAATCGCGCGCACGAAGAAGGAAGAGAAGATCCAAGCACTATGCCGTAAACTCACGCGCATTGGAAAATACTGTGGGGCTTTCCTCTTACGCAAACGCTTAAAACGTTACAATTTCAAGTTGTACAATCAAAATGGAGTGGAGACCATCTACTCTCCTTATGCCATCTTTGGAATTGGTATGATGGAGCTAGAGTTGAAGACACATTTCCCTCATCAATATGCGTGGCTTGGCCCTTTGGGGACTTCTCTTGAAAAAGCAGAAGATTATCCTTTAGACATCAGTTCTTACGAGGACAAGACGAAGGTACTCGTGACATGTGGAACCCAGTTGCCTTGGGCAAAGGAGAATTTGCTAGAACAAACCAAGCAGTTGGCCAAAGAGCATCCAGAATGTCACTTTTTCGTCACCTTAGGAGATGGGGCAAAAGACTTTTCTGAAGAAGATGTAGCACCAAATGTGACGCTCGTCTCTTATCTGCCTTACAAAGAATATATTCCGCAGATGGACTATGTCATTCACCATGGAGGAGCTGGAATCTTTTATCAGTGTATCGAATTTAAAAAACCAGCCTTGATCTTGCCACATGATTATGACCAATTTGACTATGCGATTCGAGGAGTAGAAGCAGGAATTGCCTTTCAAGCACATCGCAATCGCACCGAAGAGATTCAAGCAGGTTTTAATGCCCTATTAGAAAAAGAATCTTGGGAAAAGTTAGAAAGACTAAACAAACTTTCAAAAACCTACAAGCCGTTGGATACCTTGGAGTTTGAAATTCAACGATTATTAAGACGTGGAACGGATGGGAAACTATGAAAATACTTGTAACAGGTGCGACTGGCTTCCTTGGAAAATATGTGATCGATGAGTTGTTGGCTCACGATTATACCATTGTAGCTTTTGGCCGAAACGAAAAAAATGGGAAAGCTCTGGAAAATGATCGCGTCCAATTTATCAAAGGGGATTTGAGCTCTATTGAGGAATTAAGACAAGCCTTTCAGTCTGTTGATGCTGTTGTTCATGCAGGAGCTTTATCTTCCGCCTGGGGACCTTGGAAGGCCTTCTATCAGGCGAATGTAGTTGGTACTAAAAATGTCCTTGAATTGTGTCGTGAATATGCGGTAAAACGCTTGGTTTACGTTTCTTCTCCTAGTATTTACGCAGCTGGAAAAGACCAATTAAACATTAAGGAAAGCGATGCTCCAAAAGAAAATCACCTCAACAATTACATCCGAAGTAAATTGGCGTCTGAAAAACTTTTTTCTGACTATTCAGATGTGCCAAGTATCATCTTGCGTCCTAGAGGATTATTTGGTGTGGGGGATACCAGTATTTTGCCTCGTGTCTTACGCCTCAGTCGAAAAATTGGAATTCCTTTGATTCGTGGAGGAGAGCAGCTTATGGATATGACCTGTGTGGAGAATGTTGCCCTAGCCATTCGCTTGGCTCTGGAAGCAAAAGAAGCACACGGGCAGGTTTATAATATTACAAATGGGGAACCAAAGACCTTTAAGTATTTGATCGAAACCACACTAAAAGGATTGGGAGAACCGATTCGCTATCGGAAGATTCCAGCAGGTCTAGTAGCAGGTGCGGCCTATAGCCTTGAAGGAGTGTATCGATTATTCCATCTGAAAGCTGAACCTCCATTGACTCGCTATACCTATTATCTCCTTCGATATAGCCAAACCCTCGATATTCAAAAGGCCCAAACCGAACTTGGCTACTATCCAAAAATGACCATTGAAGAAGGGATTGACAACTATGTCCAACATGATCAAGCACATTGATTATTTCCCAGCAGGCTATTGCAGTAGTCATTCTGGACTCTTATTTAAGGGGATTCCAAATGAAAAAATGCAATTTCCTGCAGGTGTCTTTTTGATTCATCACCGTGAAAAAGGTTATATTTTGTACGATACCGGCTATCACTACGAGATTAAGAAAAAAGCTCGATATTTCTGGTACCGTCTAGCCACACCAATGCAGATGAAAAAGGAAGACCAGATCGATTATTTATTGCGAGAGCGTGGGATTGATCCAGCAGAAATTACTTATGTGATTCTTTCTCATTTGCACCCGGATCATCTCGGTGGAGCAGCCCTTTTTCCAAATGCTCATTTCTTTGTCAGTCAGGAAGTCTATGAGGTGTACCAAAAACCGAAATTTAAAGATCTGATTTTTAAAGAGTTTTTGCCAGCTGATTTCAAAGATCGGGTGACTTGTCTCAAAGCAGATCAAAGGCATCCTGCTTTCCCCTATCGCCCGACTACGGATCTTTTTGATGATGGGAGCATTCTTGTATCATCTATCGATGGGCATGCGAGAGGGCAAGGTTGTCTTTATCTGGATGAGCTCAAACTCTTCATCGGAGCAGATCTTTCTTGGGGAGTAGACCTCTTGCCTTTCACACGGCAAATGCGTCTCATTCCTTCCTTGGTTCAGGATGATAAGAAGGCTTATTTAAAAGGAGCTGATTTGCTGGAAACACTCTTGCAAGATGGCATTCAAGTTGTGGTCAGCCACGACCCGCAAGATCGGATTGAAAGGATTTTAAATGAAAAAAATAGTCTTTCTGAAAACCTTTATTGAAACCAGATGGTGCCATCGATTCCGTTCAAGGGAAGCCTTAGAAAGGTACCAAAAAAAGCAATTGGCACGCTACCATGCATTTATCACCTCTCAATCTCCCTATTTCCAGACACATTCTCCCGAATCCTTTGGAACCATGGATAAAACCTTCATGATGACACATTTCAATGAACTCAATACCCTGGGAGTGGATCGAGATCAGGCTTTAGAAATGGCGATTCGCGGAGAACAGACGCGAGATTTTACCGAGATGAATGGAGAAGTAGCAGTAGGCTTGTCTTCTGGGACTTCAGGCCACCGAGGAGTTTTTGTCACCACAGAAAAAGAAAGAAGTATGTGGGCTGCAGCGATTCTAGCCAAGATGCTACCGAAAGGAAAACTCTTTGGTCATCGCATTGCCTTTTTCTTACGAGCGGACAATGAACTTTATCAAACCATTAATTCAGGCCTGATTCGCTTGGAATATTTTGATATTTTCAAGGATAGCAAGGAGCATTTAGAGCGTCTCAAAGACTATCAACCAACCATTGTGGTCGCACCAGCTTCAACCTTGATTGAGTTAGCCAACTATGTCAGTAATCAGCAACTTGCGATCCAACCTGTCAAGGTTGTTTCTGTCGCAGAGATTCTAGAAGATCGAGATGCTCAGACCATCGCCAAAGCTTTTCAACTAGACAAGGTTGATCAGGTCTACCAAGCGACAGAAGGATTTTTAGCTTGTACCTGTTCAGAAGGTAATCTTCACCTCAACGAAGATATTTTGTATGTCGAAAAAGAGTATCTGGACGATAGCCGCTTTTATCCGATTATTACGGATTTTAAACGAACGAGTCAACCCATCTATCGCTACCGACTCAATGATATTTTAGTAGAAGAAAAGTCTCCCTGTCCTTGTGGATCCGTTTTTACTCAAATCGCGAAAATCGAAGGACGATCGGACGATATCTTCTATTTCAAAAAAGTTGATGGGAACAGCCAAACCATCTATCCAGATTTTATTCGCCGGTGCATTTTATTCGTTGAAAATATTCAGGACTATCAAGTGACTCAGCTGGCAGATGGATCTATTACCATCGCCTTGAGTCATCGTTCCGACTTTATTGAGAAAGCGATCGTTGCCCAATTTGAACTCTTGGCTCAACAAAAACAATTCATCCTCCCAAGTATTCAATTTATCGATTACCAATGGGACCCAACACGTAAATTAAAACGTGTTCAACGACTTCAATAAAAGGAGAATCCTATGACTACTGTAAAAAGACATTTGCAAATTAAAGGCTATGGAACAGCGCTTCCAGTTTATACGGTAACTTTCAAAGACCAGACTCGTTACCGTGTGAAAGAAGGAGAAGAAACACAGATTGATCTTGCAGCGCGTGCGATTGAAGCGGCTTTAAACCATGCGGGACTTGAAATGTCAGACATCGACTGCCTGGTTTCGGCTAGTGCAGTTGGTGTTCAGCCCATTCCTTGTACAGCAGCTCTTATCCATGAGCGCGTGGCCAAGGGACTGACGATTCCTGCTATGGATATCAATACCACTTGTACCAGTTTTGTATCTGCTTTAAGCACTGTCTCTTATCTGATTGAAGGTGGTGAATACCGTCGGGTGCTGATTGTATCTAGTGAAGTAGGAAGCCTAGGGCTGAATCCCAAACAAAAAGAAAGCTTTGAATTGTTTAGTGATGGAGCTACAGCCTTTATTTTTGAAGCAACAAAGGAAGATAAAGGAATCATTGCCAGTATGCAACGTACCTGGTCTGAGGGAGCCCATGATACTGAAATTCGTGGTGGTTTGACAGCTTATCATCCGAAATTGTACTCTGAAGCAACCAAGACTGATTTCATGTTTGATATGAAAGGGAAGAAGATTCTTTTGCTTTCTGCCCGTGTTATTCCAGAAATGTTCCAAGAATTCCAAGAGAAATCAGGCATTTCTAAAGATGCTGTAGACTACATTATCCCTCACCAAGCAAGCCGTGCCTTGCCACTCGTCATGGACAAATTGGGAGTTAGCAAAGACAAGTACCTCAATATTGTCAGTGATTATGGTAATATGGTTTCGGTAGCCGTGCCTTTCGGCCTAGCCTATGCACTGGATCATGGCTATGTGAAGGAAGGAGATACCATCTTTTTAATGGGAACTGCAGCAGGGATGACGGTCAATATGTTGGCACTGAAACTCTAATGATAGATACTCTTATTTCAAGCTCAAAAAGCATCAAGTCCCGCTAGTCTTTAGCGGGCTTTTTTGATATAATGAAAGGTATGGAAATTGAGAAAACCAACCGAATGAATGCGCTCTTTGAGTTTTATGCAGCGCTCTTGACGGACAAGCAGATGAACTACATCGAGCTCTATTACGCAGATGACTACAGCTTGGCTGAGATTGCAGAAGAGTTTGGAGTGAGCCGTCAAGCGGTCTATGACAATATTAAACGTACAGAAAAAATTTTGGAAGATTACGAAATGAAACTCCATATGTATTCCGATTACATTGTACGCAGCCAGATTTTTGATCAGATTTTAGAACGCTATCCGGAAGATACTTTTCTACAAGAGCAGGTTGAAATTTTATCAAGCATTGATAATCGGGAGTGATTATGGACAGTCTCGTCATTTATCAAGGAATACCTTGCAAACTATTAGTCGCAGAGGAAGTATTTCCTACTCGACTACAGATTATCTCGCCCAATGATATCTCCAAAGCTATGCAAATAGGTTTTAGCTGTTGGGGATATCCAAATGAAATCATGAAAGAAGTCACACCCGAAGAACTAGAATGTTTGCAACATTTCGGACGATTTCCACTGAATTGAAAAAATAGGAGAAAATAATGGCATTTGAAAGTTTAACCGAACGTTTACAGAACGTCTTTAAAAATCTTCGTAAGAAAGGGAAAATCTCTGAAGCGGATGTCCAAGAGGCAACCAAAGAAATTCGTCTAGCCCTCTTAGAGGCCGACGTTGCCCTCCCTGTTGTAAAAGACTTTATCAAACGCGTCCGCGAGCGGGCCGTAGGTCATGAGGTCATTGAAACCCTGAATCCTGCCCAACAAATCGTGAAGATTGTCGATGAAGAATTGACTGCGATTTTGGGTTCAGAAACAGCAGAAATTATCAAATCTCCAAAGATTCCAACCATTATCATGATGGTCGGTCTTCAAGGGGCTGGTAAAACAACTTTTGCTGGGAAATTAGCTAATAAATTAGTCAAGGAAGAAAAAGCGCGTCCTTTGATGATTGCGGCCGATATTTATCGTCCAGCGGCCATCGACCAGTTGAAGACCCTTGGTCAACAGATCAATGTCCCTGTCTTCTCACTTGGTACAGAAGTCCCTGCAGTAGAGATCGTTCGTCAAGGTTTGGAACAGGCGAGAGCCAATCACAATGACTATGTCTTGATCGATACGGCTGGTCGTCTGCAAATCGATGAAAAACTCATGGGTGAGTTGCGTGAGGTCAAAGCCCTTGCTGAACCAAATGAAATCCTCTTGGTTGTCGATGCTATGATCGGTCAAGAAGCGGCCAATGTGGCGCGTGAGTTCAATGAACAGCTCGAAGTGACTGGGGTCATCTTGACCAAGATCGATGGGGATACCCGTGGTGGTGCGGCCCTTTCTGTCCGTCAGATTACTGGGAAGCCAATCAAGTTCACTGGTACTGGTGAAAAAATCACTGATATCGAAACCTTCCACCCAGACCGCATGTCTGGTCGGATCCTCGGTATGGGGGATATGCTGACGCTGATCGAGAAGGCTTCTCAAGAATACGATGAGAAACGCTCTCTTGAACTCGCTGAGAAGATGCGGGAAAATACCTTCGATTTCAATGACTTCATCGATCAATTAGACCAAGTTCAAAACATGGGACCAATGGAAGACCTGCTTAAGATGCTTCCAGGTATGGCCAACAATCCAGCTATGAAGAACCTCAAGGTCGATGAACGAGAAATTGCTCGCAAACGTGCGATCGTATCATCCATGACCCCAGCTGAACGCGAAAATCCAGATTTATTAAATCCAAGCCGTCGTCGTCGGATTGCTGCTGGATCAGGAAACAGCTTTGTCGAAGTCAACAAATTCATCAAAGACTTTAACCAAGCCAAGCAGATGATGCAAGGCGTCCTCTCTGGCGACATGAACAAGATGATGAAACAAATGGGCCTCAATCCAAATAACATGCCGAAAAACATGCCTGGTGGAATGCCGGATATGTCTGCCCTCGAAGGCATGATGGGACAAGGTGGCATGCCTGACTTGTCAGCTCTTGGCGGAGGCGCTGGAATGCCTGATATGAGCCAAATGTTTGGTGGTGGTCTCAAAGGAAAAGCCGGCGAATTCATGATGAAACGGGCGATGAACAAGATGGCCAAACAAATGCGCAAAAATAAGAAAAAACGGAAATAATTCTTTCTAATAAGGGCCTGGAACAAACTGTTCTGGGTTCTTTTAGAAACTACTACTAGAGGAAAGATGTTAAAAAAACTATTTCAACAAGTCATTCGTTTCTTTACAAGATTGTTTTCTTCGCACAGCAAGCCCTTTGAATTCCCTAAAGGGTCGAAGAAACCACCGATCAGACCAATCATCTTTGTCCCCGGGAGTTCAGCAAGTATCCAGCGATTCAATGGAACCATTCGCATGCTCCATCGCTTTTCTAGAAAAAAGCAAAGTCTCTTAAAAATAAAGGTCAATAAAGATGATTCTATAGAGATGGAAGGAAGACTAAATACAAAAGAGCCAAACCCTATGATTGTGATTGGCTTTGAGAACAATCGAGATGGCTACAGCAATATCAAGCAGCAAATCGAATCCCTTAAGATCGCCATCACCTACCTCCTTGATCACTATTATTTTACAGAGTTCAAGGCAGTCGGGCACTCCAATGGTGGACTAGTTTTGACTGGTTTACTGGAAAGTGGCTTTTTAGAAAAGAAAAAGCTGACCGTAAGGAAGCTCGCTATTATTGGCAGTCCTTACCAATTCAATCAAGAAATGTATGACGATTTTCAAAAATGGAAGCATCGATTAGATAAAGAAGTAGAGGTCCTTAACTTTGTTGGTAGCTTTGCTGGAAAATCAGATGGCATCGTCCCTCTCTCTAGTGCACAAGCAGCAAAATCTATTTTTGAGAAACAAGCCTATACAGAAGTGAATTTAAACGGTCGTAAAGCTCATCATTCAGCTTTACCTACTAATCCAGATCTAGTGAAACAATTAAGTCTATTTTTGAATCTATAAATAAATTACATAATTTCGGTTATGTAATTTTTATTTGTCTCTTGCAATCCTTAAGTAAATATGGTACATTTTTGGTAACGATTACACATACCTAAGGAGGATTTTATGAAAGATCCCAAATTATTAGAGACAATGAAAAATTACAAGGGACGGGATGACGTTCCTGAAGATTTTGATAGCTTTTGGAATCAAGCCCTAGCAAAGATGACTGAACTGCCTGGATACAAGCTCGAAGAACGAGATTTCAGCATTCCAAATGTTGCTTGTTATGAATTAACCTTTAAAGGAACCAGGAATGGCCTGGTCTATTCAAGAATGATTCTTCCAAAAACGGATCATAAGGTTCCCGTTATTTTCCATTTTCATGGCTATATGGGACGTTGTTGGGATTGGTCCGACATGCTGGCTTATACAGTAGCTGGCTATGGTGTTGTGTCTATGGACGTAAGAGGTCAGTCAGGTTTTTCAACAGAAGGAGATCGTTCACCACTTGGAAATACGGTTAAAGGACAAATTATACGCGGAGCTGTGGAAGGTCCGGACCAGCTCTTTTATAAGGATATCTACTTAGATCTTTACCAGTTAATTGAAATTGTAGCCAGCCTTCCTCAAGTAAACGACAGCAAACTTGCTAGCTATGGAGCCTCTCAAGGTGGTGCCCTGGCCTTGGTAGCTGCTGGATTGAATCCTCGTATACAACAAACAGTCGCCATTTACCCATTCTTATCGGATTTCAGACGTGTATTAGAGATTGGCAACACCAGCGAGGCTTATGACGAGCTTTTCCGTTATTTCAAGTTCCATGATCCATTCCACGAAACCGAAGATCGTTTGATGCAGACATTGGCCTATATTGATGTGAAAAATTTTGCCCATCGCATCAAAGGACAAGTTCACATGATTACAGGACTAGATGATGATGTCTGTTATCCTGAGACACAGTTTGCCATTTATAATCGATTAGAAGGTCCAAAAGATCATTTAATCATGCCAGAATATGCCCACGAAGCAATGAACGTTCAAGTCAATGATCGAGTCTATAATTGGCTCTGTGGTAGCAAGATTCCATTTCAATATGTAGAAAAATAAGTTACAGAAGAAAACAATCAGTAAATCCATGAGGTTTGCTGATTTTATTGTAGTTAAAAGGGATCTAGTATAGATAGGGATACAAAACAGTCCTATAAAAACTAAAAGTTTATGTACAATTGCCTTAACATGAGCTAAACAATTGATACAACTGAATTAGAAGCATAAAGTACATTCTTTATAGAGTGTACTTTATTTTTGTTTTGTACATTATTCTGGAGTGGTATTTTGTATGTTTTATAGTTCATCATATAATCAAATCTAAGAAATTGATTTGTACATTTTTTACTCAAGTAACAGCAGAAGAAGTGGTGGTTCAATTGTACATTTTTTGAATCTTATTTAAGTTCGTATTGAGAGTAAGTTACAGAATATTAATACTCAATAAAACTTTGAACTTTCTTGTTATTTTTTTGAGCAAATGAAAACAGAAAGTTATAGTTTTGTGACAAATGTCTTGAAAATGAGTTGCTATCGTGATAAAATAAGGTTAGAAAGGAAATGTAAGGGTATAGGAGATGAATAAACAAATTGGTAACAGAATAGCAGAGTTAAGAAGCGCTAAATCTTTTTCTCAAGAACAAGTAGCTGAAAGAATTGGAATAAGTAGACAAAAATATGCTCGAATTGAAAACGGCATTAATAGTGTAACATTGGAAATTCTTGTAAAACTTGCTGATGCTTTTGATGTCACTGTTAAGGATATTACAAAAGTACTTGATCAAGAAGTATCTGTAGCTTATAGATCAGGAGAACAAAAAAAATCAACACGTGACATGCTCTATATGATTGATTTATTCTATGCAAACAAGCATTTGTATGAAAAATTAACTTATCAGGATAAGGAGTAGGTAACTCAATGAATAAATTACGAGAAAAAGAGATCCGAAGGAAGGCAAATGAGATCAGAGAACAGTGTACCACGACAAGGTATGGTATTGTAAATCTCTTCAGAGACTGTAAAAATTTTAACATTAAGCTTTTTCGCTATCCTATGGGTGAGGATGCAGATCTTGGTTTTACATTAAAAAGAGACAATGATACTATTATTTTTACGAATACAAGTATTCGTCTTTCAAGGGAAATTTTTACACTTGCTCATGAAATTGGCCATGCTGTTCTCCATTTTGAAAATATGGAAGCTTTTTTTGATAATAATTCAACTTTTTCAGATTCAGACGTTGATGAAAAAGAACACGAAGCAAATTATTTTGCAGCTTGCCTATTGATGCCACAAGAAAAAGTGGAAGGTTATATTTATTTCGAAATTGAGGATAGTGAAAATATTTCAGCAAGAGATATAGCAAAAATGATGGGGGAGTTTAACGTTAGCTTTGACATGGTAGTTAATAGATTATGTAGTTTGCAGTTCATTGATGAACATAAAAAAACGTTATTAAATGTTGCTAAAGTAGAAGCCAAAGTAGGGAATCTTATTAAATCAGTTGATGGTGGTTCTGCTTTAAATCGTCCTAGCGAGGAAATAGTCATTCCTGAAGAGTACTCACAGTATGCAATCTATAACTTTAATAATGGGGCAATGCCGAAAGAAACATTGGAAAAAGTTTTAGGATATTATCATCTTTCACTTGAAGACTTTGAGGATGAAATTGAACAAAATAATGCTTTTAGTCAGGAAGATGATGCAGAGGATATAAATTTGGATGATTTAATTGGAGGATTAAGTGATTGAACGCTTCGCTGGATACAAATACTATTATTCATTTTTATAGAGCAGGATGTCAAAATATTCTTTTTGGGTATTTTGATTCTATCTATATTTGTGACCAAGTCTATTTAATTGAATTAAAAAACCATGGGCAAGATATTCTCCCTAATGTAAACTTAGATATTCAAGCAGGGAAGCTGGAATTATTTTCACAGGAAAAAATGGCTAGAGAAGGAATTTTCCAGATTTTTGAAGGACACGCTAAAGTTCAAGAAATGATGTATAATGTGGGGGATAAAGGCGAGGCACATGCTATCGCTTTAGCAAAAACACTAGGTACATGCTGTTTAGTCACTGATGATACAAAATACAAAGGACCGTATCAAAGCCTTTTGCAATTTGAAGATGAAGTTATGCCCTTTACATTTGCGGAAGTGATTTTTCTCTATTATATTTTTGGAACTATAGACGCTTCTCAAGCTATATCATATTTTGATAAAGTCAACACTACTTCAAAAATGAATTGGAATATTGAAACTCAGCTTAAAAACTTTTTAAAACGATTTAAATTAAATCAGGGAAGCAAAGATACTCTGTGGCTCGATAATGAGTTAAAGAATCAAAAAGTTAGCCTAAAAAATAAAATGCTAAATATGCAACAATCTTTAAAAACAAATAACCAATAGCCATAAACCTTGTTATTGAATAAGTAATTTTACTTCTTTTAATCTAAAAAAGAATCAGTCGATTCTTTTTTTATATTATTTTAAAATTATGCTTTTTAATTCATCTTCTACAGAGTCTCTATGTACTTTAAATATCTGAGCTGGGTTTAGTGAAAAATTCCTAGTGTTATTAACTTCATAACAATGCTTATAATCTCGTAAACCTTCAATAGCTTCATACCATTTTGCAAATGAGCGAGTAAGAATTATTATCACTTCATCATTTTTGTCATCAATTCTTTTTTTAATTTTTTCAAAGAGGAATTTTTGCGTAGGAAGGTAATCTTTTATCTTTCTATTACTATTTGGGGAAGTACACTCACCTAATTTGTCATACATATCGTTATAAGACATAGAATGGTAGGGAAAGAACTCAGCAAGTGCAATATCTTCAGTTATCTTTTTTAAAGATTCAATAATTTTTTTATTATCTTTTTTATCATAGTCTTCAACTCAGCATTTCATTTTATTTCCCCAATATCCTAGATCACTTTCATTTGCTAATTCAAATGCGTGGAAGGATGGCCGTTTCATTTCTAGATTTTCTTTTATGATTTGTTCGTATTTAGTGCCGTTTTTATTAATGCGCTTTTTATAAGCATCATAATATTCTGTATTGTATCCTGGGTTTAAACTTAAAATTATAATTTTTGCTTTATCTATATCACCAACAAAATGTTGAGGATAAACATTTAGTCGGAGTTTGTATTTTTCTTTGGCTGCTTTCTTTGTTTCTTCATTAGCATCATCGTCTACTTTATCTACTGGGGGATATTTTTTTGAATTTAATAGCTTTTTAATATATTTCAGGTCCGCGGTAGCAACGATTATCTCCTCACCATTATATATTTCAGAAGTAGTATTTTTCCAAGGATTTTCCATTACAATAACCTCTAATTCATATTTATAACACTATTTTAGCACAAATTTGAGTATCCACTTTAATGAATTATCATTAATCAATGATATAATGTAATTATTAAGCTGCGAAAGGAAGTTTTAAATTGAATATTATCAATACTATAATTACCTCAGTCATCACATCAGGGATTATTGGTGTCTTTATTTCAGAGTATTATCAACGAAAAACTTTGGTTAAGAAAATGAAGAGAGATTTTGTTATCGAATTGTTTGGTAATAGGTTTATGTTGAAGGATAACTATTATGGAGAAGTGATAGAATTAAATAAAACATTAGGGAAAATTCCAATTGTTTTTTCGGATAATGAAGATGTGATCAAGTGTTATGATAATCTACTCTCAATTACAGACGATAAAAATTTACTAAGGTTGATTAAATCCATATGTCTGGATAGAGATGTAAAGATTGATATTTCAAATTGGGATGATGAGATGATCATGAAAACTCTTTCGATAAATAAAAATTAATTCCTTTTATTGAATTAATGGACAAATGTGAAATAGAATTATTAATTAAAACTCTATGTACTAAAAAAATTAGTTCAAAAGACTTAATTTGTGTAATATATAAAAACTAAAAATTTATGTACAATTGATTTAACTAGAGCTAAACCATTAATAAAACTGAATTAGAAGAATAAAGTGCACTCATTAAGCAGTGTACTTTATTTTTGTTTTTTACATTATTTTAGAGTGTTATTTTGTATGTTTTATAGTACATAATATCATCTAATCTAAGGAATTAATTTGTACATTTTTTTCTCTAGTAGTGGCAGAAGAAGTTTCAAAAAGAACAGTTAGTTAATTGAAAACATCTTTTTTTTTGGAATGAAATTCAAACTATAAAAAGAGATTACAATTAATAAATCAATCTGCAAAGTTACACAAAAGTTAAATAGTAAAAAAAACATAATTTTGTGATATAATAACGCTATAATTCTGAAACATTTATTATAAATGTGATAATATATGATTTTCAGAAGAAATTAAAAGATTAAAAAATACTTTTTAACATAACATAATTTTACTAATAAAGTACTTGTCGCATTTTCTACTGTATATAGATGGGAAGGTGGCAATGCAAAACCTAATTTTAATGCTATGAAAAATATAAAGGAATTCTGTTCAAAGTATGATGCAGAGTACACTACCATTAAAGATTCGTAGCTTAATTTTAAAGTAAGGAGTAAAAAAATGATAAAAGATATTATTACAGCAAACGCATTGGTTACACCAAATCAGAAAGAAATGAATATTTTAAAAGAGAATTTTCCATCTTGTTTTCGTACTGATGGCTCTTTTGATATTGTAAAATTTTCTGAATTTTTAAAGGATAAAATTGAGATTTCTCACGAGGGGTACGAATTAAAATTTTTAGGTAAAAATTACGCAAAAATGCTAGCATCGTTTGATACTGAAACAGTAATAGTTCCTGATGAAAGACACAACAGCCTTCCTGAGAACACCGACAGTGAGAATATATATATCAGTGGTGATAATCTCGATGTTTTGAAACACTTGCTTAAATCTTATGCAGGTAAAGTTAAATGTATTTATATAGATCCTCCATATAATACTGGTTCTGATGACTTTGTTTACAATGATAAATTTAATTTCACTGTTGAGGATTTGGTTGAGAAGCTCAGTATCGATGAAGAGGAAGCACAACGAATTCTGGATTTAACTACTAGGGGCAGTGCATCACACTCTGCTTGGTTAATGTTTATGTACCCTAGATTACAACTAGCTAGAGATTTATTGAATAAACAGGGCGTAATTTTTATTTCAATTGATGATAATGAGAAAGACAACCTTAAATTACTGTGTGATGATATTTTTGGTGAAAATAATTTTATTGCTAGTATTATTGTACAAGCTAATAAGAGGGGGCAAACTTATAAACAACTTGCAAAGACTCATGAGTATTTATTGGTATACATTAAAAATGAAGATGTTATTTTAAATGAATTATCAAAAGGTGTAGGTGCTTTCGATAAACAAGATTCCATTGGTGAATTTGAAGAACGTGAACTTAGAAATAGGAATCCAAAGTACGGTAAGTATAATCGTCCTAATCTTTTCTATCCTATTTATACTAACCCTAATATTGTTGACAAATATGGATATAGTCCAATTTCGTTGGAGAAGACATCTGATTTTTCAATAGAAATTTTTCCACTTAACAGTGAAGGAGTGGAAAGCTGCTGGCGTTGGGGAAAGAAAAAATTAGTTGATAACAACAATTCTGATCCGATGGAAAGTAATGTGGTTGCTAAATTAAAAAATACAGGTGAATTTGGTGTTTACGAGAAATA
>ERZ824522.1246-NODE-1246-length-17468-cov-2.817263_pt1 | contig 17468 bp, 11 predicted proteins | sample MGYA00519935_ERZ824522 | MGnify/ENA primary metagenome ERZ824522 (study PRJEB31778, sample SAMEA3449160) | human gut metagenome | biome: human gut; feature: human-associated habitat; material: faeces | place: United Kingdom | collected 2010/2012 ...
TGCCCCTTGTAATTGCAGGCGGCCCGTTTACCGGCGGAAAAGCAATTCAGGATCTGGTCAGCACAGAAAGTCTTCCCAAAACCATTCTGGCTATGGCAGGGGTTGATGTAGGCGACAAGATGATTGGAGAAAATCTTCTGGATGTAGCGGAAGGAAGAACAGAAGGAAGAGAAAACCAGGTATTTGCTCAGATTTCAGAAAGCCGCATTGGAAGAGTTGTGCGGACAGCTGATTTCCTGTATGCCGTATATGCGCCGGGAGTAAACGGCGGTGAAAAGGGCGCTTCGGATGTATATGCAGACGATTATCTGTATGACTTAAAGAAGGATCCCTGGCAGCTGGAAAATGTTGTGACCAGTCCGGATTACAGTGAAGCAAAGGCTGATATGAGAAAGCGGCTGTTAGACTGGATTGAAAAGGCAGAAGGATACCGGCCTGTGATTACAGACTAAAAATGGCAGGTGAGACACCATGGAGGTTTCAAACAGAAAATGGCAGCGAGTATATCGATGGTTGCTGGCTTATATTGACGAAAATAAATTTACGGAAAACCAGAAGCTTCCGTCAGAAAATACGCTGTGCAGAAGGCTGAGTGTCAGCCGTGAAACCGTAAGACTGGCAATGGATCAGCTGGAGCAGGAGAATCTGATTACCCGGGTCCGGGGAAGCGGGACGTATTTTAACAAAGAGGTGGCTATGTCCCGGGAACTGTCCCGGGCAGATTCTCAGATTAAAATCGGTCTGATTCTTCAGGGGCAGGACGGCAGAGCGGAGTCTGAGCTGATTCGGGGCGTCCGGAGCATGCTGAAAACAGATGAAGAGGCAGAGCTGAAGATCTTTCTTACAGATAATAAATTTGCCAATGAACGCCGGTGTCTTCAGACAGTTATGCACCAGAATTTCAGCGGTTTTATTGTGGATGGAGTAAAGGCGAGTATGGCAAATCCCAACCTGGATTGTTACCGGGAGCTGCAGCGTCACGGGATTCCGCTGATTTTCTATAACAATTACTACCAGAATCTGCGCTGTCCCAAGGTAGGCGTGAATAATATGGTATGTGCAGAGCAGCTGGTGGGACGGCTGATTCAGGCAGGACATCGTTATATTGCGGGGATTTTTGTGTTTGATAATTACCAGAGTGTAGAAAAATTCCATGGAATGTATGAATCTTTGCGCAGGCATGGAGTGGAATTCCAGGACGATTATATTAAATGGTGTATCTCAAATGAAGCCCATGACGACAGATTCGGGAAAACGATTATTCAATTTCTGAAAAGCGTGCCCAAATGTACGGCGATTGTCTGCTGCAATTACAGAATTTACCGATTAGTCCGGAATGTACTGGAGGCAATCGGGAAACGGGTTCCTGAGGATTATTCCATCGTCTGTTTTGATTATTCTTCAGACAAATGGGAGGAGGAAAAGGTTACCTGCTCGATTCATCAGGCATACCGGCTGGGAGCTCAGTCAGCAAAGCTGCTGCTGCAGATGATTAACCGGGGAGAGTGCAACGAAAGAGATTATTCCCTTATGATGCGCCCCGAGATATACCAGGGAAATTCCATAGGTGTGATATCTTCCAAAAAAGAAAAAAAATAAAAAGCGATAAAGCTGCGGATTTCAGACAGAAAGAGTCTGTTAACCGCAGCTTTTTTTGTGTCATAGGAAAGTGCGTCCTATGACAGCGGGAATGTTTTTTTTCGGAAACACGGGGAACTGCTTGCGCGTCTGTAGGAAATATGGTAGAATGATAGAAAATTTGTAGCTTTAACACTTTACTATGAAAAGGGATGATGAAGGATGGGGCTGAATCAATAGGCTCAGTACTGTTCATTGTACAGCATTATGGAGTGATTGAACGACTGCCCGTTTCGGGCTGAGTAAGAAGACATCCGCGTATCTGTATATCCGTAATTGGCGGGTAGAGGAACGCCAGGGGAGGCTGTGACAGCGCAATGCGTACAAAATATGGAACAGAAGGAGAGAAAGAGTCATGTTAAATTATAAAAGATATAAAAGAAACCCGGTAGTTGATTATCCGGAGCGGGAGTGGCCGAATAAGGAAATTGAAAAGGCACCGGTTTGGTGCAGCGTGGATTTAAGAGATGGCAACCAGGCACTGATCGAGCCTATGGTTGTGGAAGAGAAGATGGAATTCTTCAATATGCTGGTGAAGATGGGCTTTAAGGAGATTGAGATTGGATTTCCGGCAGCTTCCCAGATTGAGTATGATTTTCTGCGTCAGCTGGTAGAGCGGCGGATGATTCCGGATGATGTCCGGGTACAGGTTCTGGTACAGTGCCGCGAGCACCTGATCAAGAGAACCTTTGAGGCGATTCAGGGAATCAAAAAGGTAGTAGTACATATTTACAATTCCACCTCTACTCTGCAGAGAGATGTGGTTTTCCACAAGAATAAAGAAGAGATTAAACAGATTGCCATTGAAGGTACAGAGCTGGTGAAAAAGTATGCGAAGGACTACGATGGAGATCTGATGCTGGAATATTCTCCTGAAAGCTTCACAGGCACAGAGCTGGACTACGCTCTGGAGGTATGTACAGCGGTTCAGGAAACCTGGGGAATGGCAACTCCGGAGAAGCCGATTATCTTTAATCTTCCTTCTACCGTTGAGATGAATACACCCAATGTATATGCCGATCAGATTGAGTGGATGAACCGCCATTTCAAGAATCGTGACAGCATTATTCTGAGCGTTCATCCGCACAATGACCGGGGTACCGGTGTGGCAGCTACGGAACTGGCTCTGTTAGCCGGAGCGGACAGAGTTGAGGGTACTTTGTTCGGAAACGGTGAGCGTACCGGTAATGTAGATATTCTTACCCTTGCTTATAATATGTTTTCCCAGGGAATTGATCCGCAGCTTCAGGTAGAAAATATCCGCGAGCTGGCTGAGGTTTATGAGCGGTGTACCAAGATGGAGATCCCGCCCCGTCATCCCTATGCAGGAAAGCTGGTATTTACAGCATTTTCCGGTTCTCATCAGGATGCGATCAACAAGGGTATGCAGGCCCTTCACGAGAGAAACGGAGAATATTGGGAGGTGCCATATCTTCCTATCGATCCGTCCGATATTGGCAGACAGTACGAGCCGATTGTTCGAATCAACAGTCAGTCCGGCAAAGGCGGCGTAGCGTTTGTAATGGATACCTTCTACGGCTTCAAGCTTCCGAAGGGAATGCACAAGGAGTTTGCAGATGTGATCCAGAAGATTTCCGAGAAACAGGGCGAGGTTGCGCCGGAGCAGATTATGGACGAATTCAGAAGCTGCTACCTGGATCGGAAAGAACCGATCCATTTCCGGAAGTGCCAGATTACCGATACCGAGGTGGAGGATGGCGTATATGCAACTCTGATCAAGGTGACTTACACCGATCATGGTATGGAAAAGACCTTCGAGGGCATCGGAAATGGACCTATCGATGCAGTACAGCGGGGTCTGGAGAAAGAACTGGGTATCAATATCAAGGTTCTGGACTACAACGAGCATGCACTGCGTTCCGGTTCCAATGCACAGGCAGCATCCTATATTCATCTGATGGATCAGGATACTGGTCGGGTGACCTACGGTGTTGGCATCAGCTCCAATATTACCAAGTCTTCTATCCGCGGTATCTTCAGTGCGGTTAACAGACTGTTTTATATGTAAGGAAAGTTATAATATAAGAGGAGACAGGGTGTTGCAGAATTATCAATTTGATGATTAGGCAATGCCCTTATTTTTATATAAAAACGATAAAAACTATGATAGAATAGAGAAGGCAGGTATGAAACACAATATTAATAAATAATTAAATGATTTTCAAGAGATTCTAGATACTGCGAAGTTGTGTAACCGTGTGTTAAATGGTATACTATGATGGATATATGTAAAGAAAAGGAGCAGTTATGAGTATATTTTTCAAACGATTAGGTGGTTTTTATAAGTACCGTTTTTTAATGCAACAGTTAGTTACAAAGGATATAAAATTAAAATATCGAAGAAGCATATTGGGATATTTATGGAGCATACTAAATCCTTTGATGATTATGGTAATTATGGTCATTGTATTTTCCAATATGTTCCGGTCAGATATTGAAAATTTTCCGGTATACTTGATTATTGGACAAACGTTGTTTAACTTTATGAGTGAATCGACTAATCAGGCAATTGGCTCTATTACAGGCAATGCTTCTTTATTAAAGAAAACTTATGTACCGAAATATGTATTTACAGTATCAAAGGTGACTAGTTCTTTTGTCAATACATTGTTTGCGTTAGGTGCATTGGTTCTAGTGTTTATTGTATGTAAAGTGACACCTAATATTTATTATTTGTTGATACCGTTTATTTTGCTACAGGAATACCTTTTTTGCCTTGGGTTAGGTATGCTTTTAGCACAGGGGTCTGTGTTTTTTCGAGATATCCAGTATATTTATAATGCGGTTACTACAGCTTGGATGTATTTGACCCCTTTATTTTATCCGATCACACTATTGCCAAATGGACTGCGTGAGGCAGTAATGATGTTTAATCCAATGTATTTTTATATAACGGAATTCAGGCAAATTGTTTTGGAGTGTAGAATGCCTGAACCATATTTGTTAGTAGCTGGAACATGTGCAGCTGTTTTGATGTTGTTAATTGGAACAGGTGCATTTCTTAAGACGCAGGATAAGTTTATTTTGTATATTTAATGAGGTAGAATATGGAATCAGAGAAAGATTATGTGATTCAGGTAAAAGAGGCTTCTGTGCGCTTTAATATGGCATCGGAAAAAATAGATAATTTAAAAGAATACTTTGTAAAATTGGTAAAGAGAGAATTGCTGTTTCAGGAATTTTTTGCCTTAAAAGATGTAAGTTTTGAGGTAAAACGCGGAGAGGCATGGGGGCTGGTAGGAACCAATGGTTCTGGAAAGTCGACATTATTAAAGCTGATATGTGGGATTCTTAAACCATATCAGGGGAGTGTAGATATTCGTGGGAGCATTGCGCCTTTGATTGAGCTAGGAGCAGGATTTGATGGTGAATTGACAGCTACAGAGAATATTTATCTGAATGGTGCGGTATTGGGATATAGTCAAGAGTTTATGGACAGCCATTACAATGAGATTGTGGAGTTTGCTGAACTGCAGGACTTTATGAATATGCCTATCAAGAATTATTCTTCTGGTATGGCAGCGCGTCTGGGTTTTGCAATTGCAACAATTGTTCATCCGGAAATTTTAATTGTGGATGAAGTGCTTGCTGTGGGAGATGCGGCATTTCAAGAAAAATGCCAGAAACGTATGCAGGAAATGCTGGCAGGGGGAACAACACTTTTATTTGTATCGCATTCCATTGAAAATGTAAAGACACTGTGTGATCATGCTATTTGGTTAAATAAGGGAAATGTGATGATGAAAGGCGAGGTCAACCAGGTATGTGATGCATATATGAGAAGTCTGGGGATAGAGCCAAAAGAGATAGCGAATTAAGAGAGAAGATAAATGGAGGAGCAGATGAAGAACGAACAGCCCAATATTAAAATTTATGTTGTATGCCATAAGCCCTCATATGTACCCAAGAATCCGTATTTATATCCGATTCAGGTAGGAACTGCTTTGGCAGGAAAAAGGCTGGAAGGGATGCTCCATGATGACGAGGGGGAGCATATTTCAGAAAAGAATAAGACATATTGTGAACTTACGGCACAATACTGGGCCTGGAAAAATGACGATGCGGATTATTATGGATTTTTCCACTATAGGAGATACTTTGCTTTTGATCCGAAGCTGGAACGGGATGACGGATGGGGAAATATTGCATATGATAGAATTTCTGAAGAAGCTATAAAAGAAATGAAGCTTCAGCCAGAGGTTATGAGCGATATCATCACCAGATATGACGTAATATCTGTAAAAGGGCGAAAGTATCCACGGATTCAGGAAGGTGGAAAATTGCTGGATGTATATCATGAATATGGTGTGCCAAGCTTTCAACATAGGAAAGATTTGGATATTGCTTTAGGTGTTTTAGCGGAAAAATATCCAGAATTTTTAGATGCATCCAGAAGTTATATGCAGTCTTCGGTAGCACACGAATGCAATATGTTTATTATGAAAAGAGAAATATATCATGCATATTGCCAGTGGCTGTTTGATATTCTTTTTGAGGCAGAGAAGCGTATTGATATGACACATTATAGTGTGGAAGAATATCGAGTGATGGGATATCTTGCAGAACGTCTCTGTGGTATTTATTATACTTATTTAAAACAGAAGAAGCAAATTCGTACATTTGAACTTCCTAAGACTTTGTTCAAAGATACATCTCTGAAATCTACATTACAGCCTGTATTTGAAAATGGAGTTCCAGTCGTATTGTCTGCGAATGACAAATTTGCTCCATATTTAGATGTCATGATACAGTCAGTAATAGCTAATGCAAATCCAGCAAGACAATATGATATTATTGTTTTGTTTAACGATATTTCAGAGAAAAATCAAGCCCTTATTTCTTGGGGAACTCAAAATCATGATAATTTTTCTATTCGGTTTATTCGAGTATGCGAATATTTTGATGCTGAGAAATTATTTGTAGATCAACATCTTTCTATTGAAACCTATTATCGCCTTATTATTCCAGAAATAATGCCAGATTATTGTAAAATTTTATATCTGGATTGCGATATGGTTGTAGATCATGATGTTGCAGAACTTTATGATATGGAATTGAATGGCTGTATTGTTGGTGCTGCACGAGATATTGATGTAGCCGGTCAGATTAATTTGAAACAAAATAATTGGGAGCGTTATGCGATAGATGAGTTAGGACTGAAAAGTGCTTACGATTATTTTCAGGCTGGTGTTTTAATATTAGATTTGTCTCAACTGCGTAAAAAGATATCTTCTGATGAGATGATTTCATTGGCGACTTCACGCTCCTGGCGTTGTCATGATCAGGATGTGCTGAATATTATTTGCAAAGGTCGGGTGCATTATATTCCGCAGCAGTGGAATACACTGATGAATTGGCAGGAATCGGGACGGAGCCGGATGGAAATTTTAAAGATGGCACCGAGAGATCTTTACGAGGAATATGTTGCGGCAAGGAAGCATCCATATGTGATTCATTTTGCAGGATATCAGAAGCCGTGGGATGTGGTTGACTGTGATTTCGCTGAATATTTTTGGAAATATGCGAAGAACTCAGCTTATTTTTCTGTTATCTTATTGAGGTTCACAAAAACACTTGAAGATATTACTAAATTAAAAAAAACATGGAAAAATAATTCAACTTTACGTAAAGTTGCAAATTTGCTTTTGCCATATGGAAGCCGGAGAAGGGAATTGGTTAAAAAAATATGTTGTTGACCATGATAGAAAAAATGACACAAGAAAAATGAGGGAGAGACAGAATTATGTGTGAAAATTATTTAGAAAACACAATGACTTCGAATGATGAGGTACTATTATCTATTGTTGTACCAGCATATAATGTGGAAAAATATATTGGTGAGTGTTTAAACAGTTTAGTTCATCAGACAATGCAGAATCATAAGATAATTATTGTCAATGATGGTTCAACAGATGGAACTGAAGAGATTTGCCAGATATATGCGAAAAAGTATCCTGAAAAAATTACTTATATATTTCAGGAAAACAAGGGATTAGGAGAGGCCAGAAATGTTGGTTTAAGTGTAGTAGATACCCCCTTCGTTTCATTTTTAGACAGTGATGATTGGCTGAATATCAGATATGTTGAATGTTTTACAAAACTTGTAAGGACAGTGGATGAAATCCCAGATATGGTATTTACTCTTCCATGGGTCTATGATACTGCTACAAAGCGAATTTTACCATGGAAAGATAAGGAAAGATATGATCGGATTTTTGGGGTACATGATGGAAAATCATTTGTCCAGGTAAATGCAAAACAAAATCCGGAGCTGTATGCATTAGAAGTAACAGCATGTCGAAAAATATATAAAACATCTTTTTTGCGAGAAAAAAATTTTTCTTTTCCAAGAGGCTTGAAATGGGAGGATGTAGTCGGTCATTTTTATTTGCTGTATCATGCAAACACTTGCATGGCTTTGCCGGAAGTTGGATTTTACTATCGTATTAATCAAGGGGGACAGATTACATCAGGAGGCGGTGCATCCCGTTTAGATATGATTCCCATTTTTAAAGAACTATTGGCAGTTTCAGATAAATATTATTTTAACAGGATAGAAAAATCATACGTACTGCGCTTGATAGTAGATTTTTCAATATGGAGTGTAGAGGTCACAAATAAAAAGTATATCCGTCCTCTGTTGGAGGGGTTACATGAAGTTTTCCAGACATTTACCCAGGAAGAGATTAAAGATTATTTAGATACGTGCTCACCAGATAAAGGGAGGGAATATGGCTTTATAGTTTGTATGACTGGAAAAAATTATTTAGATCTAGAAAATTACGAAAATCGTGATAGAATCATGACCCAGAATTATATACCTTGGACATCCTATGATGCAGCTAAACGTAATTTGCTGCAGGGGGGGATACAATGTGTCAGGGAACATGGACTTATTTATACATTTAAGTGGTGCATAAAAAAGTACTTGATAAAAAAGAAATAATAGTGCATCAAAGTGTTTGATGAAAGGGGAATCCTATAATGAATGAAATGATAAGTTATTTGAATAGTCATCCTGAAATAGAGAGAGCAGTTTTGTTAGTAGGGGATAGTTATGAATATTCTGCTTTGAAGGAATTTATTAACGACAGTTGTTTAAAAGAACTGGTATTAGTTGGTAGTCTGCTAAAAAAACAAATTGAAGATATTTTAGAATTATTGAAAAGAGATGAGGGGATTGAGGAATATCCTCATTTAGAAAAGTTTGAATATTACGATTTCCAAGATTTTCGAGGAGTGACAGGTTCCTGGGCGTTGTGTTGTGACTGGTGTCCTGCTGCGATTTTGTATAAGGCGCAAAACTGGAAACCGACATATTTATTGGCAACGATTTGGCAGGAGCAGCCAACGGCATTTAAATTGTGGGAAGCCTTTAAAGAACATGCATCATATATTCAAATTAAAACTTTACGTGAAGGTAAAGAACCACAGATATTAGAATGGCAGAAAAAAAATGATAATATTGAATTAAGTGTTATTTTCCCTATGTATAATGTAGCAGCTTATTTGGATAAGTGTATTTCAAGTGTAATCGAATGGAAAGCTCCATATGTAGAATTCCTTTTTGTAAATGATGGATCGCCAGACAATTCAAGAGAGATTGTTTTGAAATGGGCAGAAAAAGACTCCAGAATTAAACTATTAGACAAGCCAAATGGCGGCTGTGCTTCTGCGAGACAGTTTGGCTTGGAGCGAGCACAGGGAAATTACGTAGGGTTCATTGATCCGGACGATTTTATAGATGAAAGCATGTTTAGAAAATTGCTGCGAGCTGCTATGACGGGTTCCTATGACATTAGTTTTTGTGGATATAATGAGTATTATGAAAATACGAAAGAGATTAAACGAGTGGAGGATTCTTTAGGAGAGCCATATTGCAATGGTACTAGTGATGCCAATAGAGTGTTAGAACTGATTATGTATAATCGAGTAGCTATTTGGCGTGGAATCTATAGGGCAGATATGATAAAGAAAAATAATATTCATTTTTATACAGATTTACGGAGATTTGATGATTTGCCATTCAAGATTGAAACATTTGCAGCAGCAAAGTCTGTTATAGCAGTGCCAGAACACTTGTATTATTATCGTTTGGCACGACCGGGGCAGGATGTTTCAGCAGATGATGAAAGGTTGTATGTTCATTTTGATATTTTTGACTATTTAAATCGATCGATTGCAGGAACTGAAGATGCACATTTAATCGATTATTTGCAGATGTGTAAAATACAGACACATATGTATGCGATTAATAAGATCAAACCAGAATATAAAAAGGTTTATGTTCAACGAGCCAAAGCAGACTTGGAAACAACTGGAACAAAGGAGCGGACATATTGGCTCGCAAAGAGATATATTGGAAATGTGAGTGCCGAATATTATAAGGCAATTATGGATGAAGATTTAAGCAGACTAGAAAAAAGAGACTAGAGGGAGGAGGAAAAATAGATTGTGATAATCATAAATCATGCAAAGAATAATCCGGGTATGCTAGATTCACAGAGTCTTGAATTGGAACAATTGTCTGCAGAATTAGATGCTGTAAAAAAACAGTTGCAGGAAATGGCAAGACTTTTAAAGTTTGGTGTAGATCGTCAATATTATTTTAACGCGTTTTCCAATCCAGAACTGTTAAAACTTCAAAATGAAGAAAATGACGGAATATTGCTTTGCGGTAATTATGGAAATCCTAATACAGGAGATGAGTGGATGTTGGATACCATGATCCAATATCTTCATAAATATACAAACAAGAAGATTACTCTTATGCTAGAACCGAATCGTATATTTGATCCTAGCATATACTTGAAATACGATGTGAATTATATCCATTATCCACAAACAATCTATGATTATGATGTTATAGCAGAAAAATTTGATGTTCTTATTTTTGGTGGTGGAGCAATTATTGAGGATGAGATCTATTGGGAAGCGTATGATTATGGAATTAATATATGTAGAACAGTGGTAGATTTGCCTTTACGGTTTATTGCAAAAAATAAAAAGGTATTTTGTATTGGATTGAGCACAAGTAAAAAATTGAGTAACCCTGAATATATTCAAAAACTGCAAACGGTTGTTTGTGGCGCTATACATTTTTCGGTGCGTGATCAATACAGTTTGAATGTGCTAGAGCAAGTTGGAATATCAACCGATAGAATTCGGGTAATTAATGATATTGTGTATGCAAATGAGGCATTGCCTTCAATTATGCAAAATATAAAACCGGAAAAATATTCAGAGACAGTTCATATTGGGATAGTCTATATCGTTGCTGAAGAAACTAAAGAATCTTTTTATTCTTTGGTTGCAAATATTAAAAAAGAGATGCAAAAACAGAAAAAAGATTATATCATATCGCTGATCCCATTTTATGATGACTGGCATATAGATCTTAATTTTTATAAACTTTTTGCAAAGGATGAAGAAAATATTGAGGTATTACCGTATATTACAGATATCACCGAAATGATTAAGATTTTTTTGCAGCAAGATTTTATGGTTTGTGCAAGGTACCATGCTATTTTACTTGCTTTAAGTTTGAACATTCCCTGTATTGGATTATATTACGATACTCACCAGCATTATTACAATAAAATCTCCTATTTATTGGAACAATTTCAGTATTGTTTAGATGATTGTATCCCAATGTCTCAGATTAAAAAAATGGAGAATTCTATTTTTGATAAGGTTATTTGTGTGAAGGATAAAAAGATTACACAGCGTTTGTTGGACGAAACTAGAGAAACTTTAGATGATTTGTTTGCAAGATATTTATAAGGTACTTATATAATCATCAATTAAGTGTTTATAAAGCGATCTTGAAATCTGACGGATAGAGGGTGATATAATTGTCTGTGGCAAGTTTAGAGTTTGATTTAATTGATGCGTTGGATCAAGTTACTATGCTAGTAATTTGATATATAATAAAAAGGAACTATATTTTATGAAAACTAAAAAAACTACATTATCAGTAGCTGCACTTAGCTTCATAATATTTATCGCGTTGCTATTTCTGTATAGGCCTAATTATCAGATTAATATCGATACATCGTTAAAAGAAGGAATATTATGTGATATAGGCTATACCGCTAAATTAAGCAATCTTCCGCAACTGTCTGATTATGATATTATGAAAGAAGAGGCTATAACTAACGAAGACGGAAAAATAAATTTATCAAAAATACCGCCGACTCTTGATGAGATATGGATCGTATCAAGTACAGGAGAGAAATATATTATTGAAGGAATTGAAATAAAACAATTTGGATTAACGATATCTCAAGTTCATTCAAACAATATTTCAAAATACGATGTGAATTATAACGAACCAGAAAGTACAAAGGCTATTTTAGAATTGCCGATTTACCATTGGACTATCTGGTCTATTTTTGCACTGGCTGTAATCAGCTTATCAGGGGGATATACATTATCTTGCTTTTTAAGAATTTCTCCAAAGAATTGTCTGTATTTGTTTATGCTTGTTACACCAATGGTAGCATTTTGCTCATTTGAATTTATAGGCTACAATTTTTGGTTTATCAGCCTTAAATATCGGTTTATCAATTATCTGATTTTATTGATTATTAATTTCATTTTTTATGTTATTTTTTGTAATTTAACTCTCGCAATGACATTTGAATGTTTGATAATATATATCTTAGGATTGGTAAACTATTTTGTAGAACTGTATCGAGGAAAACCTGTTTTACCATGGGATATCGGTGCAGCATCAACAGCATTACAAATTGTGGACAGCTATAAATTCGTTTGGGATTTTTCCATGTTATATGGTTTGTTTTTAATTGGTATAGAGTTATTTTTAGTGGCAAAGTTACATATATACGAAGAGAAAAAATCACGTTTGCGTATTTCTATATTAATAGTTCCGCTTATTACTTTGTTAGTGCTTGGTACTGCAACTTCAAAAACATTTACAAATTTGTTATGTAGTTATTGGGATTATGATATAATTTATGGATACAGAACCCAAGGTGCATTCGCTTCGTTTTGTAAATATGCAGCTAACAATCAAATTAAGAAACCGAGAGGATATGATCCTGAAAAATTGGATAAAATTAATGATTACATACCATCGTCTATAGATTCGGAAGAGGTAATACAACCACAAAATATTATCATGATTATGAACGAATCCTTTACTAATTATGATGACTTAAATGATACGGAATATAATAAAGTTTTGCCTTATTTTGAATCTTTATATGATACATCAACTTATGGAAATTTATATGTATCTGTTCGTGGTGGGAGTACATGCAATACAGAATTTGAAGCATTGACAGGAACCTCATTGACTTTTTTTCCGCCAGGTGCATATCCATTTCAATCCTATATTCATGAAAATGTTGCTTCTATTGCACAGGAACTAAAGGAACAGAATTACAGTACTGTCGCAATGCATTTAGAACAAGGAGGCAACTGGAACAGAAATAAAGTATATCCCCGTCTTGGTTTTGATACATTTTATGATATTAATGATTTCGATAATATTGAAAGTGTTCGTCAGAGAGCAACCGATGAATATAATTATAAAAAAGTTATCGATCTATATGAAAATAAACAAACTGATAAATTTTTCTTATTTAATGTCACAATCCAAAATCATGGTGGATATAATGGTTTTCAGGATTTACCGCAATCAGTTCATTTATCTGAATATGGGGAAGTGGAAAATGCAGAGGTTTATTTGTCTATGCTGAGTATGTCAGATAAAGCGCTTGAAGCATTGATCCAGTATTTTGAGAAGGTAAATGAGCCAACTATGATTGTAGTATTTGGTGACCATCAACCTAAAGTTGATGAAGCCTCTGAATCTTTATTATTAGGTTCTGCCAGCAGTGACGAATTTAATAAATACATTGTGCCTTTTTTAATCTGGAAGAACTACGAGAAAGAGGCTCATTATATTGAAAAAATGAGTGCTAACTATCTTCCTAGTCTCATTTTAAAAGAGGCGAATCTTCCTATGTCTCCGTATTATCAATTCATGTTGGAATTGTTTGAAAAATATCCGGTAATATCGTTGCCTGGTATTATAGATGCAGAGGGAAAACGTTATAAAGAAATTAGCGAAATTAATTCTGACGAAATGATAAATCTATATGAAATGTGGGAATATAAAAATACATTTAAATTTAAATAATTTAATGATGCTAGAAATAAAGAAAAACTACTTTTGGAGTTTTACATAATAGAGAGGGGTACCGTCTAATCGTATAAAGGAATGATTAGACGATACCCTTCTTTTATAGACCATAGTGAGCTTGTTGGAATAAAGCACCTGTGACTGGTTTTTACGGTCTGGGACCGCCGGTCTGTCCCGGCTGCAGGCTGGTATCATTGGAAGAACCGCCCGGCGTAGGGGTAGAAGAGGTTCCGGAAGGATTGCCCGGAACAGAAGAGCCAACAGAGCTGCTGTTTCCAGAAGCTCCAGGGCCGCTGTTTACATAACCGCTGTTGTCATTGGAAGATCCGCCTACAGTAATGGTTCCGTTGTTGGATCCGTTGTTCTGATTGGAGGAACCGCCGTTGGGGTTCTGGTTGTTGTTCTGGCTGCTCTGGTTACTGTTGTAAACATTGTTGGTAGCGCCGCCATTGGTGGTACAGGCGCCGTTTGCTGCAAACTGATAGTTGGTTCCGCCGATATTCATGGTGGTACCTGCTACCATCCGTCCGTCAGCAGCCGGATCGAAGTAATAATATACGCCGTCTACAATGACCCATCCGGTCTGGCGATGTCCGGACTCATTGAAATAATAGTAATAGCCATCAATCACAGAAACGCCGGTAGTCATACGTCCGCTGGCCGGATCCATGTAATACTTGTTGGTTCCGTCACTGAGCCAGCCTAAAAGCATCTTGCCGTCAGTGTGGAAATAGAAATAATATCCGTCAACCTTCTGCCATCCGGTCTGCATCTTGCCGTCAGTTCCGAACAGATACCAGTTTCCGTCAACCTCGCAGGCTCTGTTCACAATACATTTGCCATCGGACGGGTTAAAGTAGAACTTGCCGCCGTCAATGGTCTGCCATCCGGTTACCATAGCGCCGTCGCTTCCCATGTAGTAATAGTCAGATCCGATGTTGACCCAGCCATTTTTGTGCATGGTTCCGTCTGTCAGAGTATAGTAGTATTTGCCGCCGTCCTGAACCCATCCGGTTGCCATCAGACCGTCGGCCTGGAAGTAGTACCAGTTGTTGTTAATCTGTTTCCATCCAGTCACCATCTGACCGGTAGAAAGATCGGTGTAATAATATCCATTGGATGCGTTAACCCAGCCTTTGTGCAGGGAACCGTCAGAATCATAGTAAACATAAGTGTTGCCGCTCTGAACCCATCCGGCTGCGGCATAGGCAGAAAAACTGGAAGCAAGGGTCATCGCTCCCATCATGCCGGCCATAGCAACGGCAGTCAGACCTCGTCTGTTTTTCATAATCGAAACCTCCTTGTGATGCTTAATCATTTAAAATATTGAACTGTTTTTTATTATAGCACATCATTCAAGGGAAATAATAACAATTTTATTACAATATCTGTAAAAATTTATGCCATTCTCGATTGGATTCCTAACAGTTCATCTGAGCTGCTGCATTAAATTTCATCCAGGTTTTCTTTGGAAGGAAAGAGCTGTTTCCAGAGAATATCAGCTTTTTTGTAATAATCCTTGGCATAGCGATACATAATCAGGGTATATTCTCCGAATTCTTCGCCCAGAGAAGCCTTGTAAACGGCCCAGAGCGCCCAGAGAAAGCCACCCAAAGCTGCGTAGGAATAAATTACCATTCGTTCTTCATCATCAGCAGGACGTTCCAGATACAGCTCTGCCAATTGATTCATCTGTTCTTCCTTATAATATACATAAATGGCACACATACTGATGTCAATCAGCGGATCACACATTCCAGCATATTCCCAGTCAATGAGACGCACAGAGCCGTCAGGGAGACAGATGAAATTATCAGGATTGCTGTCAATGTGAGAAAGGGTTTTCGGACGGTTCAGATGCTCCAGCCGATTCATCAGCCGTTCCATTTTCTCCCGGACAGAATCATAATCTTCAAAAAGTGTTCCCTTTCCAGCCATACAGAGCCGCTCATAAAAATCAATCCGTTCCCGGATATCAAAGGAATGATTTACAGTCAGGCCAGAACCATGGAGCTTTCTGAGAATGGCCATGCAGGCTTTTATCTCTTCCGGATGATTCGCCCGGGCATTGTGGGAGCCTTCATAATATTCAGAAATTTTATAACCGGTTCGGCTGTCCAGATAAACGACATGTTCGGAAATCCCAAGATCACGAATCGCTTCATAGACAGCAGCTTCCTGGCGCCGGTTTACCAGAAGCTCAGAACCGGGACCGGGAATCCGGCAAATATAATGACGTTCTCCTACCTGAAAAAGGAAGGATTTGTTTGTCATTCCTGATTTTAAACAACGGATGTTGTGGATATCGGATTCGGGAATCTGAAAAACTGTTGATACCAGTTCCAGAGCTTTATTGTCTGAGCGTGTCTGATACCGGGGATCAAACTGTCTGAGCTCTTCCAGATTTTCAAATTCATAAATCTGATTTTCCGGCTGGCGGTTAATATCCATTTCCAGATGATGAATATTCTGCATCAGAATATGCTCCCAATAAAACTGTTCTGTTCCAGGTGTGTGATAAGCCTTTTCCAACAGCGGAAGAAACTTTTCAGAAAATTCTCTGGAAAAGTAAACAGGGCCGTACATAACCCAGCAGTCACTGCCTCCGATTTGGATATCTGTGATTCGTCCCTTCTTATTATAAGAAAGAACCCATTCTGAGGTGTCTCCTTTCATATAGGAAGAAGCATACCAGGCGCCGCATTCATGGGAATGAAACATATTGTCCCGAATCCAGTTATCTGAGGACAGTACGTACATATTTCGTCCCTGAAGCACTTTTCTTGCCCGGTAGATGGTTGCCAGAGTATTTTTACAGGAATATTCCGGATTATAAAGCAGCTTTACCTGATATTTGTCAATCAGATATTCAAATTTTTCTTTCAAATAACCTACGGCAATTGTGATATCATAGACACCGGCTTCATGAAGCTGGCGGATTTGCCGTTCAATCATGCGTTCTCCAAATACCTCCAGAAGCCCTTTGGGAGTTTCAAAGGTCAGGGGAACAAAACGGGAACCAAAGCCTGCGGCAATAATCAAGGCTCCGTCTACCTGAAAATTTTGAAGAAACTCCAGCCCCTTATCGGTCAGCTCGCAGGTACCGGCTACACTTTTTCCCGGCGCCAGAAGTTTGTTTTGAATACATTCCTTAAGTAATGTGTTTACTGTACCCAGAGACAAATCCATTTTCTGCGCAAGCTCTCTCTGAGTACAGTGAGGATTTTCTTTTAAATAACGGCATATCAGGCCAGTTCGATTCATAATAACTCTCCTTATTTCATTACAGCTGCCATGATGTTCAAAAAAATAAAAATAATAAAACTAATGAACAGTATAGCACATCAGGAGAAAAAATCCCAGTGAAAAAGAAGATTGTACGAATATTAATACAAATTATGGAAAAAATATGGTGTTTGTAAGAATTTCGTAAGAAAACGCTTAGAGTTTCGTTATAGCATTTCTGGAAAAAGTATATTATACTGTCAAGTGTGATGGAGAGGTGGTAACTTCCCAGAATATCAGCAGTTGACATTTATTCCAATCTTAAGAAAAAATGTAAAAAAACTATTGATAATTTACCTTACAGGAAGTATAATTACCTCGTAATGCAATTTAGGAATTTCGAAAGAATTTC
>ERZ824522.1251-NODE-1251-length-17420-cov-2.996142_pt1 | contig 17420 bp, 10 predicted proteins | sample MGYA00519935_ERZ824522 | MGnify/ENA primary metagenome ERZ824522 (study PRJEB31778, sample SAMEA3449160) | human gut metagenome | biome: human gut; feature: human-associated habitat; material: faeces | place: United Kingdom | collected 2010/2012 ...
TGTGGGCGACTCCAGAGTCTATAAAATTGACGGACAGGGGATGACTCAGTTGACAAAAGATCAGACGTTTGTACAAAAAGAGATTGACGCAGGGAGAATGACGCCGGATGAGGCGAGAGTGCATCCGCAGCGGAACGTACTTCTTCAATGCGTCGGAGCAAGCGAGGTGATCATTCCGGAGTTTACACAGGGAGAATATAAGTCGGGCGAAGTTTATATGCTCTGCTCTGACGGATTTCGCCATGTGATCACGGAAGAGGAATTTTATAAATTGATAGATCCTGAAAAAATGGAGACGGAAAGAGCGCTGAAAGACGCAGCGGTCTATTGTACGGAATTGAATAAATCACGTCAGGAGAAAGATAATATTTCAGTCATTCTCCTTAAGGTGTGTTAGAGGATAAATATATGCTGGAAATAGGATCAATTATAGACGGTAAATACAAAATACTGAATAAGATCGGTCAGGGCGGAATGAGCGTCGTTTATCTTGCGATGAATGAAAGAGCGAATAAACAATGGGCGATCAAAGAAGTCCGAAAAGACGGCGTGAAAGATTACGAAGTTGTACGGCAGGGACTGATCGCGGAAACCGATATTTTGAAACGGTTAAATCATCCGCATTTACCGAGTATCATCGATGTGATCGACAGGGAGGATACGTTCCTGATCGTAATGGATTATATCGAAGGAAAGGCGCTCGATTACTGGCTGAAAAAAGAAGGCGCGCAGCCGCAGGAACGGGTTGTGGAATGGGCGAAACAGATCTGTGATGTGTTCGGGTATCTTCATTCGAGGAAACCGCCGATCATTTACAGAGACTTAAAACCGGCGAACGTCATGCTGAAGCCGGACGGGCAGATCATGATCATCGACTTCGGAACGGCCCGCGAATTTAAAGAGACAAGTATTGAAGATACGTCTTGTCTCGGAACGCAGGGATATGCAGCGCCCGAACAGTACGGCGGGCATGGGCAGACGGACGCCCGTACTGATATTTATACGCTGGGTGCGACGATGTACCATTTGCTGACGGGACATAATCCAAGTCTTCCGCCGTACGAGATGTATCCGATCCGAAGATGGAATCCGGCGCTCTCGTCAGGATTGGAAGAAATCGTACTGAAATGTACGCAGAGAAATCCGAACGACCGTTATCAGTCGTGCGCGGAACTGATGTACGCGCTGGAGCATTACGGAGAATTAGATCAGGAATACCGGAAACGGCAGATGAGGAAATGGCGGACGTTCGTTGCAATGTGTTCGCTGACTGCCGCATCACTTCTCGGATGCGTCGGATTTAAAGTCGGGGAGACGATGACGACAAAGAGCAGTTATGAAGGATATATAAAAGAGGCGGCGAACTCGCCGGAACAAAGTGAACGGGAAAAATATTATACAGATGCAATTAAGATAGACCCTCGAAGAGGAGAAGCGTATCACAATCTTTTGCAGTTATGCATCCGCGGAGCAGACGGGTCGGAAAATGATTTTGACAGAGAAGAGACAGCGCGGCTTACGTCGGTTCTTGGATATAAAGGCAGCGGAAACCGGACAAATGAAAGTTATTTTGAAGGAAATAAAGAAGAATACGACGAATTCGCTTTTCAAATGGGACTGGCGTACTTTTATTCATATGAGGGAGGAGAAAAGAGCGGAAAATCAATGTCTCAAACATGGTTTGAAAAAGCGGCGGAAAGCGAAAGCCTCGATAAAGATAAAAAGGAATTGTCGAAAAGATTCGCAAGTATCGCGGCGTACTATGCTTCTCTTGATTCAGTGGATGAGAGCGGATACAGCACAACTTCTTACGGAGACTACTGGATCGATCTTGTCAGTCTGACGGACGGAGATCTTACAAGTGTGGTAAATCCTGAGACAGCTCTTGTAATGTATAAAGAACTTGTATACAGGATCGACGAAAACGCACTTGATTTCAAACGTGCGGGAGTGACAAAACTCGAAGAAACGAAAAAGACGCTGGAGACAACGTCGTTTGCATCGACGAATGCAAATCAGACGGATATCAACGAGCAGAAAAAACAGGAGATTCTGAACAATATCAGCAGCGCGAAAGAGCATGTGCAGGTAGCATTTGAATCCCGGGGAACAGGAGGGGATGCTGATGCAGAGTGAACAGATCATCAATATACTTCATATCGGATTTATTATCTGTCTTGTGCTGACAATTTTATTTGCGGCGCTGAGCGTTTTCTTTTTCTTTCAATTTAAAATATGCGATGTGTTTAACGCTATCACGGGAAGGGCGCAGCGAAAGAGCGTTCAGCAGATGGAAGAAGAAAATGCAAAGACAGGAAAGTTAAGACAGGATTATTATTCCGCGCCGACAAGTTCAGACCTTTATACGACGCCAAGCGGAAGGATACCTCCGGTTATGTCTGCGCAGCAGGCAGCAGGCGGACAGGCAGACGGCGCGGCGTACACAGAACAAGTTTACCATTCGGCAGATCCGGAAGGAAGAGAACATACAATGCAGCTTCACACAGCACAGCAGGCAGCGTCTGATAACGGAGGAAGTGAAGCGACAACTTTGCTGAACAGCGGAAGCGAAGAAACGACTCTGTTGAACAGCGGAAGTGAAGAGACGACTCTGCTGAACAGCGGAAGCGAAGAAACGACTCTGTTGAACAGCGGAAGTGAAGAAACGACATTGCTCAACAGCAGAAACGGCGGCACAACGGCACAAAGAAATGCCGGATTCGGAGAAACAACTTTATTGACGCCGGAAATGGAAGCATCGTTTGTTCAGGCAAAGACAAATGAAAAACCGGAATGGAATTTCGTTATTAAAAAAGAAATTATGGAAATCCATACGAATGAGATCATTTAAAGAAAACAAAAAAGATATTAATCGATTTATCTTGCAGCAGAAAGAAGGAAACAGATTGAAACCAAGAACAGTAAAAAAAGGATTTCTCGGTGTGATGGGATTATTTCTCCTGTCTGCACTGACTCCGGCGCTGATTCCGTTTGCCGTTGACAAAAACGGCGATCTTACACAGATCGGATATGCGGCGGGGGCGTTGTTTTGGCTCGGTCTTCTGCTCGGGATCGCAGCATATTTGTTTTTGGCGAGAAAGGCGAAGCCTCTGACAGAACAGGCAGGAAAACGGAAACTTCCGTCAGTGATCTGCTTTTTCAGTAATACGCCTGCGATTGCGGCAGACGCAGTTATGATCGTGTCGATCGCAGCGACAATCTATTGTGCGCTTCATATCGAAGTGAATGATTTTCTGGCAATTACGGCGCTGGTATTTGCGCTTGCAGGGGTTTATGCACATTTTCTGTTTAACGGAAACGTGTATTTCTATATATGGAACAGCCGGAACAGACAGAGGAAGAGACAGACAAAAGAACGGCAAAACAAAGAAGAACAGGAAGGGATGAAAGCATGAAAAAGAAGCAAAAACTAAAAGAAAGGATATGTGCGCTCGTCCTTGCGCTGGCGATGGTACTGACTTGGGTACTGCCGGATGCAGGTATGACGGTTCAGGCGGCGGCTGGCGATGCAAAAAAAGTTACGCTGAAATTTAAAGATGCCGCAGAGGAAACACGCGGGATAGGCGCACTTACTTTGAAATTACAAAGTAATGATGATCCGAGCTATGAGAAGAAAAAGGAAATCGAGGTTAAAGCCGGAGAGACAAGTAAAGAAATTGAGTTAAAAGAAGGAGTAGAATATAACTACGAAGTAGAGAAAACCGGATATGAGACAACAAAAGATGGTCGGTTTACGGTTGAGGCGGAGAAAGCGGATATTGACATTCTGCTTACAATGTCAGAGATTACACTTTTGCCGACGACAGATTCAGTTAGTCTGAAAGTCGGAGAAACATATGATATATCAGTAACAAATCCGGTGCAAGAACTTGCTTATACATGGAGCACAACAGATGGGAATGTTGCATCTGTTGAAAACGGAAAGGTTACGGCAAAAGGCGAAGGCTCTGCGGATATCAGCGTTACAAACGGGGTGAAAACAAAAACAGTTTCCGTAAACGTGTCTAAAAATCAGATTAACGGTTTTAGTATGACGGTGAAAGAGCCAAGCGGAGACGATCAAAGTTCTGTTATATTGACAGCCAAAGGTCTTCCAGCCGATGTTTCAGGAAATGTAATATTTTATGATGTGACAGGCGGTCAAAAAACTTTGCTCTATAAAGCAGAAGCGGCAGCTACAGTCGAATATACATATGAGACAGACAGTCTTCTCGGCGCGAAACAGTTTGAAGCCGTGTATAGCGGTAATGAAAAATATGAAGGCGCGACGGCAACAGCAACCGGAAGTTATGGGAAAACACAGGCAATTACGATAGACGGTGATGTTTCAAAAGAAGTGACTTACGGAACGGAGCACTGGAATGATGAAATCGTAATTGCTCTTGCCGATATTGAAAATACATTAAAAGGAAGAACGCTTGCGACAGAGGTTGCATTTGCACAGTCAGAAGACGCGCCGAATACAGGACTTGCTGAAAATGTAGCGGTCGTTCGCGTGGAAGCAGATCATACGATCCATGTAATTCCGAAAAATGCAGGAAAAGTAACAATTAAGATTAAAGCAGTCCCGGGAGAAGGAAACTTCTACAGAGAAGCAAGCGTAGATTATACGCTGACTGTAAAGAGGCAGGAAGTTTCGTTTGAGAATGTAACATGGAATAAAGCAAGTAAAGTATATGACGGAAATACTGGAATCGAACTTACGGGAACAGTAAATACTGAAAAAATCACAATCCCGAAAGAGAAAGCTGCGATTGCAGGATCAGATGTTGCAGTAAATGAGCAGAATGAAGCACAGCCACAGAACGTGACAGTTGCTGCCGGAATTTATTATATGACAGTAGAAGGCAACGGCACGGAAAACTATCAGTTAGTTGTAGAAGAAGGGCAAAATGTAGTTCAGAATGCGGCAACTATTACACATAGACCGTTGTATTTGACGTCTGCAAATGCAGAGACAGTGTCGTTAGCTTATGGACAGAATTTAAAAACGGCGATAGAAGAAATGACGGGATTAGTTGCACTTTGCAATGGTAACGGAGTTGTTCCTGAAGAAGTGCAAGGTGTGAATTCATTAGAGACAGGACTTGTGGGAAATGATCAAATAACAGTATTGCCGGGGGCAACAGCGCCGGAAACTCTGCATGTGAATGAGGCAGCTTATAAAGTAATCGTTCCGAATATTACAAATGAAAATAAAATCAGCGAAAACTATGAGTTTAAGTTTATTGAAGAGGATGATTATAAGGGAGATCTTAAAGTTACAAAACAGACTTTAAATAAAGAAGATCTTTTGAAAAAAATTGATCTTAAAGGAACGACAAACGGGATTTACGGCGTGAAAAATGGCGCTGACGAGCTGGAAAAAGTTTGGGTAAGCATTGGCGGAAAAGATGAACTCGGCGAGAAAAAGGGAACCCCTGTGCTGAAGATGAATGTAAAGGCTACACAATATTATGATGAAGTGTATATGAGTGTAGATAACGGAAATAGTTATGTAAACGTATCTGATGAGTCGGATGAGTCACAGAATATACTTGAACAGCTTAAACCTGAGGAAGGAATACAGGATAAAGTAGTTGAGAACGTAAAAGTTTATCTTAAGAACAGTGAAGATAAGAGTGGAAACACAGTTACGGAAGTAACAAATTTAACTGATTGGCTTCATATCGATAATGAAGCGCCGAGAGCTGTAATTAAAGATTATGATACGACAAAATATTCAGATGCTTTTGAAAGCTTGAGTTTCAATATGTTCAAAAACGAGATATATACGGCAGAAATCAGCGTTTCGGACACTTCGGGAGATTCTGTAGAAGGAAGCGGCCTGCATAACACGACTACGCAGAAGTATTGCGTATATGAAATGGGAACAGATGAAACGGCGTTAAAATTAGATAAAGATGCTGTGAAAAGTATTATTGAAAAGGTAGATAGCGGGCAAGAACAATCTTGGAGTAAATTGGAATTCGATAAAAACGGAAAAGACGAAATCACTGTCGGAAAAGCGAAAGATAAGGAAGCGGCAGAAAATAATTATCTGATTCTTGTTAAGACGATTGACAATACAGGAAATGAAGCCGTATATGCTTCAAACGGCATTGTAGTTGATGTGACATCGCCGAAAGTAGAATGTACTTTTGATACATCAAAAGACGGTGGTTATGTATCAGAAAAAGATGGAATTCTGTGTTATCAAGGGGATGCTAAATACGAGCTTAAGATTGAAGATCCAGAAGAGTATTTCTCAAGTATTTCGAAACTGGAAGTAATAGTGAGCAAAGACGGTGAAACAATAACTCCGACCACGAAAGAATTTGATGCAGACGAAACATATGAAGATTCATATATCATTGAATGGCCGACATCGGAATCAGGTTTCAGTTACGAAGAATTAAAAAATAAGTCTTCCATAGTGGTTAAAGGCGTTGTTTCGGCAAATAAAGGAACAATAAATGGAGTGGGAACGAATAAGTCTAAGATAAAGATTAAGGCATATGATACAGCCGGAAATGTATCTGAGACGATTGAGCAACAGTTAGCATTTGATACAAAGGCTCCGGAAATTTCTGTAAGCTTTGAAAATAAGAATGGTGATCCGATAACTCAGAAAGATGAGTTTTCATATTATCAAGACACGACTGTAATGGTGATTAAATACACAGATAGAAATTTCCCAGTTGGCGAAGAGTATAAAGACAACCTATACTTTATACTGAAGAGAGAGGAAGACGATCAAGAGCGGAAAGTGATGCTCGAAGGACTGGAAAAAGAAGGAATTACTTATGAGATAGAGGATGAAGAGGGCAAGAATTCTTTTGAAAATTATACGGATAATAGAGTCGTTACAGTAAAACTTACATTTGATGATCAGGATAAATACGAAATCAAACCATATTGTGTAGATATGTTTGGTAATGAAGGAACAACAGAAGAAACTTATAAATTTGCAGTTGACACCGAAGCGCCGGTAATCGAGTACACATATGAATATTTAGATGCAGACAATAAGTGGAAGCCGCTTAATGATGAAAATGCTGTTAAGTTGAAAAATGCTCCGATTCGAGTGAACGTGACGGTAACAGAGCACTTCTTTAGTTTAAAGGATAATTTTGTCTTTGAAGAAAAAGGCGGTGAAAACACGCAGGTAAAGACAGCGCTTACCGCAAAAGAGGCAGTAGGAAAGATACCGAATTATCAGGAACAGGCGGACACTTGGACAGCTGCTTCGTCAGATGATCACCCGGTTGGTTGGACTCATAATGGCGATGAGCATCGCATCGGTTTTGTGTTTGAGAATGATGCAAACTACACGTTTAAACTGGACTATACGGACTTGTCAGGCAGAAGCAAAAACACAGGAGATCTGAAATTTACGGTAGATAAAACGTCTCCGTCGGGAAAGATTCTCGTAGATGGTACAGAAAACTGGTATGCAGAATTTTGGAATACGATTACGTTTAATATTTTCAAGGACGACAATTATAATGTGAAAGTGACGGGAGCAGATATAACGTCCGGTGTGAAGACGATCGAGTATTATACAACGAAAGACGCGATTAAAAGTGCAGATGAAGTAAAAAAGATCACAGATTGGAAAAAGTTGGCTGATTCGGGAGAGTGGAATCGTGATAGCGAAAAGGATGATAATATAAATAATAAGTCGTTCACAATGACAGAAGAACAGCAGTTTTTGACATATGCGAAGATTACAGACTATGCCGGAAATGTTACTTATCTGTATCCGAAGGAAATAGCGGTGTTAGACAGAACGTGGGCAGAGCCGAAGATTACGATTACAGCGGCTGAACCGTTATACGGAATTTACAATAAGGATGTTCCGTTCAGCATTAACGTAGAAGATCCGGAAAGCGGAGAGACATACTCAGGACTGAAAGAAGTTTATTACGAGGTGCGCAAAGACGGTGCGGTGACACAGTCAGGAAATTATAATAAGGAATTAGAGATTGATTATAGTAAAAATAATCAGGAAAGCGCGCAGAAAGCAGGTTTGACAATATTAGACGGGCGCGTGCAGTCGCTTGTGAAAAATGAAACAGTGACGGCAAGTTTAAATAACAGCAATGATGTTGAGATTTATGTAAAAGTTGTTGATAATGCAGGACATGAAACAGAGGCGACGAAAGATCTTAAGATCGACATCACTCACCCGACAATCGCCGTAACGTACGACTTGAACACACCTCTCAACGAGAGATACTACAAAGACGTAAGAACGGCAACGGTTGTTGTGACAGAGAGAAACTTTGACGAGTCCGCAGTTCGTTTCAACATCACGAACACAGACGGCACACAGCCGGCGATCAGCGGATGGACACACAGTGCGAACGCAGGAGTATCTGACGATGCGACACATACATGTCAGGTAACGTTTGCGGCAGACGGAGATTACACATTTACGCTTGAGACGACAGACCTTGCAGGAAATGCATCAAGCTACAATCGTGTAGACGACTTTACAATCGACCGGACAGTTCCGACGATCCAAGTGTCTTACGACAACAACAGCGCGGCTACACCGGGATATTTCAATGCGAACAGAACGGCGACAGTTACAGTCAACGAGCATAACTTTAACGCAGCGGAAGTCAACGCACAGATCACGGCAGCTTTGCAGGGAAGCGGCGTGGCAGCTCCGGGACTTGGCGGATGGAGCACAAACGGAGACGTGCATACGGCAAGCGTAACATTCTCTGCAGACGCAGATTATACGTTTGATGTTGATTACACAGACCTTGCAGGAAATGCAGCGGCAGATTACACACAGGATAAATTTACGGTAGATAAGACAGATCCGGAAGTTGAGTTCTTCGATATCGAAGATAAATCGGCAAATAACGGAACAGTTGCTCCCGGTGTGAAATACAGTGATGTAAACTACATGGAAAGCGGCGTTGATATTACGATCAAAGGCGCGAAACATGACAAGACAGAATTAAGCGGAAACCGTACAAATATCGCAAACGGCGAGAGCATCAAAATGGAAGATTTCAAACATGATGAAGAGACGGATGACGTTTACACTATGACGGCGGTTATTAAAGACAAAGCCGGAAATGAAACGGAAAAAGAGGTTATGTTCTCAGTTAACCGTTTCGGATCAAACTATATTTTCTCTGAGACAACGGAGAAGTTCCTTGATGATGTATATGCGAACAAACCGAAAGATCTTGTTGTTACAGAGGTGAACGTAGATTCACTTGTGTTCAACGGTATCTCTTACGGATTGGACGGAACGAAGAAAGAACTGAAAGCAGGCAGCGATTATACAGTAAAACAAAGCGGCGGCGAAGGTTCATGGAAAGAATATACATACACGATCAAAAAAGAAAACTTTGAAAAAGAAGGCCGCTACAGTGTTACGATCGACTCGGAAGACAAGGCGACAAATAAGATGAACAACAAAGTAAAAGAGTGCAACATCGACTTTGTAATCGATAAGACGCCTCCGACAGTTGTTATCACAGGTATCGAGGAGTCAAGCTATCGTGCAGACGAGAGAGAAATGACGATCAACCTGTCAGACAATACGGCAGTTAAGTGCGTGGATGTGATCATCGACGGAAAATCAGTTGCAACTTATGCACAGAAAGAGATTGAAAAGGCAGGCGGAAAGATCAGTTACATGATTGAAGGTGCGTCAGAACCGCAGAAGATCGAAGCAGCAGCGCTTGATATGGCGGGAAATGAAACGACTTCGGAAATGCACAAAGTGCTTGTTACATCAAGTGTATGGATTCAGTATATCAACAATACACCGCTTCTTATCGGATCGATCCTCGGAATCGTTCTCGTAGCAGGCGGACTGATCTGGTTCTTTGTGATCAGAAAAAAGAAAGAAGAAAGCAAATAAAAAGTCTGAAGCTGATAAAAATACGGCAGAAATAAGAAAAGGCTGAAAAGGAGGCGGCTGTCTGAACAAACGGATTCGGACAGCCGCCTTTCGTCTTTATGAGGAAAGAAGTTATGTTGCAAAGCGGAGATATTATAAGCGGAATGTATCAGGTGATACGAGAGATCGGAACAGGCGGCATGGGAGTGATCTATATCGGGTATCATCTTCATCTTCAAAAACAGATCGTAATAAAGAAAATAAAAGAAACGTGCGTGGACCGTGTAAATGTAAGAGGTGAAGCCGATATCTTAAAACAGCTTAGACATACATATCTGCCGCAGGTTTATGATTTTCTGGAAGTAGGAAACGACGTATATACAGTGATGGATTATATCCCAGGGGAAAATCTGCAGTATTATATCGACCATAATTATACATTTCCGGAAGAGACGATTCTGTTGTGGATGCGTGAGTTATGTGAGGTTTTGGACTATCTTCATACGAGAAAACCACGAATCCTTCACAGCGACATTAAGCCGGCAAATATTATGGTGACGCCGGAAGGGGACATTTGCCTTATTGATTTTAATATTTCATTGGACGGGTCGGTAACACAGGAAGTACAGGGACTGAGCAGACGGTATGCATCTCCGGAACAATTCCGATGTGCGATGGACAAAATGTACGGCAGGAAAAGCAGTGAAACACTGGATGAGAGAATGGACATTTACAGTCTGGGGGCGGTCTTTTACCGAATGATGAGCGGGTATCTGCCTGATGCTCAAAACGGTGTTCCGTATGCGCTGTCACAGATTGATATTCCGTATGCGGACGGCTTGAAACGGATCGTCGATAAAGCGATGGATCGGGACGTTTCAAGAAGATTTCGGACGGCAAAACAGATGGAAGAAGCTCTTTCGCATATGGAAAAATACGATCCGAAGTACCGCCGTCTGACGAACTTGCAGATATTGACCGCGACTGCGTGGGGATTTTGTATTCTGGCAGGAATCTTTCTTATTGCGTCAGGTGTGCGTCAGCGGGGGAAAGAGCTGTGGCAGCAGGAATATCAAGAGTTTTACGCCGTTGTGGGATCAGGGGATTCCGAAAATATAATAAGAGAAGGAACAGAACTTCTGAACAATTCTTCTTTGCAAGGTTATATGAAAAGGAATAAGGAGCAGAAGGCGGAGGTACTTCATGCTGTAGGGGACGGATATTTCTATAGTGAACAATACGACACGGCGGGAAAGTATTATGAGGAAGCTTTGTCGTGCGACAGTAGGAACTCTTTATATGTGAGAGATTATATGACTGCAATGGCAAGAAACGGAAGTCCGGTCGATGTATGGACGATACAAAGTGAATATCCGGAAGCGGCGATCGATGAGGCAGCTACTGTATTTGTTCAGGCGCAGTCAATGTATGCAAAAGGCGATCAAAAGAGCGCGGTTTCTTTATGCGAAGAAGCGCTTGGAAAAAGTATGGATGCAGAGTTGAATGCACAAATTTATCTGCTGGAAGCAGAATTATATCTTGAGCAGGGGGATATAAACTCTGCGGCAGATGCGGCGGCACAAGCAGTGAAACTAGATGAAAGCAGCAATGTTCTTAGAAAAGCGGCAGTGACGGCATATCAGGCAGGAAACGAAGAGAGGATAGGAACGGTCAAAAATCAGTGGTACAGGCAGGCTCTTGCATATTATGAGATGCTCTGTCAAAAAAACGATCCGTCATATGAGGATCGTTTGGGAAGGGCGCTTCTTCTTCGAGTTCTCGGAAAATATAGAGACAGTACGGATGTGCTGGAAGAGATGAAAATAGATTATCCGAAAGACTATAAAGTTCAGATGTGGATCTGTTACAACTATTTGGACGAGGCGTCGGAAGAAGGAACGTATTCAAATGTGTCAGGCGATCTGAAATTTACTTATCATTCTTGCAGAAATTTATATGAGAACAGAGCAGATCGATCGGAAGAAGATCCTGATATGGAAATGCTGGAAGAGACAATGAAAGAACTTGAATAATCGGAAGTGAGATGTGAAGCAGCACGAAGATTGAAGATAGAAAATAAAAGACAGAATCAGGATGCAGACAAGAAGAGAGTGCGAAACGGAGGGAATGAAGATGAGCGGGATCATGATATGTGTGACAGGCGTTGTAGTGATCGTGGCCGCGTCGTTGGCAGCAGGAAGCGTATTATATTTGCTTCAAAGAAAAAAGGAGAAGCTAAAAAGTGAACAAATCAACTTGTAAATAGCGGAAAAGATAACGAGTAAATGATAGATAAACGGACGTGAAAAATAAAATAGGGGCGTTTACGAAACGTCTCGGTAAAACAAGAAAGAGAGGAGAAGGAGCAGTGGGAGAAAAAGGAAAAAAGAAAAGCCGGATTCTGCTGATCGTCTGCGGTCTGCTTCTTTTGGCAGGGGCGATTATCGGGATCGTGATGTTTCGGATGCAGGCAGGAGCGAGCGCGTATAACGAATCAATAAAAACAGCGGAAAAATATGCGGACAGCGGAGAGTATGAACTGGCGGTGCTTACATATGAAAATGCGATCAAAGACCGACCGAAAGAAGAAGAAGGATATCTCGGACTGGCAGATGTGTATTTGAAGAGAGGGGAAAGCTCCGCTGCAAAAGTTTTGCTTCAGCGAGGCTACATGCATACGAATTCTTCAAAGATCCAGTATATGTTAAGCGGGATTAAGGACGGTTCGCTTTTGGCGGAATTTGACGATTCAGAAACAAAGAAAGAGACAATGCAGTCATTTGGCGTTTTTTCTTTTAATACTGCATTTCTTCAGAAGCTGGAAAATTATGACTATACGGACTACTGCGATCAGTTCGGCTCATATCCGCAGATCGTAAAGACCGGAAAGGGAGAAGTAGAAGTCGTACATAAAGATCTGGCGGGAACATGCTGTTATTCAAACACGAAAGAGCATGACGATATTGTAAATGTAAAGACAGACAAACCGGCGAAGGACGGAATGCCGGAAATCGTGCGTTTAGATTCGATTTCGCAGTTGTTCAGAAATTTCCCGGGAAAGGCAAGCCTTGCAGAACTGAACGCAATCTCCAGTTCCAAAGTAGCGCCGATCACAGACGAGGAACGAGTTTATGTGGAACTCTCTACAGGAAGCCTCCTGATCCGTGTTGAGACGGATGCGTCGGGAAACATTATTTCCGATAAAGCGTGGAATGAAATTATTTTGAAAGAGGCAAACGAAAACCGCTCGGAAAACGGAACGCTGAACGGCGTTGTGATCGATGCTATGACAGGAGAAGGCGTTCCGGCGGCGAAGCTTGAATTTAAAGCGAAAGAAAACGCTGAAAATTCTACTCATGTTACGTCGGGAAAAGACGGATCGTTCTCGATCGAACTGGCGGCAGACGTGTACGAAGTGACGATCAGCGCGGACGGGTATGTGGATGAAACGTTCGAGTTTGAGATGGAGAAAGATAAAAATTACAGCGGAGAGCAGTTTACGATTTCACCGGAGCTGGCGGCGGGCAGCGCGCGTATCGTATTGGAATGGAACGCACAGCATCAGGATCTCGACTCGTATCTGTGGGGAAATACGGATAAAGGAGATGACTTGTACGTGAACTTCAGGAAACGGACATGCGAAGGAAGAGACGGGCTTCTGGTAGAACTTGATGTGGATGACACAAACGGATACGGACCGGAGACGATCACGCTGAACGACCTGAACGGCGTTTATACATACTCTGTCGTTGACTACAGAACGACGGGAACTTTGCAGCAGTACGGCGCAACGGTGAAAGTATATCTTCCGGGCAAGAGCGCTCCGACAGTGATCACACTTGACCCGAATGCAGGCGTTGAAAATGTATGGGAAGTATTTGAGCTTGACCACGGAGAACTGAAAATACTGAACCGCGCTCCGGCGGAGGAAAATTTGCGTCCGGGTTCAAAATAAACCAGACGAAGATGAGAGCAGGAAGATGAGAGCAGGAAAATGAGAGATGGAATGATTACGGAAGAACAGTGTGGAGAGAACTTTGCTTATATTTTAGAAGATAAGACAGATTTTTTGATAACAGAATATAAAATGATGCACGGTCAAGAAGCAGATTTTCTATTGAAGTGTGTGAAGATGCTGTATAACGGCAAGACAGAACTGTATTACGATACGAAATCCTGTCTGCCGCTTGCGATCCAGTCAGGGGCGGAAGATACAGAAGGGATGCTTTCTGTTTTGGGAAATATTCTGCATGAAGTCAGAAGGGTGACAGAAAACGGATTTCTTTCGCTTTTGAAACTGGATATTTCGGCAGATAAGATATGGGTCGATCCTGCAACGCGAAAAATCAGGTTCGTATATCTTCCTGTGGCGGAGAGACTTCATAAAGATGTAGTGGAATTTGAGGAGCATCTAAGGGGAGAACTGAAGAAAACTGTAGAAAAACGTTCGGATAAAGACGATAAGAGGTTTGCGGATTTCTTTCAGATCATCGGACGTCCCGGTTACAGCAGTGAAGATTCGGATGTGGAAAAGTGCGGATCAGTAGATGAAACAAGTACACCTTATAGTTTGAATAGAAATGAAAAAGTTTCTTCACAGAGAGGAGATCAGACTTGTACACTTGTGTCGCTGACAGCAGGCAGTCCGATCCGTCTGACTGTAACGAAACAAGAGTATGTGATCGGAAAGAGTACGGAGCAAGCGGACGGCGTTGCCGGATTCAGCAAGATGATCAGCAGAAGGCACTGTAAGATCGTAAAAAGGGGATCCGGGTATGCGGTTGTAGATCTGAATAGTTCAAACGGAACATACTTGAATGGGATGCAGCTTTTTCCGGGCAGAGAATATCCGGTGAAAAACGGAGATATTATACGAATGGCGATCAGCGATTTCCAGATCGTGATGGAATAGAGGTGACAGAGAAATATGGCAAGACCGAGAGTGATTGTGGCGGATACAGATGAAAGCTATGTAATTCCGCTACAAAAGAAATTTGCAGAGCTGTTCGCGGATAAGATCGACTTGGAGATCATTACGGATAAAGATTATTTTAATCAGTTATTTTCACTTTCGCAGCATGCGGACATTCTGCTTGTGTCGGATACGCTTTATAACAGCGGGCTGAAAAAACATGATATCCGGCATTTGATGATATTGTCGGAACATTACGAACCCGGACAGACGGACGAACTCGACATTTGCCGCTTGTTTAAATATACAAGTGTGCGGGAGATTTTTAATGAAATTACAGGCAGATGCAAGGATACGCTTTATGCCGAACAGGATGCCGGAAAAGAAACAAAGATCATATTGATCACCTCGGCGTCAGGCGGAGTCGGGAAAACGAGTGTTGCATTCGGCTTGTGTCGTTGTCTGGAACGTAATTATAAGAAAACACTGTATGTGAATGCGGATCGGCTTCAGTCGTTTCAGTGGATGCTGGAAAACGGCGAGCCGATCAGAGATGCTTCGGTTTATGCGGGTCTGTCGGGGAATCTTGGCAATGTTTATCGGATCGTACGGCATGTCATACGAAAGGAAGGTTTCAGTTATCTTCCGCCGTTTAAAGCGGCGCTTATGTCGTTGGGTATCCCATACCGCGTGTTTGCACTATTAGCAGAAGCAGCCCGCAAAGAGCAGGAATACGATTACATCGTTATCGATGCAGACAGTGTGTTTGACGAGGAAAAAGCGGCTCTTATGCAGCTTGCGGATAAAATATTGATCGTGACAAAACAGACGGAATATGCGGTGAAGGCAACGAATGAGCTGATCCAAAATGTAAATCGGAACAATAGTGATAAATATATATTTCTTTGTAATGATTTTAAGAAAGAGGAAGAAAATGCATTGCTGCTTCCGACAGCGGCGCATCGATTTACGGTGAGCGAATATATCGAACATCTTCCGGCGTATGAAATGAAAGGATCGGGACTGCCTGTCCAGACGCCGGGATTGCAGAAAGCGGCATTTTTGATCATGTAAAAAGAAAAATCAATACAAAGACGATATGAGTGCAGGTGGTGAGAGAAGATGGAAACGGCGATTATTATTTTTCATATTCATAAGGAACATCGGACGGTAGATTTAGAAGTTCCGCTGGATCTGACGGCAAAAGAACTGGCGGCGGCGCTTAACGAGGCGTATGGTCTGGGCGTCGATCTGTCAGATATAAATAATTGTTATCTAAAGGCGCAGAATCCGATCATGCTGCTCAAAGGCAACAGAACGTTAAAAGAATTCGGAGTAAGAAACGGAACGATCATAAGCATGGCAGAGTAAGGCGCAAAAGAGAAGAATCTTATCAGATAAGTCTGCCGGCGGCAAAGGCAGCGGCAGATAAGGAGCGGGAAACGGCAGAGGAAAGATATGGAGAACAGATATAAGATTATACTTTCGGGAAATCAGATTTATAAAGAAGCAGAACTTCCGGCTGATATGGAACGGGTTACGGTAGGAACGGGAATCGACTGTACGGTGCGTTTGAGAAGAGATCTGTTTTTTGAATCGATACAGATTGAATTTGTGAAAGAAAGCGGTGGATGGAGAGCGACATGTTCGGACAACATTTATTTTACGGAAGGCGATATCCGAAAATATATGACGCGGAAAGTGATCCACGGAGATACTTTGGAAGTCAGGTATCAGGAATCAGAAGGACTTGTATTTAGAATTGATTTTCAGATCGATTTTGACAGCGGATCGCATCGCTGTGAGCGGATGATCAATTTGGACAGGTATCAGACGATTTCAATCGGAAACAACTCAGCATATGAAATTGCACTATCAGGCGTTTATGCAAAGAGAGAATTTGTCCGGCTGACGCGGGGACAAGGCGGCTGGACGCTTGAAGTTATGAACAGTGAGTACGGAGTATATCACAACGGGAAGAAGACAGAACAAAAAGAATGGATCAAAGACGGGGATTTCTTTTCCGTTGCAGATTATTACTTTTTCTTAAAAGGGAACGCACTGTGGGCGGAGATCAGAAGCGATCTGACAGTGAACGGACTTGGTTTCGGGGATTATCCGGAAAGAAACGGGTATCCGAGATTTTCGAGAAATACACGGCTGAAAACGGTGATATGTGAGGACAAGATCGAGATTTTAGATCCGCCTTCAAAGCCGCAGAAACCGAAAAGTAATTTATTTATGAAATTATTTCCGTCCTTCGGAATGCTGATCGCGGCAGGCGCGATGGCGTTCATGGGAGGAACGATGATTATTTTTTCTCTTATATCATGTACGATCGCGATCATAACAGCGGTAGTCGGTGTGATGGAGGGAAAGAAAGAGTTTCGGGAAAAGACGGCGAACCGGATCGAAGTATATCAGAAATATATTGCGTCAAAACGTCAGGAAATCGAAGAGTGCAGAAATAGAGAATGGACAGAACGTAATGAAATCTATATTCCGGCAGAGCAGGAGATTCAGCAGGTGGAAACATTTTCTCCGGATCTGTTTGACCGGACGCCGCAGGATGAAGATTTTCTTTGTGTCCGTCTCGGAAGCGGTCCGATCGAGTCTGCCCGTCAGGTAAATTAC
>ERZ824522.1259-NODE-1259-length-17336-cov-2.953128_pt1 | contig 17336 bp, 7 predicted proteins | sample MGYA00519935_ERZ824522 | MGnify/ENA primary metagenome ERZ824522 (study PRJEB31778, sample SAMEA3449160) | human gut metagenome | biome: human gut; feature: human-associated habitat; material: faeces | place: United Kingdom | collected 2010/2012 ...
AGCGTATCGGCATTGGCGTTATTCGTAACGAGGATCCGCCTTGCGGGGAGGACTCGCCTTTCGGGCTATGCTGCAATTTTTGGTCTCCTGACCGGCAACTCCCTATTTACAGGCGTATGGGAGCCAAATTGCTGCGTGTACCGGCTTCTGAACCGGCGCATCTGGCCGGAAAGATGGGAGAATACGGATTGCTTGCCATGTGCCAGCAGGTGGGCGGCAGGATTGGCGATTTGGATTGCCGTTTCGCGCCGCCTGAGGAAAACACTTCTTACTGGTACACAAAAGAAAATCCTGACGTCCGGCTGCAGGAGCACGGCAACGAATGCTGGGAGGAGCACGATCTCACCCGACTGGCGGAGTGGACCAAGGTATCGAACCTCGCCAAAATCAGAGCCAATCCGCGCGGCTTCTATAGTCCGAGCGGCATTGCGGGCTCCGACGTCAATCGCTACAACCACCTGTTTCGGCAAGGGCTGAGACCCTATATCACCTATCTGGGCATCCACCCCTACACCTTTCCCAAGGCGCCCGAGTTGGATAATGGCTTCTGGTCGTTCCAGGGGCTGCGGGATTTAGCAAGGCTCAACAACGCATATGGCGCGCTGCCAGTTGTAGCGTCGGAGCAGGGCTATCCCGCGATGGACGATCAGGAGAGCTGTGAGGCATACAGTCCCGAGGATATGGTGACCAAAGAGGCGCAGGCGGATTACCTGATACGGAAATATGTGCTGCTCCTCTCCTATGGCGTGAGCCGGATTTTGTGGTTCAACGGACCCTGGTATAATGGCTTTGGCATCATGGAGCGGGACGGCATGGCTCCTTGGCCGGCAGCCGTAGCGTTTTGCGAGATGACCCGCCGTTTGGAAGGCGCCCGATATGCCGGTGACCTTGCTCTGGGCAACGAGGCACAGTGCAAGGTATTCGAAAAGGCTGGAAAGGTGTTCGCCGTGGCGTGGCGCCCTATGCTGCGCAGCCGGAGCTGCCAAAAGGCGTGCAACTACACATTGGACGGCTCGCGCCGCGAGAGCGAAGGCGTCTCGCTGAAGCCTCTTATGTTCCGCATTCCTTTTGCGTCGGCGGCGAGCGTGGCTTTTGATATCTTTGGCAATACCATAGATATGGAGCGGGACGGGGATATGGTTTTTGCCGCGTTAGGGGAGAGCCCCCTGTACATCGATATTCTGGACGCGGAAGCCCTGAAAATGGCGGCGAAAGACGATCGCACTTTGTTCCCGCCCATGACAGAGCAGGAAGCGCCGCTTCCGCCGCCCGTTATCCTCGGCATTCAGGATAAGAACCCCGTACGAGGCGCTTATCATACAGCGGAAATCCTGCCAGGTGAAACGCGGACGCTGCTTGTCCGGGTACATAATTACAGCGATAAGCCCCTGGACGATACCATCCTGTTGGATTTGCCTGACGGGTTTTCGGCGGAGTCACGCAGAGCCGTACATGCAGAAGCGGGCGAGCTGGTGACGCTGGCGTTCTCTCTTCGCTGCGGCGGCGCGGAACCGGCCGGCGTGAAGGAGGTTGGTACGCTGCTGGAGAGCGGCGCGGGACTGCCGGTGATGCAGTTGTACCGGGTGGCCTGTCCCTTCGGACTGGTTCCCGTGAGGGAAGCCATCGGGGAGTTGAGCCGCCTGACCATACGCTGCTTCAATCCGCAGACGGTTCCTGTAAGCTATACCATACGGGCCGCTGTGGACGGGCTCGATATCCGGGAGGGGGCGCTTACGGTGCAGCCGGAGGAAGCGGGCAGTCTTGAACTTCCTGTCCGTCCCCTCGCGGAGCAGATAGGGACGTCATGCCGCCTGGAAGCGGTCACGCCGGAGGGAACAGCCGCTTATATCCTGCCAATTCCGCTGTGTCGCATTGAGCGGTATGCGGTGTGGGAACCGTCTGATGTACAGCCGTTCCTGATTGCCGGCTCCTGCCTACAAGCCGGCGTCATGGCCGAGCGCACCGGCCCCGAGTTGTCGGGAGAGGCCAAGCCGAACCCCTCGGTGCTGGCGACCGCCCGTTTGGGCATCGTTGGCGGTAAGCTGATGGTCTATGTGGACGTCTGCGACGACGAGTTGATCCTGGTCCAGAATACACGGCGTGACAACGCAGACTGCGATGGGGTTTGGTTTTCTGTATACACGCAAAATGGAGAACGGCCCCGCTTCCGTTTTTGTATGACGCCGGCAGATTCCAGCGGCCTCGCGGAAAACGCGTCTGTTCGCGAATTTACCGGCGATATCCCCTGGAATACCTCGTACAGTTCATTTGATCTATCTGTTTTGGATTTTCAAGCGGCTGTTTGGCACGAGCCCGATCAAACACACGAGAGAGGCTATACCCTGTCTCTCGGCATCCCGTTGGATTCCATTGGACTGACAGGCAGGGAGGAAGCCCTGTATGCGGGTTTTCGGGTGATCGATATGGACAGCGGGGACTGGCCGCAGCTTTATGATACCGGTAAAGTACTGTTTTCCATGGCTCCCCAGGGGGCGTGAGCGCATCCTAAAACTCAAAATGGAAAGGGCGGTTGCAATGAAAAAGACGTGGATGTCCCGCGCAGTTGCCGTACTGGCTGTGCTGGCGATGCAGTTTAGCTGGGGAGGCGGACTGCTGCCGCAGGCCGACGGCGGAGCGGATGCAAACCGGCTGTCGCCGATAGGACCAAACCCGTTTGCCGATGGTCCCACTGGCGCTTATACCCCGCCGGCGACATCGGGGCCCTGGGAATTCGGCCTGTTTAAAGTCGCAGATGCCGGCGTTACCCATTTAAATGTCGACAGTTATCAGGCGGATTGGAAGTTCCTGTACGACGCGGCCTCGTTCAGTGGATACAGCTTTCAGTATTCGGAGATTTTGATAAGCGATCTGCATGCCGCGAAGGTCGGTACGTCGCTGAAGCTGCACGCCCCCTACAGCGGCGTGGCGACGATTAAAACCACGGTGGACGTCAAAGGCTTGAAAGACGAGGGCACAGCCTATGTCCGCCTGACCAAAAACGGAGTCAGCCTGATGGACACCGATTCCGGCTGGATAAGCCGTGTTAAGGCGGATGTGGGCGGCGAAGTGGGAAACATACCGTTGCCCGACCTGTCTGTTTCACTGTGCGAGGGCGATGTGTTGGCACTGGAAACGTATGCGGAGGGCCAGAAGGATATCCAGTTTATCCTAAAACAGTACAATGTCAGCCGCAGCGTCGCATTCCCGGACGAGGAGCCGGACAGTGTCACGCCTGTCGGGAAAAATCCGCAGAAAGGGCAGCCCGCCGGTGCTTATACGCCACCGAACCCGCCCGGCGAATGGACCTATAGGGTACTGAGCGCGGCGGACGGCACCGCCATCGACTGTGATTTTTACAACGAAAGCTGGGGCAATTATCTGTTTCATAACGCGACCTACGCGGGCTATCATTTAAACGACGGCGCGATCGGGACGGAATCGCACAAAACCGCCGACGGAATTTACGGCGTGTCCCTGCAGTTAAACAGCCCCCTGTCGGGACGGCTGAAGACACAGCTGTCGATGGGGACGGGGACGGTGCCCTGCGGCACGGCCATGTATGTCCGTCTCACCCGAAACAGCGACACCGTCTACCCCTCCGCCGGCGGCTGGGCCAAAGTGGGCAGTAAGCAGCTTAACGCGACGGGCGATATCGATCTGCGTATCAGTTCCCTGGTCTTTGAAGCGGCAAAGGGGGACGAGATCCGGCTGGAATATTACTTTGACGGAGAGGACGTACCCGATAAGGTGGAGACAGCCATCTTTTCCTACACCCTATCCAAGACCGACGATGCCATACGGGGAGAGCCCGATCCGGATCCCGATCCAGAGCCGGGCTCCGATCCCGAGCCGGATCCCGGCCCCGAACCGGACAGCGTGAGTCCGGTGGGCTTGAATCCCATGGGCAGCGCGGGTGACGGCGCCTATACGCCGCCGAACCCCCCCGGTCGTTGGGAATACCAAATCCTGGAGGCTAAGCAAGGGGACGGCGGATGGCTGTTCAATACGCTGGACTGCAATTATTATATGAAAACCTGGGGCCAGTACCTGCATCTTTCGGGGGCAAACGCGGGTTATCATTTTGACCCTGCCGGCATCAACTTTGAAAACCATGTCACCAACGGCACCAATTATGGCATGTCGCTGAACCTGAATTCTCCCATGGAGGGGCTTGTCAAGCTAAAGCTGTCCATGGGAACCGACGCCATTCCGCGGGAAGCGGCGCTCCATCTCCGCATTACGAAGAACAGCGAGACGGTATACCCGGCGGGCGGCGGCTGGGCCATAGCGGGAAGCAAGCAGCTCAACGCACAGGCGGGTATCGATTTTACCCTGTCCAAGCTGGTTTTCGACATTGCTAAGGGCGACGACGTGCGGCTGGAGTTCTTTCTGGAGGGGAAAGAGCTTTCCAGCATGGTAATGTCCACTCTGTTCGAGTATTCCCTGACCAAAACCACGGAACCGACGGCCGGGGACGACCTGCCGGATCCCGACCCGGAGCCGGAGGGCGAGCCTGAATCCGATGAACCGGTTCCGGTACTGGGCGCCAACGCGCGTTTTACCAGCTATACCGCCCTGCTGGGGCATCCGCTGAAGGGCCTGGAGGCCTCTTATTCCGGCGAATATCAGCCTGAGGAGGGCACCTGGAATTTCGAGCTACTGGATGTGGCGGATAATATGCGGGTGTATACGCCGGATTATATCACGATGGGATGGGACAGCTACCTGTACAGTCGCTCCACAAACGCGGGCTATCATATCCGGAAGGCCGGCGTTTCTGCCGAGCTCAAGGAAATCGACGGCAAATCCTACGGTGTGTCCCTGCGGTTAGTGTCGCAGCTGACCGGAACTGCCAGCCTGACGACCGCGGCGGGACTGAACAGCGGCAAGGGGACGGTACACGCGCGGATACTGAAAAACGGCGAGCAGCTTTGGCCCGCTGAGGGCTGGGCCACGGGCGCCGGGGTAGGCATACCGATTTTGTCTCTGAATCTCGAAAAAGGGGATGAAATCTGTTTGCAGGCGTATGGGAGCGGACTGGAAACGGGCTCTGTAACGGTGGATCTCGGCACGCCCTCGTTGACGGTTGTCGACAATATCGATACAGAGAAAACCTTGTTCAGCATGTCGACCGACTTTCTGGCCGGGCTGAACCTGGATCCCTATTGGAGCTATGAATATTCTCTTGACAATGTGAACCCGACGTTCAAAAAGCTGGAGCTGTACGACACGGGATGGAGCTATCATCTGGCCAGCGGTGCGCGTTACATCGGCTGCGGCGCCGAGGGCTATCTCTGGGTGAGCAACGAGAAGGGCGATATTCAGGTGCCGGAAAATAAATACGGAATCGTTGCCGCCGCGTGGACCTCTATGAAGGATGGGTATGTCAAGCTCCGAAAACGGGAGGTCGGCCTTCACGGCTACAGCAACGACGACATGCGGCTGCGGATCACCTTAAACGGTGAGAAGGTCTGGCCGGCGGACGGGGACTGGGCGTACCTGCGGGCGGATCAGAAGGTGGTTATCGGCGAGGAAATCTTCCAGGTGGCCAAGGGCGACGTGCTTCGTTTCGAGGCCACGATGGTGGAGAATGCTGGCGACAACCATGGAGGCTACGCCATTTGGGATCCGTCACTGGTTTTCTCGCTCACCAAGCCGGAGGCCGGCGGAAGCGGCGACAATTCGCCGAGTGCCAGCGATTTGCTCAATATTTTTTACGGCCTCAGCGAGGAGGACATCGCCCGATATCAGCGGTATGAGTCGCTTGGCGATACCGCCCAATTCGACGATGGCTATGCGGAGAATAAGCTGTTGGCCGATAAAATGGCCAACAGGGAGCCGGACGCCGACGTAGAAGAACCTCCCATAGATTATAACGATCCTGAGGAGGAAGGACCGGCTGAACCCGGCGAACCTCCGTTGGAACCGCCGGAATCGCCGGAATCCTCGGAGCCCGGCGACGTAAACAGCAGCATACCGGAGGAAACCACCCAGCAAAAGAAAAAGACGGTCGTCCAGCGACGCGTGGTAACCGTCGGGCTTCCGCCCGCGGCCGTTGTGGGGATTGCTGTGGGCGCGGTGGTGCTGGCGGGCGGCGTTGTGGCGCTGATTATCCTGAAGAAAAGGGGCATTCTTCGATTTAAAAAAGGAACGGGAGAGGGGAGACATTCATAATGAAAAAAAGCAAACGAATTTTCGCGAGCTGTCTGGTTTGTCTATTGGTTGCAACATTGGGATCGGCCTGCCAGCAGGAACGGGTTATTGAAGAGGTATCCGAGTATTACGAGGATGTATCCAACCAGACGGCAAGCGGCGGCGATGTAAATTCAAATACCGCGGAGTCGGCGTTGGAAAGCCAAGCAGAGTCCGGCGGTAAGCCGGAGGGTCCCTCCGGCCAAAAGGTTACCACCACGCATAATAAGACGGCGAGCACCACAGCGGCGTCCGGGCAGAAAATCGACCTGAAAGGCGCGACCGTGACGGTAACGGCATGGGGCGCGGGTGCCGGTCCGATTAAAACAGAGGCTTCTTACAAGGAAGAGACAGCTTTCAACGCCGCCTTGGAAAAGAAATATAATTTCAAGTTTAAGTTCGAAACGGTCGCGGATGCCATGCAATATGCGGATACCGTTACTACGAAGCTGATGAGCGGCGTCAAATACGGAGATATCATTTACATCCCCAGTTCTCTGTCGTATCCGAAGCTGCCCATCAAGGGCTATGTGCATCCGCTGGATGCGTATATCGATTTCTCTCTGCCCCAGTGGAACAAGATTGTCAACGAGTACACCACCTATAACGGCAAGCATTATGCGACGACAAACGAGGCTTTCGGTGCGGGCTTTTACACAATTTTCTTCAATAAATCTCTGTTTCAAAAATTCGGTGTCACCTCTCCCTATGAGTACTTTCAGAAAAACAACTGGACCTGGGACACATTTCTGCAGGCAGCGAAGGCAACCACTAAAAAGGAAGGGGATATCCAGTATTGGGGCATGGGGAGCGACGGTGCCAAGCCGACCGCGCCGCTCGGATTTATCTTCAGCAACGGCGGCTCGCCGGTCAGAAAGGAGAACGGCAAGGAGGTTTTCAATCTCGATACCGAAGCGGCGATTGAGGCCATCGATTTTGCCGGCCGCCTGTATAACTCCGAAAACGTCTGCGAGAAAAAGCCGGCCGACGCTGCGCTGTCCTACTATGAAGCCCAATTTAAAAAAGGCCGTATCGCCATGTTTGTCGGGCCCTCCTACAACGCGCCGACATATTTAGAGGCGCTCGGCAAAAATATGGGCTTTGTCTACATGCCCCGCGGGCCAAAAGCGAAAAGTCACTATTCGGACACCAGTGAAATTCCCACATACTATATTCCCACAGTGGTAAAGAACCCCAAAGAAATTGCAGCGGTTTTGACCGAATGGCTGTCCCCTCAAAGCTGGCGCATGACGAAAGAAGAGGAGATGGAACCTTGGTTCTCCGATTCGACCGCCTTAAAAATCGCGCTGGATATGGGGAACAATGCCCGGGTGGAGAACATGTTTTCCTACTATGGCGATTATAGCGACAAGGTCATATGGTCGGATATGGGGATATTCAGCAAGACCCCGGCGCGCAGCTATGTGGCCAGTGTCAAGCAGATGGCCCAAAAATCCATAGACAACACATGGGCGGGAAAATAAGGACGAATGGAGGCGGCCGGATTGGTCATGAAAAAAACGCTGTCGATTCTCATCGCGCTGTGTCTGGCGGCGGCGCTGCCCGTCCCCTGGGCAAGGTCTCCGGAAGCTTCGGCCGAGGCGGAGGACGCGGGGGCAAATGACCTGTCCGGCGACAGCATCGTATCCTACCTGCAAAAACACGCGGACGCGCCGCACCCGGAGGAAGCCATACCGGTATATACCGATCACGCGCAGCCGCGGACGCTGTGTGAGGGGGAGACCCTGGAGCTCCCCCTCACCGTCCCGCGCGCGGGCTTGTACTGTGTCCGGCTGACTTATCGGACGCTGCCCGGCCTGGGCGTTTCGCCCGCGCTCCAAATGCGGGTGAATGGCGAATATCCGTACACCGAGGCGCGCAATGTGACCCTGAAACGCCGGTACAAAGAGATAAACATCGGCCGAAAGGACGCTCAGGGGAACGAGATTATACCGGATTCCGAGGAGATCGACGGCTTTCAGACTGCCGTTTTATCCGACATGACCGGCTACTGGGGCGATGCCTTATCGATTTATCTGTGTGAAGGGGCTAACGCCCTGTCCTTGACCATGGACAGCGAAAGCATTGTGATTAGCGATCTCACCCTTTGCAACGACCCGTCCCCGGCTGGATACGCCGCCTATGCGGCGCCGTATGGGCCGGAGACCGACGGGGCTTATATCCAGTACATAGAGGCCGAGCGGATTACCGCGAAGTCGGATGTTACTATCTATCCCCTCAACGACCGCACCTCTCCCAGTACCTCCCCTTATAACTCCAGACAGAAGAATCTGAACACCATCGGCGCCGCCAAATGGAACAAGGCGGGTCAGTATCTGGAATGGAACATGGATGTGCCCGCGGACGGGCTGTACCGCATCGCGTTGAAATACCGGCAGAACATCAACGACGGTATGAGCAGCTACCGCCGGATTACCATTGACGGCAAGATACCTTTTGATGAGCTCTCGAGTGTCGCTTTTCCGTACGATTTGAACTGGCAGAACCTCACGCTGGGCGGAGAGGAGCCTTATCTGTTTTATCTGAAGCAGGGACCTCATACGCTGCGCATGGAGGTTGTCCTGGGCGATCTCGCCGCTGTTCTGCCTCGGATACAGGACAGCGTCGTAGCCCTTAACGACGCCTACCGGAAGATTATCATGCTGATGGGGCCGAACCCCGACCGGTACCGCGCTGCCCGATGTGGTGGAGACCCTGGGGCGGCAGGCCGCGATTCTGGATGATATTGAAAAAAGACTGCTTGCGGTAACGGGCAAGGATTCGGTGGGGACCAAAACCATCTCCACGCTCGCGCGCCAGCTGCATGAATTCAGCGGGGATACCGATTCGATCCAGCGCCGCCTCTCCAAATTTAAAGACAATATCAGCGCACTCAGCGCCTGGATGACCGAAGCAAAAAGCATGCCGCTTGAGCTGGATTATCTGGTTCTGTACCAGGGCGGGGCATCCCTAAAAGATGCAGACGCCGGTTTTTTCGGTAAGCTGATGCATGAAATAAACACCTTACTTTACACCTTTACCGGGGACTATCAGAAAAGGGCGGCGGGGGATGCCGTGAACGTCTGGGTACAGGCGGGCCGGGATCAGGCGGAGGTTATCAGCGAGCTTGCGGTCAACGATTTTACCCCCAAGACCGGTATCGACGTCAACATCAAGCTGATCCAGTCCTCCTCCGGCACGGTACAGAACCAGCTGCTTATGGCGGTGGTTGCCGGCCGGGGACCCGACGCGGCGCTGCAGGTCAGCCCGACCGACGCGATGAACTACGCGTTCCGCGGTGCGCTGTGCGATTTAAACGTCTACGACGCGGACGGCACGGTGAAAAGCCGGTTCCGGGAGAGCGCCCTGATTCCACTGACCTTTGAAGGCAGGCTGTATGGGCTCCCCGAGACTCAGACCTTTCCTATGCTCTTCTATCGGTCCGACGTACTGAAAGAGCTGCGGGCCGATTTACCCGAAACCTGGGAGCAGATGACCGCCTTGACAGCGAAACTGCAAAAGAAGAACCTGGAATTCGGCGTTCCGTCCGGCTTTTTCAACACGCTGCTGTATCAGTATGGCGGTTCGCTCTATAAAGAGGACGCCTCCGCCACCACGCTCACGGAACGCCCTGCTGTGGCTGCGTTCACGTTTTGGACGGATTTGTATACCCGATACGGGCTTCCGGTGTCCTATGACGCCATGAACCGGTTTCGATCGGGGGAAATGCCCCTGGTCGTCGCGGATTTTACGCTGTATAACCAGCTGGCCATCGGCGCGCCGGAAATCGCCGGCCTATGGGGCATCGCGCCCATTCCCGGCGTGAAACGGGAGGATGGCAGCGTTAGCCGCGCGGCGGCGGCGGGCGGGGTGTGCAGCATCCTGCTGGCCGGAGAGGATGAGGGCAGGAGGGACAACGCCTGGACATTCCTAGAATGGTGGTCGTCCGACGCGATTCAACAGAAATACGGCAGCCAGATGGAAATCGTCCTGGGTCCCTCCGGGCGTTATCCGGCGGCCAATATCCGGGCGTTTCAGGCCATGGCATGGCCTCGCCGCGACATGGAAAAGCTGATGGAACAGAGCGCATTCGTTCAAGGCGTGCCCGAGGTGCCCGGCGGCTATTTCATGACCCGGCATATCGAAAACGCTTTTCGCAGCGTCATCAACAAGGGCGATGTCCCCGGAGAATCCCTGCTGCACTATGCCGGTATTATCGACAGGGAAATCACCTATAAACGGCAGGAGCTGAAACTGGATCGCTAAGCGAAAGGAGAAGGTCCGATGAAACTATCCCGCACCCTGAAAATGCACAGGACATCTATTCTGTTCGCCCTGCCGTATCTGCTTTTGTTCGCCGTGTTTACCGTTCTGCCCGTTGTGATGTCGCTGATCCTGAGCTTTACCCGCTACGATATCCTCAACCCGCCGGAATTCGCCGGCGTAAGCAACTACCTGCGGCTGTTCCTGGAGGACGAGGTGTTCCTGATCGCCGTGCGTAACACGCTGTTATTTGCGATTATCACCGGGCCGGTGGGGTATCTGGCATGTCTCCTGGTAGCTTGGATGATTAACGAATTTCCTCCCAAGCTGCGGGCCGTACTGACTTTGATATTCTACGCTCCGTCCATATCGGGCGCGGTCTACGTGGTCTGGTCGATTATCTTCAGCAGCGACGCCTATGGCATCGCCAATTATTTTCTAACCACTCTCGGTCTCATTGACGAGCCCGTCTTGTGGCTCCAGGATCCGACCTATATGCTGGGCGTTATCATCTTGGTGCAGATTTGGCTGAGTCTCGGCACCAGCTTTCTCACCTTTATCGCCGGCCTGCAGGGGGTGGACGTCTCGCTGTATGAGGCGGGGGCTATGGACGGCATCCGTAACCGATGGCAGGAGCTTTGGTATATCACCCTACCGTCTATTCGTCCCCAGCTGATGTTCGGCGCGGTCATGCAGATAACGGCGGCCTTTGCGGCCAGCGATATCTGTATGAATCTGGCGGGCTTTCCAAGCGTCGATTATGCCGCCCATACCATCGTTATCCATATGATGGATTACGGCACGACCCGCTTCGAACTGGGAATCGCCTGCGCGATCGCGACGATCCTGTTCCTGTTGACTTTCGGAACCAATCTGCTGGTTCGCAAGTTGCTGCGCCGTGTGGGCAATTGATTTTTTGGTAAGGAGTTGGGGATGGCCGTGAGCTGGAAAGCCCGCCGGGTGAGCCGGAGTATGGGTGGAAATATCACCCTGTTTGTGTTTCTGGGGCTGCTGTCCGCCTTTATGGTGCTGCCCCTCGTCTTTGTGGTGGTGAACGCTTTCAAGCCGTTGAACGAGTTGTTTGTGTTTCCCCCTAAATTTTATGTTATTAATCCCACCCTGAATAATTTCCGCCAGCTGTTCCAGATCATGAACGGCGCTTGGATGCCCTTTTCCCGGTATCTGTTCAACACGCTGGTTATCACGCTGACCGGTACCGTCGGACACATCCTGCTCGCGTCCCTGTGCGCCTATTCTCTGTCCAAAATTCCGTTTCCCGGTTCGGGCGCGGTGTTCCAGATTATTGTGCTGTCCCTGATGTTCTCGCCGGTGGTTACCACGGTCCCGACCTATATCATCATGTCCAAGATAGGGCTGGTGGACACCCTGTGGGCCGTCATCCTGCCGGCGCTGCAGTCCAGCCTTGGCTTATACCTCATTAAGCAGTTCCTGGACACTCTGCCGGACACCTTGCTGGAGGCGGCGCGTATCGACGGCGCGGGGGAAATGCGGCTGTTTCTGCGCATTGTGATGCCCAATCTGAAACCCGCCTGGCTCACCCTCGGTATCCTGTCGATCCAGAGCCTGTGGAACATCGTCAGCCCCTACACCTACAGCGAGGAGCTGAAAACCCTGCCCCAGGCCTTGTCTCAGATTGTGTCGGCGGGGATATCCCGCTCCGGCGTGGGCTCGGCGGTGGCGCTGCTGATGATCGTGGTGCCGATTTTCTGCTTTGTCATTGCGCAGGGCAATATCATCCAGACGATGAGTACGTCGGGAATGAAAGACTGAGGGGTGCGAGTGAAAATGCACAGAATATGGAGGCGGTTGCTGACCACGGCCGTGTGCGCGCTTGCCGCGGCCGGCTCCGCCGCCGCCTATACCGGATATGACAACTATACGTATTCCAACCGGGATATGTCCATCATGCCGGCGCCCGACGCCTATCTGCCCGGCCGGGTAATCTACGGGGACGCCCTAGGCGCGGGGACATTCCGCGCGCCGGAGGATATCTGTACCGGCCCGGACGGCCGCCTGTATATCCTGGATTCCGGCAACAGCCGCGTGGTGGTACTGAACCGGGAGTATGCGCTGGAAGCCGTTCTGCCCATGCAGGACGGAGAAGGCGTGGCACTGACCGGAACAAAGGGACTTTTTGTCGCCGGTGACGGCCGCATCTATGTAGCCGATCCCGAGGGGCGGCGAGTGGTTGTGTTGGACACGGGAGGCAAGGTGAGTCAGGTATATGCCGCTCCCTGTTCGGAAATTTTGCCGGATGATTTCCTGTTTAAGCCGGTGAAGATCGCGGCGGACGACGAGGGCATGCTGTATGTCGTCAGCGAGGGGACCTATGAGGGCATCCTCACACTGGACGAAACCGGCGCTTTCAACGGGTTTATCGGCGCGAATCCCGTTAAACCGACACCTTGGGAGATTTTCTGGAAAAGTATCGCCACCCGGGCGCAGAAAGACGCCATGCTCCAGTTCATCCCCGTTGATCATTCCAGTCTGGATATCAGCGCCGACAACTTTATCTACTGCACTACCAAAACGGTGCAGAATGGTAAATCCGTCAAGCTGCTGAACCCCGGCGGTACCGATATCCTCAAAGAAATGTCGAACGTGCCGATTGCCGGCGATCCCATCCACTACTGGTATGGCGATTTAAAGGGCTCGTCGGTATTTGCCGACATCGCCTGCGATACCGCCGGTATTTACGCCTGCTTGGACGCCACGAGAGGGAAAGTGTTCTGTTACAGCGACGACGGCTACCTGCTGTATGTGTTCGGCGCGCTGGGCGGCGGAGACGGCATGTTCAAAGCGCCTGCTGCAGTGACGTTCCACGGAGATAACGCCGTGGTGCTGGATAAGGAGCGGGCGAGTGTCACGGTGTTCCAGCCGACCCGTTATGCGGCTCTTATACGGGAGGCTGCCGGATTGCAAAGGGAGCTGGAATTCGACAAGGCTGCGGAAAAATGGAACGATGTACTCCGGCTCAACGAGAATTTCGAACTGGCGCACATTGCCATCGGTAAAATCGCCATGAACGCCGGGGACAATGCCGCCGCTATGGAGAACTTTCTCAAGGGAAACAGCAAATCGCTGTATTCCAAAGCGCTGGAGGGTTACCGCACCCAATGGATTTATCGAAATCTCATTTGGGTTTTGGCGGCTGCGGCCGGGCTTGCTCTTCTGCTGGCCGCCCGGGCCGTATGGGTGCGGGTGCGCAAAAAAGAAGCGGCTTGGCGGGTTCCTCCCGCTGTCCGGTATCCTTTCCACGTAGCGGTTCATCCATTCCGTGGCTTCTGGGGAATCAAAGGAGAGGGAAAGGGGAGCCTGCGCACGGCTTTCATCCTCATGGCGCTGCTGCTGGCCACGCTGGTGTTCCGGGTGTACAACACGGGATATCTGCTGACCACCATCACGGCGGACGAATTCTCCTTTGTGCAGCTTGTACTGGTGGTGGCGCTGGTCTACCTGCTGTTCTGCGTGGCCAACTGGAGCCTGACGACGCTGATGGGCGGCGAGGGCCGGTTTAAGGAGATTCTCATGGTCGCGGCCTACAGTATGCTGCCGATAATCGTGGTGAATATACCGTTGACCTTACTGAGCAACGTGCTGACGAATAATGAAATCCCCTTCTATACCTTTTTCAGCGGTGTTGCCATTGCCTGGTCGGCGGCCCTGCTTCTTGTCGGCTGTATGACCGTGCATAACTATTCGATGGGAAAGACCGTGGCAGTCGCGGTGCTGACCGTTCTCGTTATGCTGATTATCGCTGTGCTGGCTGTTCTGTTCTTCAATCTCCTGCAGCAGGTGTATATCTTCCTATCGTCCCTTGTGCTGGAGCTCAGGTTCCGCATGTAGCCATGGAAAGGACGGCGTTTATGAGTCGAAAACCAATAATACGCATAGCAGCGGCGGTGTGCATGGCGGCGCTCGCTGTCGGCTGCGCCCCGCCAGTAAAAATAACGATTTCGGAGCCGGCCGGAGGAAGCCGCAATCTGACCGTTGATCGGGACCGGACAGTGAATGAAGAGTTCCAGCTGGTGCTGTCGCGGGAGGGCTACGAGCTGTATTACAGGGACAGCACGGCGGAAATCGCCGTCAAGGATGTAAAACGCGGCGACATGTGGTATTCCAACCCTCAAGACAGGGAGTCGGATCCTCTGGCCGCCGGTCAGGCGAGCGATCTGCTCGCCTCACAACTGCAGCTTCGGTACTTTAAAAACGAAAGCACCATGGAGACGATGGACAGCTATCGCTTCAGTACCTCCCTTATCCAGCACGCTTTCAGAGTTGAGGGCGACACCCTGCGCGTGACGTACCGGCTTGGGCAAAGCAGTTTCAGCTTGGACTACATCCCGCAGGCACTTAGCAAAAAAAGCATGGATAAAGTGCTGAACGCCCTCGACGACGACGAAGCGGACGAGATGAAAAAGCGGTACGAATACTATGCATTGGAGGAGACGGACGAGAGTCTGCGCGGGCAGTTGATTCATGATTTTCCCCTGGTTGAACAGACGCCGCTGTACATACGCAAGAATTTTCCGGAATATGTCGGCGAGCAGTTGTACGCCATGTTCCAAAAGGCCGGGTACACCCGGGACGACCTGCTGGCAGATAACAAAGAAAACGGGATCGACAAGGTTATCGAGGAACCGGTGAGTATCACACTGTCCCTTGTTTACGCTCTGATCGACGGCGGTTTCACCGTGACGGTGCCCTCCGCCGATATAACCGGCGACGACAAAACGCCGGTCACCGATATCGCGCTTCTGCCCTTTTTCGGCTGCGGCGGGACGCAGGACGAGGGACAGCTTTTGGTGCCGGACGGGAGCGGAGCTCTTATCCGGTTCAACAACGGCAAGGTGACGGCCGACGGGTATGAGCAAAAAATCTACTGCCGCGATCTGGCGCTGTCCCAACAGAATCAGGATGCGCCCTCCCAGCCGGCGCTTCTGCCGGTATTCGGCATCGGTCGAAACGGCGGTGGTTTTGTGGCATCCATCGACGGCGGCTATGAGTCGGCCTACGTGATGGCCGGCGTGGCAGGGAAAGCCGTCTCCTATAACCACGTGTACGGCAGCTTTCGCGTACGCGCCTATGATCAGGTGTCCATGGGCGGAGAGGGCTCCTCCGAAAATATGAAATACAACTTCCCCGTTCAGCGCAACGCGGGAGATTTGACCGTCGCCTATCTTTTCACCGACGGTGCGGAGTTGTCCGACATGGCTGACGTCTACCGAAGCTACTTGGTAGAGCGCGGTGTCCTCACACAGAAAGCGGAAGGAAAAACGGCGCTGAATCTGGAACTGACGGCCACGGTGCCCGAAAAGAAGAATTTCTTCGGCATACAATATGAGGCTTTGGGCAAGACAACCGGCTACCAACAGGCGGTGGACATCCTGAACGCACTGGGGGTGGAAGGCGCCGACGTCCGCCTGCTCGGCGCGCTGGACGGCGGCAAATACCAGAAACGGGCGGACAAGGCCTCGCCGTTAGGACTTCTCGGCCGCCGAGACGCGCTGCGGGAGCTGGAATCCCGGTGCGGGCGGGTTTATTTCAACCTGAATATCCAGACGGCGGATACAGCGCCGAAATCGATGGAGGCGCGGGCGCTCAGCAAGGATGTGGCAAAGCTTTACAGCTATGATCCCATCAGCCGGTACTATGAGTACAACAAGCGTTATCAAGTATTGCTGTCCCCCTGGAAGTTTGAGGAGATCGCCGCTTCCGCAGCGATAAGGCTGGAAAGGGGCGGCGTCAAGGCGCTGACTGTGGAGGATATCGCGTACCAGGCCAATTCCGATTTCAATCGTGAGCGGCAGGCCGAACCGGCCATCGCGGTTGCGAAAAGCCGCGCCGCGCTGGAATCGCTCGCGGCGGATTTCGATTTGTCAGTGCAGTACGGCGGTTTCCACACGCTGGGGATCGCAGAAAAAATTTGGAATATCCCCGATACCTCCAGCCGGTTTGCCGTCGAGGATGAAAGCGTGCCGTTCTACCAAATGGTCATCCACGGCTATATACCCTACTGTCTGCCGCCGGTGAACGACGCCGCCGACAGCCGGGAGGCTCTGCTCCGTTCGGTGGAATACGGCGCGGAACTGCAATATGCGCTGGTTTACCGGAACGTGGAGAAGCCGGTGGACAACGCCGACCGGTTTTATAACAAGCTGTATACCCACTATGTGGAGGAAATACCGGCGTTTTATGCGGAAAGCCGCGCGGTGCTCTCCGCCGTCTCGAACCAATGTATGGTGAAACGGGAGAATGTGAACGCCAACGCGGTGGCGATTACTTATGAAAACGGCGCGGTCGTCGTAGTCAACTATGCGCCGGACGCGCTGACCTATGAAAACCGGGAGATTCCCGGCCGGTCGTTTGCGTTGCTGGACGCGGCGGCCTGAAAGGAGGGGTTCTGTTGAAGCGAAAAAGCCGCCTGCAAACCAACCAGGACCTCCAGGGGCTGCTGTTCCTGATTCCGCTGCTAATCGGGCTGCTGCTTTTCTTTGTCATCCCTATCGTCAAATCGTTTCTGTTCAGTATCAGTGAGGTGGGGGTCGGCGCCCAAGGCTATACCCTGTCGCCGTATGGCTTCGGGCATTATTACGCAGCTCTGTTCAAGGAACCGGATTATTTGCAGATCGTTACCAAGTCTCTCGGCAATATGGCGTTTTCCGTACCGTTGATTCTGCTGTTCAGCTTTTTCATGGCCAGTATCCTGAATCAGAAGTTCAGGTGCAAGGCCGTGTTCCGTATGATCCTGTTTTTGCCGGTGATTATCGCTTCTTCGGCCATGATAGCGGTCAATACGGGGGATTCCCTCCAGCAGCAGATGGGAAATTCGGAAATGTACAAGAATACATTCGGCACGG
>ERZ824522.1284-NODE-1284-length-17038-cov-19.381146_pt1 | contig 17038 bp, 15 predicted proteins | sample MGYA00519935_ERZ824522 | MGnify/ENA primary metagenome ERZ824522 (study PRJEB31778, sample SAMEA3449160) | human gut metagenome | biome: human gut; feature: human-associated habitat; material: faeces | place: United Kingdom | collected 2010/2012 ...
ATCTGGCAATGGCTGACACACATGCCGCCGCCACGAATTTCCTGAACGCACTGGAGAGGATACCGGGTATCATCGACCAGTACAGGAAGAAGAACGAGGTGCTGGAGCGGGAAATCCCGCAGTTGCAGGAGATTGCCGGAAAGACATGGAAGAAGGAGGACGAGCTGAAACAGCTTAAATCAGAACTCGCTGCACTGGACCGCAAGATACAGCTGGAGCTGGCTCCGCCGACGCCGGAAAGCACGGAAGAGAACCGGCAAGGCAGCGAGAAGAAACAGACGGAACAGCAGCCGGAAAGCCCGCACGCGGACTTCGTGCGCAGCCATCTGGTTATCGGAAGACCAGGACTGACGGAACCGAAGGGCATGAAGCTATAAGTTCAACAATTATTATGAATAAATTTTCTGATTTTTCAGAGACAGATTGATATGATAAATATGATAAAATAAATAAAAATTCATAATCGGATATTTATTGCTTTTAAGAACAACAAATAAGAGTCTTATTATCTATACTTTAAATAGGACTCTTTTTTGTTGTGTTAAATTACGAAAATATATAGTGATTATTTTTATATATATAAACATGTAATGATTATTTTTAATAGTCTATTATACTTGCTGTTATACTAATTTATTAGTATGTAATATGTATTTTTGCAGATAGTTGTTCTATTGATAATTACATTGTAGAAATGGGCAATTTTTATTCTTATACAGATAACTTAGACATGGAGTTTTGGCATGAGATTTGTGCTAAAAGCGGAAAACTGTATCATTACAAAAAGGGAGAATTCTTTGTGCAACATGGGGATGTTATACGATATATGGGAATCGTGAAAGAAGGATATTTTAAATATGTCGTAACTGACTCAAAAGGTAACGAACATATAACCGGTTTGGCGCTGTCAGGAGAATTTGTCGGTGACTATTTAAGTACTACACAAAAAATACCATGTATGACCAGTATTGTTGCTGCAACAAATGTGGAAGTTCTGGTATGTGACTGTGAAGTACTTAATAAAGTATTCAATGAGGACAGAGAACTTCATCAGCGGCTTTCAGATTTACTATTCCATGATGTTTATAAACAATATTTGGATATGCACCGTTTTTCACCCAAGGAACGCTATATCGCTTTATTGAAAAGATGTCCTGATATTCTTCAAAATATCACGATTGGAGAAGTTGCTTCTTATTTGAATGTTACACCAACTTATCTCAGCCGTATCCGTAAGGAAATTACTTTTGAGAACAAATGATTTTATCAAGTGAACGAGTTCAATACATACCTCAATAACATAGACTATTCTTTTATTAAAGATTTATGTGAAAGGAAAGAGAAAGTGCAGACTTATCGTAAAGGAGATTTTTTTTATCCGTCAGAATGAGAAAAAACGTTTTGCGGGATGGGTGGAAGATATTAATTGTCTGCTATGTTTATTGAATTATAATATCTAACTTTGCGTATAATCGTTATATTGATAATCACATTTGTAGAAATGGGCAATTTTAATTCTTTTATAGATAATTTAGATATGGATTTCTGGCATGAGATTTGTGCTAAAAACGGTAAACTGTGTCATTACAAAAAAGGAGAATTCTTTGTGCAACAGGGGGATGTTATACGATATATGGGAATCGTGAAAGAAGGATATTTTAAATATGTCGTAACAGATTCAAAGGGTAACGAACATATAACCGGTTTAGTACTGCCAGGAACGTTTGTAGGTGATTATTTAAGTACTACAAAAAAAATACCATGTATGACCAGTATTGTTGCTGCAACAAATGTGGAGGTTTTGGTATGTGACCGTGAAATAGTTTATAAAATATTCAATGAAAACAGAGAACTACATCAGCTATTTTCAGATTCATTGTTCCATAATTGTTATACGGAGTATCTGAATACACACCGTTTATCACCCAAAGAACGCTATATTGCTTTATTGAAAAGATGTCCTGATATTCTTCAAAATATATCGATTAAAGAAATCGCCTCTTATTTGAATATTACACCAACCTATCTCAGCCGTATACGTAAAGAAATTACTTTTGAGAACAAATGATTTTATCAGATGAACGAGTTCAATACATACCTAAATGACTTAGACTATTCTTTTATTAAAGATTTATGCGAAAGGAAAGGGAAAGTGCATACTTATCGTAAAGGAGATTTTTTTATCCGTCAGCATGAAAAAAAGCGTTTTGCGGGATGGGTAGAAGATGGAACCTTTCAATATACCCATATTGACGAAGAGGGAGAAGAACACATTGTAGGGTATTCGTTTACCAATGACTATGTATGTGACTATTCCTCATTTATGAAAGGCAGCTTGTCATTGGTAAGCATTCAAGCAATAACTGATTGCTCCGTTTATGAAATATCACACCATGATATGATTGAATATTGGGAAACGAATATGGAAACCCAACGGTTTGGAAGATGCGTAGCTGAAAATCTATATGAAATGGTATATGAACGGTTGATCGATTCGTATTGCAGCCCTGAAATACGGTACAAAAGACTGATGGAGCGTTGTCCAAACCTGAAAGAAGCAGTTCCTTTGAAAAACATTGCTTCATTTTTGGGGGTTACTCCTGAAACTGTCAGTCATATACTCCTGAAACTGAGGAAATAGTTTAATTATTTTAATGTTTAGTGAGAAAGGTCTTGAAATATTTCAAGGCCTTTTTCTTTTTTCTTCTGTACTTTACATTTCAAAAATCAACGTATAATTAAAGTATGGGTAGTATATGGTTATATTTAGTAGGCATAGTCTTCTACACGGTCATTGATAAAGTTGATAAGAGAAAAGCAATGATTCATCTTAGAAGTCATTTGAAAAGTTTTCTTGAAGGATCAAAGGAGGGAAGAAAATATAGAAACATAGTCCTCAGAAAAAGGTGGAATATAATTTTGTCTGAATTTCTCAAACTAGTTTGAGAACTGCGCCGATTTAGGTCAGTACTTTTGCAAAAGATATAATCTATTTTGATATACGGCTTTTCTGATTTTGGAATGACCTATTTTACAAATAATAAAAACTTAAAATTATGAAACGGTTAATTTTCTTATGTTTGGGATTTTTATGCTTTATCCCTGTTCAACTGGAAGCAAGAAAATATTTTTGTGAGATTAAAGGAACAAGCAAAACTTTATCAGCTGGCCTGAAGATTGTTTTTGACTTTGGTGAGAGTCCTGTGTACTCTATATGGAACGGTCTTAAAGGCAAGCAGAAACTGGTGGATGAGAATGGTAAGGAAATAGACTTCAACAGTATGGTAGATGCTGCAAATTATATGTCGGAGAAAGGATGGAACTTTCAGCAGGCATATACTTCATTCTATGAGGGTTATGTAATACATCATTGGATTTTTTATAAGGAGGCAGATTCTCGGGAAGAAGCTGGAACAGGAATTATGACCAAAGAAACATATAAACAGAAGTGATAAAAAGTAATAATGAAACTCAGTAGTGTCCGGTAAAAAATTATAAAAGTTTTTTTGATCATATTGAATATTAGATAGTTGTAGATATTTTTTGAGTCAACCGATTTGGATTTATCTTTGCCAGACTAACGTAGAATGGCGTATGGATAAAGGAAAATACGTGTTTTCTAGGCTTTTAAACTTCCTTGATCGTAATGATTTCAACTATCTCGCAAGGAAATATGGCGGTGACAAATATGTCAAGCAGTTTATCTGCTACAACCAGCTTTGTGTACTGATGTTCGGGCAGCTTTCCAATCGCGAAAGTATCCGTGATGTTATCCTGGCAATTCAGGCTCACGCATCGAAGGCGTATCACCTTGGATTTGGTAAGCATGCCGCCAAGAGCACTCTTTCAGATGCCAACATCAAGCGTGATTAATGCATCTTCGAGGAGTTTGCCTACAAGGTCATCGCAGAAGCTCAGCGGTGCAGGATAGTCGATCTCTTCAAGCTTAACTGGAATATCTATGCCTTTGATACTGCGACTGTTGACTTGTGCCTAAACACCTTTGAGTGGGCTTTGTTCAGAAAAAGGAAAGGAGGCATCAAGATGTATACATTGTATAATCTGGAAAGAGTTTTCCGAACTTAAGATAACTTCACAATAAAATGTAAAATTATAATAATTGTTAAATATATTAGCTCTAATAGTAGTAAAAATCCATAGTGTAGTCTTCATTTGAAAATATGTACAAAATAGTATCCATCAAAAAAAATGAATACAGAAACATTCAAAAATAACTTTCTTCTATATTATCGTCCACTATGTCTGTATGCTATACATTATCTGAAAAATATTGATAATGCAGAAGATATAGTACAAGACTGTTTTACGGAAATTTGGGTAAGAAAGGATTGTGTAGATGATATAGAAAATTTAAAATCATACCTCTTTACTATGGTAAGGAATAGGTGTATTGATAGGTTAAGAGAAGACACTGATATTGACAGTAATATCCGACCTTCAGACCTTGAAGATATTATTTCAGATGAAGAATGTGAGGAACGCTCTTTTGATGAAGCCCGAATGTGGACTATACTGGATACACTGCCAGTGAAATGCAGAAAGGTATTTCTTCTAGCAAAAAGGGATGGAATGAAATATGAAGAAATAGCGGAGGAAATGAATATTTCAGTCAACACCGTTAGAAACCAAATGAACAAGGCACTTAAAAGGCTAGAAGAAAGGGTACATAAAATATATTTGTTCTTTTTCGGATAATTTTTATAAAATCGAATAGTACTTTTTCTGAAAACCTTCGTCTTCATTAAAAAACAAATCAATTATGGAAAATAAAGAAGAAAAAAAGCTGCAGTTCGTTTTGGAATATTACAAACATGGGAAACTGGATAGTGCTAAGGCGTTTAAGAAAATAACAGGAAGCAACCATCAGTACAATACAAATAAGTCAATTATTTCAATTTTAAGTATAGCTGCTACATTGCTTATTTGTATAGTCAGCTATGTATTGATTAAAGGGCATGATGCTTCAATTGTTACAATCACAGCCAATGAGGGAACAACAAAACACTATATGCCCGATAGTACGCTTGCAATACTTTCAAAAGGTTCATCTGTAAATTATGATGCTGATAATTACGGAAAAAGGCATCGTAATGTAAATATGTCTGGAAAGGTGTATTTTTCAGTACAAAGAAACGAGAAGATACCTTTCACTGTTACCGGAAAATCCGCACAGATAAATGTTCTTGGAACCGAATTTGAGATGGAGGAAATACAGCAGGACAGTATAACCAATGTATATGTTAAATCGGGCAAGGTAGTCTTTAAGGGTAAAAATAAGGAAAACGGAATTATTCTTTCTAAAGGTATGAGTGGAACATTAAAAGAAGGAAATGAAACACCTGAAATATCTAAAAGTATTTTTACCAACCCTTCTGCCTGGGCAACAGGGAAGTTCATATACAAAAATGCGCCGATAGATGCTGTTATGAAAGAACTGTCTCTTTTTTATAAGACTAATCTTTATTCATCTGAACATTACAAGACTTTGACCGGAGAGTTCAAAACGGACAATCTGGATGAGATAATAACAATAATAGAAAGGACATTGGACATTGAAATCACCAAGAAAGACTAAAATGAGAATACAAATATTGTTACTGTCCATTGTTTTTACTGTATCTGTCGGATCAATGTATGGCCAGAAAAGAACTACAGTTGAAGAGATGATGGAAGAGATAAAGAAAATATATTCAATCAGTTTTATATACGACTCGTCATTAAAACTGGATAAGGTTTATTCGGAAGAGAAACCAAGTATGGTTAATCTTGAAAACAGCCTTGATGTGTTATTCAACAACACTGGAATAAAATGGGAGATTAAAGGAGATTATGTGATATTGAAAAGAGTGCCTTTATATACGTTAAGTGGTTATATATATCAAGAAAATGGTGAAACTGTTATAAACGGAACTGTTTGGGATATTACATCCAATACCGGTACGCTGACTAATGAACATGGTTTCTATAGTCTTACTTTAAGCGAAGGGAATCACAAGGTCAGATTTTCTCATATAGGTGTTGGCGAACATATAGAAAGTCTGTCACTTAAAGGGAATAAGTCACAAAACATTTATCTTAAATCTGATTATAAATTAGATGAAGTAGTTGTTACGGCAGATTTAAACTCACCTCTATATACTACACAAACAGGTAAGGTAACTCTAACATCGAAGGATTTTGTCAGTGGAAACAATTTCATGAGTTCACCTGATGTAGTGAAGAAACTCCAAAGTCTGTCTGGAGTGGCAAGCGGAACAGAACTTATATCCGGATTATATGTACATGGGGGAGGAAATGATGAAAATCTGTTTCTTCTTGACGGTACACCTTTGTATCAGATAAATCATGCCGGCGGACTGTTTTCAGCCTTCAATACGGATATAGTAAAAAACATAGATTTCTATAAAAGCGGCTTTCCTGCACGCTACGGTGGCAGACTGTCTTCTGTTGTGGATGTCCGTACTAATGACGGGAATATGAAGGAATATCACGGTAGTCTCACGCTTGGACTTCTTGAAGGAAGAATTCAGTTTGAAGGGCCAATAGTTAAAGACCGTACAGCATTCAATGTGGCTATACGACGTACCTGGATGGATCTTCTTACTGCACCGGCCTGCGCCATAATGAATACAAGCCGTATAGACAAACAGAACTTCAGATATGCCTTTCATGATATAAATGCAAAAATCACACATCTATTTTCAGATAAAAGCCGTGCCGATATAAGCCTTTATTCTGGTAATGATTTACTTAAAGTAGATAATAAGTCCTATGCTTTTACATCTGAACTTTCTAATCTAACCAAGTTTAACTTACAGTGGGGAAATATAACTGCATCGGCAAACTGGAAATATATTTTTTCACATAAGCTTTTTGCAAATATAACAGGAGTTTATACTCACAACCGAACTATGTTTGATTATCATAGCGAAGAACGTCTCGGATATATAGAAGGGTTAGAAGGTGAAATCATAAAAATCAAAAACAATCATTCTACTATACACGATTTTGGATATAGAATGGAGTTTGACTATCGGCCAAATACCTGGAACCACATCAGATTCGGTTCAAACTATATGCGACATATCTTTAAGCCACAGGATTATTTGTCAAAGTTTGACAACGTAACACAAAGTGAATCGACAAATACAATAAAAAGTAAATATAAAAGTAACGAGTTTACGGTATATGCGGAAGATGACATTAGAATAAACAGGAATATAAAACTGAATGGAGGACTGCATTATACAATGTTCGGCATAGCAGGAACAATGTATCATTCAATAGAACCACGTGCAGCAATCAACCTCCGACTATGTGATAAAGCTAGTTTTAAAGCATCATATACTGAAATGAGCCAGTTTATGCATCTTCTTTCTGCTACATACCTGAATCTGCCAACTGACTATTGGGTGCCTTCAACTGAACGGATATCTCCAATGAGAGCACGTCAGTATGCTGCGGGTATATATACAAAACTACCTTATGGCATTAATTTTAGCATCGAAGGCTTTTATAAAACAATGAATAATCTTATAGAATATGATGGCAGTGATGGAACGCTAAGTCCTACAGCTGAACAATGGGAGAATAAAGTCCGTACCGGTAAAGGAAAAGCCTACGGTATGGAAGCTGATATCAGTTTTAGAAAAGCCCAAACGTCAGTCGAAGCTTCATATACGCTGTCATGGAACAGGAGACTGTTCCCTGATTTTCATTATACATGGTATCCGGATAAATTTGATAATCGTCACAAACTTTCAATCAATCTAAGTCATAAATTTAATGACAGGATAGATGTGTATGCATCATGGAACTATCATAGCGGAAATAGGATTACAATTCCAACTCAACAGACAGAAGCTCCTGTTATACCAGGCACAGAGCAACCAAATGGTAATATGATGATATACGAAGCACCAAACAATATATCATTGCCGGCATATCACAGATTGGATTTGGGAATAAATTTCCGTAAAATAACAAAGAGAGGATTTGAAAGAATTTGGAATATCAGCATATACAATGCATATTGCAGGAAGAATCCTTTGTATGCAACAGTCGAACAGAAACCAGACGGAACATTTATAGGAAAAGGACATGGAATATTTCCTATTATACCGTCTTTCAGTTATACAATTAAATTTTAAAGGCATATGATTTATAGAATTGTAATAATATTATTAATAGCAGCTTATCTACAATCATGTGATAATGAGTTCTCTCTTGAAGGAATGGACACTCAACAAAAAACTGTACTGTTCTGTTTCCCGACAACTAAAGGTGATACTACATTGATACAGGTTTCTCAAAGTACGTCCGTTAATAATCAGATGATTAATATAATAAGCAAGCCTTCCATTAATTTTACAGTTAATGGAAGGGAAAAAGAAATTAAGTTCAATGAAAAGCCTACAGCCATGCTTCCGCCAAACTCATATTATGTGCTGGGGGAATTAAAGGAGAAGGACAGGATTAATATTGAGGTTTCATATCCGGATTTGACGGTAGCTAAATCGGAAACTGAGATACCAGAGCTTTTTCCGTTGATCAAGTCTGAGATAGCTTTGATAAATGGTGATTATGGAAAGGAAATACATTTTGTGGTTTCTTTTAAAGATAACGCTGCTACAAAGGATTATTATGGTATTAGAGTACTAAGAAAAAAAATAACAGAATATATGTCATCCAATAAGCAAAATCAGATTGAATACGCACCGGTTGAACTTAAAGTGGACAAAGAGCCATTGCTTTCCGATAAAACCGGTTTTGATGACATCTTTGGACTTTCAAAAGAGTATTACCGTCTCATTTATATTTGGGATGATAATATGGTAAACGGAAAGGAATATACACTGAATGTTGGTACAGGACAATACCTGGGAAGCAAAGATGAATACCAGAAAGAAACCTATGAGTTTAAGATATTTCTGTACAAACTGTCGGAAGAATTATATAAATATATCAAGTCAATAAATGACATAAATAACAATGAACTTGGAAATTACGGTCTTGCCCCTATCCGCAGTCATTTTACAAATATTGAAAACGGTATTGGAATATTGGGTGGATGTAACATTTATGAGAGCGTATGGTTAGATATACCTGAGGAGTAATCATGTAAATTAATAATTTGCTATGATGATAGAATAACCATAATGTTATGGTATAAATCCAATAGAAATATGAGAACAGAATCATATAAAGATAAATCAAGGACGGAAAGGTATTATAATATGGATATCATTCGTCTTTTTTGTGAGTTTAAATTGCTTTTACACAATGGCTTTGTGATTTTTATAGCCTTTTGTTTTTTTTCGAATCTTCTTTGTGCACAAACTGTATGGACGAAAGAAGATTCCATTCATCTGTCTAAAATATTGGAAAGTGAAAAGCCTATCATCATAAACAGCGATTTAAAAAATGAACTGGAGAGAAGCTTTAATTGTGAACTTATAAAGGAAGATCGCAGTTCTTGGAACGATTTCATATTGGGTATAAAATCATATGATTTAGTAATGCCGAAATTTCAAACCATAAATATGGAACATATCTTTAAGGAGCACACTACAATTAAGCTTTTTAATTTAAAAAGCGAATATTTAAAATATAATAAGTTTACAATTGACAGTAATATAGATTCAGATAGTTATACGAAATATTTACAGCGAAATACGCAGTTATCTTACCCATTGAACGGTAAGTTGCAATTCAATATGTCTGGAAGCTATACTATAGACAGATTACAGAATCCAATACTTCCGACAAATTCTGCCCCTTATACCATAGGAGTAGGATTATCATTTAAGCTGAAAAATAATATTGTGATTGGTCCTCAAATGAGCTATCAGTATAATATAATACAAAAAAGGTGGGAATTGATGGGCGGAATTAAATGTACAATATTATTCTGACTGGAATGAAGTTGAAGGAATTAAAATAATATTAGCATTACTATAACAATTATCTAAAAATGATTTGTAAAAGATTTGTAATATGTACCTTGATATGTGTAGGGCTTTCGTTTCCTGTTTTTAGTCAGACAATAGGGAAAGTAGTAGATACAAATAAGCATCCGGTTGAAGGTGCTACCATTGTCATGCAGTTGCCTGATTCTACTTATTTGGGTGCAGCCATATCTGCAGCTGACGGTACATTCATGCTTGAATCCGAGCCGGAGAATTATCAGCTAATCGTCCAGCATCTGCTTTATCAGACCAGACAAGTTAAGAGTCAGGCGCGTGATGCCGGTATTATTATTTTGGAAGCACAAGACTATAATTTGGAGGAAGTGGTTATTAAGGGAGAAAAACCATTAGTCAAAGTAGAAAACGGACGGCTTGGCTATAACCTTTCAGTGCTCTCTGAAAAACAAGTAGTAAACAATGCATACGAGGCTATAGCTAAACTCCCAGGTGTGCAGGAGAGTAGCGGAATACTTTCTCTCGCTGGAGCAAGTTCTCTTACCATTGTGATGAATGGTAAGCCTACAACCATGACAGCAGAGCAGTTGGAAATATTGTTACGCAATACGCCGTTGGATCGTGTCGAGAAGGCTGAAGTCATGTACAGTGCCCCTCCTGAACTCCATGTTCGTGGAGCTGTAATCAATGTGGTGATGAAACGCTCTAATGATTATTCATTTCAAGGAGAATTGAATACTTATTATCAGAACAGATATTTCAACAGTGGCGGTGCAAACGGGAATTTCCGTTTCTCTACTCCAAAATTCACTTTAGATGTAATGTATGGAGCAGACAATGTCAAAACTATAGAATATACAGAACTGTTCTCCAGACACACCTTTAACGACAATGTATATGAAATAACACAGGAAGAGAAACTGAGTTCCAAAAGCTGGATGCACAATGTGAGAACTGCTTTGGTATATAACATCAACGAAAAGAATCATCTGAATGTAACCTACACGGGAAGTTTTACTCCTGACGGACATAACCGCAGTATAGCAGACGGAAGTTTCCAGCAGTCCAACCTTGATAAGTTTACGGACAATAAGATGAACAATATAACAGTGCAATACAGTTCTGGTATCGGTCTGGAAATAGGCGGTGATTACACACGTTACACTTCAGACAATAACCAGACTATGTTCACGCAACTATCTGATAAAAACAAAAACTCATACACACTGACTGGTGGCCAGCGAATAGACCGCTATTCAATTTATGCAGACCAGAAACATAATCTGACAAACAACTGGGGTATCGGTTACGGAGTAGCCTACCGTTATGCAAAAGATTATGATTTTCAAACATATAATAATGTAACAGGTAATATACAAACCGAAAATACAGAAGCCAAACTTAATGAACAGACAGCCAGTTTTTATTTTTCACTGAATAAAAAATGGGCAACCGGAACTTCGTTTTCTGTTTCTGCCACAGGAGAATATTACACTATTGGCAACTATCACAAATGGGCTGTCTATCCGCAAGCCTCACTGACATACCTGAAAAGCCCGAAACATATCTTCCAACTGTCTTTATCAACAGATAAGACTTATCCGGGCTACTGGGATATGCAGTCATCCGTTACATATCTGAACGGATATTCCGAACTTCAGGGAACGCCGGGATTGCGCCCCATGACCAACTATAACCTGAACGGTACATACATACTGAAACAAAAATACATTTTCGGACTGTTCTACACACATACGTCCGATTACTTTGCCCAATCTCCCTACCAAGCGACCGACCGTCTGGCATTAATATACAAGAACACCAACTGGAATTATATGCGTATGATAGGTGCAAATGTCATCCTGCCTTTCAGCATAGGGAACTGGTACGATGCAAGGCTCACACTCGTAGGTATGCAGGCACGGCAAAAATGCGACCAGTTTTTCGATGTGCCTTTTGACCGCAAGAAATGGATGTTTGTCGGAACACTTGACAATACCTTCAAAGTAGGCAAGAATCTATCCTTGGAATTGACAGGTAACATACAGACACCTTTCATCCAGGGAACGCTGGATCTCGCCAGTTCATTCAATCTTACAGCAGGAGTGAAATGGAACTTTGCCAAAGACAAATGTTCGCTTACAGCACGTTGCAGCGATATATTCAACTCCAGTATGCCGGATATGAAGGTTCGCTTCAAGGGACAACATTTGGACATGAATACCGGATTCTACACCCGTACCGTATCTCTGAACCTCACATACCGTTTCGGAGGATATAAAAAACAGGAAGTGAAAGGAGTGGATACATCACGATTCGGACATTAATTGGTATTTTAGTTATATTATATCAAAAATAAGATTAGATAATTTACTCTATTCTTTATGTTTATAATGAATATCGTAAAACATAGTTGTGAATAAGAATTAATGTTAATATACAACAATACATTTTCAAGATGGAAGGAATCCCTCCACCTGAAAATCCTGTCGGGTTATCTCATACTGGGACTGCTCGTACTGGGCATCATCACGGCCGTATGGTACGAAAAGCAGGTATTCGAGCAGGCGGAGGCTGAGGAACGCAGCCTGCTCATGCAGCGTGCTGCCGCCAGCGAAGCATACCGGGGACTGATCACACTGTTTCTGGACAATGACCGCGCAATGCTGTGGGACGACTCGGACATGGATACATACGACCGGCGGGAATCGCACACGATGGAGGTGATAGACCGGCTGAAAGGCTACTACGGAGAGCCGGCACAGACGGCAAGGATAGACACGGTAGTAAGGCTGCTGCACGAGAAACGCAGGCTGATCGAGCGGATGGTGGATATGCCGACCACGGCGTACCGCATGGACAGCCTGCTGGAACGCCACCTGCCCGGACTGGAGCAAACGGCATCGGTACGGACAACGACAGTGACGGAACGCACCGAACCGGAAGAGGAAAAGAAACGGGGCGGACTGTTCGGCCTGTTCCGCAAGAAAAAGAAAGAAGAACCGGCACGCACGACCACACGGGTGAGCACGACGCCCAACACCCGGCACATTGCGGAGATGCGGCGGTTTGAGGAAGAGATGCGTACGGCACTGGCAGAGCAGGAACAGGCATTCTCCCATCTGTCGGACTCACTGAAAATACGCAACAGCATACTGAACCGGAACCTTTCGAGGCTGATACGGGAAATCGGACAGGACGAGACGGAACGCATGGAAGAAAGGCACATGCGGGTGGCGGAACTGAGAGAAACGGCATTCGTACTGATATGCGGCATATCGGCGGCAGGTGTCCTGTGTGCGGTACTGCTGTATGCAGTAGTCCGGAGGGACATCCGCCGCCGCACCAGAGACAGGAAACAGCGAGAGGAACTGATAGAGACCCTGCGCAGGTCGGTCCGGGAGAATGAAGAGCTGATAAAAAGTAGACAGAACATCATGCAGACGGTGACGCACGACCTGCGCTCACCGCTGACCGCCATACGCGGCAATGCGGAACTGATACTGAAGGACGGGAACCGGGAGGCAACGGCGCTGCACGCGGAGCATATACGGCAGTCGGCAGAGCGTATGGGGGCACTGATGGAGAACCTGCTGGACTACTACCGCATAGACAACGGAAAGGAGACCATCAGGGTGAAGCCGTTCAGACTGGCGGGAGTGGCGGAAACGCTGGAAACGGAGTTTGCCGCACGGATGGAAGAGAAACGGCTGGAGTTCAGGGTGAACAACGCCGCTGACGAGGTGGTCATGGGCGACAGGAACCTGATACTGCGTATCGGCAGCAACCTGCTGTCGAACGCACTGAAGTTTACGGAACGCGGGGGCGTGACACTGACCGCCCTGTATGCCGGAGGGAAATTCACGCTTGCGGTGGAAGATACCGGAGGAGGAATAGACAAGGACAAACGGGAACAGATATTCAAGCCGTTCGAGCGGCTGAGCAATGCCGCCACGCAGGACGGCTTCGGACTGGGACTGTCGATAGTGAAAAGCCTTGCGGAACTGATGGAGGGCAGTATATCGGTGGAGAACATACGGAACACGGGCAGCCGCTTCAGCGTGGTGCTGCCGCTGCCCCAGGCGGAGAAAGCCGGAGAGACAGACCGCAAGGCAGCATCGAGGCGGACAAGACTGGGCGGATGTTCGGTGTTGTCGCTGGACAACGACAGCATCATACTGGGGATGATACACGACATATTCGTGCAGAACGGGGTGCACTGCGACACCTGTACGAGCACGGGGGAAATGGCGGAGAAGCTGCGCGAGGGACACTATGACCTGCTGACCACAGATCTGAAGATGCAGGACGCAAGCGGCTACGAGGTACTGGAACTGCTCCGCACGTCGGACATAGGCAACTCACGCACCATCCCCGTGATGGTGGTGACCGGCTCGAAAAGCATCACGAAAGAGGAGCTGGCAGGTGCGGGCTTCGGCTCGGTGCTGTACAAGCCGTTCTCCATCGACGAACTGCTGGCAGCTGCGGAAGAATGCATCGGTGAGGACAGCACCCCATGCATAGACCTCGGTCCGCTGTTCGCATACGGCGACAAGCGGCAGAGGCTGGAATGTCTGGTCAGGGAGACGGAGAAGGAAATGGCTGCCATACGGGAGGAAGCGGAAAGGTGTGACAGGGACAGGCTGGACTACTGGATACACCATATTCGCAGCTCGTGGATGCTGATACATGCCGAAGGGCCGCTGCAGGAGCTGTATGACGTGCTCCACGGAAACGGGACGGCAGAAGAAATCAGGGAGTATGCCGGAAAGGTAACCGGTCAGGGCGAAACGATTATCCGGCTCGCCCGAAAGGAAATGGAGAAAACGGTATGGGAAGAATAATAGTGATAGAAGACAACCCGGTATTTCGCGACCATGTCTGCGGAATGCTGGAGAAGGCAGGCTACAAGACCCGCACGGCATACGACTGTGCCGGGGCACGGAGGCTGCTGGAGGAACTGGACGATGGGGACATCATCGTGTCGGACCTGCGTCTGCCCGACGGAGAATGTACGGAAGTGCTGGAGCGGATGCGGGAAGCGGGTATCAGAAACCCGTTTGTCATCATGACCGACTATGCGCAGGTCGCGTCGGCTGTCAGCTCCATGAGGCTGGGAGCCGAGGACTATATCCCCAAGACCCTGCTGCAGGAAAAGCTGCTTCCGAGGATAGGTGAACTGGTACGCAAATCGGAAAGAAGGCATACCATGCCCATACTGGAGCGCAGAAGTGCTGCATTCCGGACCATCGACCGGCGTATCTCACTGGTAGCCCCGACGGACATAGGTGTGCTGATACTTGGAGAGAACGGCACTGGCAAGGAACACGTAGCAGAAAAGATACATGCGCAGAGTACCCGGCAGAAAGGTCCGTTTGTAGCGATAGACTGTGGTATGCTGACATGGGAGCTGGCGGCATCCGAGCTGTTCGGATACGAGAAAGGCGCGTTTACGGGAGCCACAACTGGAAAGAAGGGCTGCATGGCAGAGGCTGACGGCGGCACGCTGTTTCTGGACGAGGTGGGTAACCTGCCCGCTGAGGTACAGCAGAAACTGCTGCGTGCGCTGCAGACCAAATGCTACCGTCCGACGGGCTGTACCCGCGAACGGAAAGCGGATGTGCGCATCGTGGCGGCGACCAACGAGAATCTGGAGAAGGCAGTGGAGGAAGGACGTTTTCGGCGGGACCTGTATCACCGCCTGAAGGAGTTTGTCATCAAGATACCGCCGCTGCGGGAGTGCCGGGAGGACATACTGCCCCTTGCGGAGTTTTTCCGGGAGCTTGCCAACGAGGAACTGGGACGGCATACGGAAGGATTCGACAAGGAGGCGGAAAAGGAACTCATGAGGCGGATGTGGGCAGGAAATGTGAGGGAACTGAAACAGACGGTGCGTTCCGCCGTCCTGCTGACGGAAGGAAGGCTGATAGGAGCCGACAGGCTGGAAGCGGAAAGTACGGCACAGGCAGGCAGCTCCCTGCTGCTGAAAGACGGTAATGAGGAAAGGGAACGCATCGTGCGGGCACTGGCACAGGCGGACGGGAACCGCGAAATGACTGCCGGACTGCTGGGTATCAGCCGCACGACCCTGTACAACAAGATGAAAGAATACGGTATCATGCAGAAAAAGAGCGAAAAATGAGAAAATCTCGACTGAAAATCCTATCTTTGCATGAACATAGTAGAAATACGGTACGGAGAAACACGGTTTCCCGTACCGATTAAGATATAGTATAGAATAAGACCGCAAGGCGTTTCTGGTGAAAATCTGGAAAATTTGAAGACAGGATACGATTGCGTGATGCTTATGCTATGCCTGGGCATAGCGTGCATTTACGTAATTCCTGTCAGGCTTTCCAGAGCCATCACCAGAAGTAGCGTAATTTGCACGCTATTTTTTATTTTACGGCTTCCGGTCGCAACAGAATGACCGCTATGGCAAAAGTCCGATTACTCGCCGTCCTGACAATGGACGGCTGTCCGGCAGAAACAACCGGTCTGTCCGGGCGATGGCTTGGTTCCGACCAGTACGGGATAGGTGCGCTGAAAGAAGCTGCCACCTGCGTCCTGACAGAAGATACGTCGCTTACACTCCTCTCCAACCGGATGGAAAACACCGGCGATTCCCTGAACTATCTGATAGAAGCAACCGAAAAGACGGCAGGCATCATCAACGGCATGATACGGATGCGGCTTGTGGATGAAATCATCCTCTACATGGTTCCCGTCATTGCGGGAAACGGCAGCAGGCTGTTCCAGTCGTCGCTGCCCGAAAGCGAATGGACATGCACGGGAAGCAGACAATGGAAGGACGGCATGGTACGGATAGCCTACGGACGGAAAACACCCCGCCAACGGGTGGTGACGTTCGGAAAATGAACGCCCGGAACGTTCAAAAAGTGAACGTACGTTCAGATTCTGAACAAAAAATGAGGCGTCGGGAAAAGCTCCAAAAAATATTTTTAGCAAATATCCCACTGAATATCAGTAAGATATATCCATGTGAAAAGAAAAACACTCCCGCAGGATCGCTATTTGTCCCATAGTTTTATGTGCGCACACTTCAAACCAAGTGTAATAACATAAAACTGAAA
>ERZ824522.1287-NODE-1287-length-17008-cov-4.499322_pt1 | contig 17008 bp, 20 predicted proteins | sample MGYA00519935_ERZ824522 | MGnify/ENA primary metagenome ERZ824522 (study PRJEB31778, sample SAMEA3449160) | human gut metagenome | biome: human gut; feature: human-associated habitat; material: faeces | place: United Kingdom | collected 2010/2012 ...
GTAAAGCATCACAATTTAGTAAACGTTAATTCGAAAGAATTACTATACTTACAAAGAGCACCTTTCGGGGTGTTTTTTTTGTACTTTCTTACTAAATTTGTGCAATTGACACAGTTGTTGCGACTTTAGTCGCTTATAAATGTGGCTGCAATTTGACGAAATCAATTGCCGTAAAATGTTAATCAATGTGATACTATTAACGCTTCGAAACACTTCATGGTTCACACCATGGGGGCTGCCTAGCTTATTTATTACTCTTGAATATACAATATAAGTACGTAATAAAAGCTCATAAGATTTTCTAGTTAAATAGAATTGAACGAACTAGTTACGAAAGGAAGTCTTATGAGCTGCCATCATTTTACCATAGTTGAGCATGAAAGTATTCTCATTTACCGTACGCAAGATCTAAATCTCCCTCAAATTACTAAGTTATTTCACTTGATATAGGATAAATCCATCCTATATTTTTGCTTTTGTTGCTTAATAATGGTATGATAAATAAAAGGAGGCGATGACAATGCAAATTAATCTTGAAAATTTAATTCCAATCACGGAGGCAAATCAGAATTTCTCTAAAGTTGCTCGAATGGTTGATAGTAAGGGTACAGCTGTTATTTTGAAAAACAATAGACCTAAATATGTTTTAGTTGACTATAACACCTTGGTTCAAGAAGAACAGACAGAAGCTGTTGTTGCAGATCAAGCTAGTGTTGACGAGGTGGCAAGCTCTATCTTGTCACGCCACCTAGAAGCCTTGAAGGAATTAGCTAAATGAAGCGATTAAGCGTTGAACAGGTTGTTGCCTTACATAGTCAATTGATTATATCTACGGGAGGAATGGATGGTGTACGAGACAAGGGGTTAGTTGAGGCCTCGCTTTCGAATGTTTTTGACACTTATTTTGGAGTTGATCAATATCCAACTATTGAAGAAAAGGCATCTAGGCTTTGTTATTCTTTGATTAAGAATCACGCTTTTTTAGATGGAAATAAGCGCATTGGTATTTTTGTAATGCTTGTGCTACTAGAACTTAACGATATTGTGCTTGATTGTACTGATGAAGAGTTGGTTCATCTCGGATTGGGTGTAGCGGCATCAGAATTAACCTACGAGGATATTTTAGATTTTGTAAAAAGTCATTGATACAAAAAGCAAGTGACTATTAAAAATTACTTGCTTTATTTTTTAATGATTCGAAGGTAATAATGGTGTGAACTTTTTGGTAAAATCTAGCTCAATTCGTGTATTTTTAGTGTAAAATTCACACCATTCAAATGAAAGTTATTCAAATTAGATGAAATTGTTCTTTCTGAAAACGTGAGAAAACATTGATTTTAAGCGGATATTGAAACTTATTCAAATAAAAGTGTTTCCAACCAGGTCTTAAGAAAGCTCGTAAAGCATCACAATTCTCAAAACGTTAATCAATACGATTATATCAACGTTTACAGACATTCAAGAATTATTTCTTGGATGTCTTTTTTGATGCAAAAAGAGATAATTTCCACCAAAATTTCCACCATCACTTTTTTAAGCTACGAAATGCAATATCACCTACAGTCTGATCGACTTTATCTTTGGTATTAACAATTGCAATAACATAAATTTTTTCATTTTAAAGATATATTATAGCAAAAGAAAAAGATTGAAGAAAATAGTCCAAAATGAACTTTGTCTTCAATCTGAACAGAGTAAATACTACTCTGTTAGAAGCGTTTTTTTATTATATTAATGGTGAAGGCTAAAGTAGCTCCTAAAAGCACTCCGCTTCCTTTTTTTCCATTACTTTTACATCTATCACAAACAGGAACTAACCTTTTATCAGTTATTGTTTTACGACAGAACTTACATTTACGTTTTTGACTAATTTGATTCTCGGACATCACTTTTATCCCCAATCTCCAATTTTTTATTTTCTAAATTTGTTAGAAAAGTATTATTTGTATCATTTGCTTCATGAAGCTTTTCTTGTAGATTTATAAATAAATCAATATCATTCTTTCCGTATTTATAATGACTGTTGATAAGTTCTAATAGGCTAATTTTATCTGAATTTTTTAACCACTTAGCTCTATTTATACGAGGAATCTTTTGTAATAAGTTAAGTAGTAAACCTCTATTGGTTGTTATATCTGGTTGAGTGAGTAATTCCATTACTCCGTTATAAGAAGTAAGGCGTTCGAGAGCCATTGCTTTATTATTTAAGCTTAAATCAATGTAAAGCTGCATACCAACTATTTTTGTCATTATTTCTGTATCGTTGAGTATAAAGTCAGCATGTCTTTTTAATGAATCATATAAATAATCTACTTGTTTAGTTCTCTTAATTATTTCCTCTTTATTGGAGATCAAATCAGCTTTAATTGCACTGACAGAATCTTCCATATAAGTATTTGCTTCATTCAAAAGATGAATTTTTTCGTCTAAGGAGACAGTGTTTAGTGCCTGTAAAACTTTTGTTCTAGCAGAGAAGAATGGAGGTAAGATGCTATTATTTCTATCCCAGTTAATTTGAAATTCTTGACTAGCTTTCATATCTAAAAGTAGATCATAAATCTGTTTTAGTTGAACTTGGGTTGATAAATCAACTCTGGAGGAATCGTCAGTGTTGTTGCTTTTTTTCTCTACTTTTTTTAATGTAACATCTTCAACACGGACATTATTTTTTGTCGTATCAACAATGACAGCTCTATAATTACTATCAATTTTTTTTGGAGTTTCCTACTTTAAAGGTACCATTTTCTAGATTCTTTTTTGTTTTTTCTGAAAGACTAGCAAAATCTAATTCGTAAAAATTATCATTCTTTTTATCATATACTTTAGGCTTGGGATTAAGATGTTTATCAATAAAATTAAATAGTGGTTCCCCATTGATATCAATGATATTTGCTAAATTTAGCGATGTATTATTGTCAATTAACTTAGGTAAGGCATATTCAAAAGGACTGCTTATTGCAAATATATCAGTCGTTTTTTTATCTTCTTCAGATTTAAATAGACTGAAGGCTAATAGATTATTTTCAATTAATTCATACTCATCTTTATTCGTATTTGCAACATCGTTCATAATTTCACCTTTGAGACTTATTTGTTTAATTATAACACGTTATAAAGGGTTTCTTATAAAAATAAAATAGAATATATCAAAAGATATTTGGCGATGAAATAATTTGAATGTCCTATAATAAATGAAATCGACTGAAGGATTTTATTCTTGGACGCTTGAAGAAGATTGACTCCTTAGTGCTTTAAAAACTCTGCGAACTTTTATTATTTTCAAGAATATATAAGAATTTTAATAATTCATTCACTCTTATAAAATACAAACAAGCTACTCTCTTACCTATAGTGAGTTACAAATGATAGAGTAGCTTGCTGTTTGGAGATACTATTCAGAGATACTATTCAGTATTCAATAATAATTTCTATTTCTTTTTGGCGAAACCAACCAAAAGTAGCGGTATTAGTGCACCAATTATTTTCCCTGCAGTAACAGCAGATTTTGAGGATACAATTAATTTAGAAGCTTGAGAGATTTCATCAAAATCTAGATTTTCTTCTTCGGCTTTGGACAATACTTCTAATAGCATGCAAGCACGCTCGGCTCGATCAGAGTCAGTTGATTTTAGTTTTTCAATTTCAAAATCAACTACTGTTCGTATTGCAATATAGTGTAGTTTGGTTAGTTTGCTATTCTTTGTTTCTAAATTACTAATGGTTTGTTTAGTGACACCAATAAGATCACCTAAATCTGCACTTGTCCAATTTAAGATTTCTCTGATAGACTTTAAATTGTCTTGCAGTATTTGTCTTGTTTTCTCATTTGAGGGATATTTTTCTTTTTTCATTTCACGACACCTACAATTCTGTATTTACATTATAACAGAAATTTGGACCATAAAAAAGCATTGTTTTGGTCAAAATTATAATTTAGATAAAAAATACTTGACAAAATAAAATTAGCGGACTATAATATCGGTATTCTTAAGAAAGTGAGGAATAAAGTTATGATTAACTTATTAAAAATAAAGTGAGTCATATGTTTGTTCTAGATTCTGTGTCAGACACATGACCAGGAGTTTTTTGAGGTAGTGTATACCCTGCCGTGCCATTGTAGGAGGAAAGTCATAATGGATTTACAAGTAATACTTAATATTGTGTTGGTTTTGGGATTGATCTATTTAGTTGTTAGAAGATATATTATTGCATCAAAATTTGCAGATTATATGATTAAGAATGGCGGGGAAGAAATAGAATTTATAAAGGAGAATAATTTTAGTTTCTCTGAATGCGTGAATTTGCTAAATAAAAAACATAAAATTGGATTGATCAATTCCTATGTTGTGGTTAACTCAATAAGAGTAACAGAATAAAAAAATAAAAGTTAGGAAAGAGATATATCAATGGATATTAAGAAAATAAAAGACCGTGCTCTGATTAAATCAAAAACAATAGGTAATAATGTTTTAGATTCTGGAAGGGATCGCCTGAAATGGGTAAAAGAAAATCCTGAAATTGTTTTAAAATCCGTGTTGTCTATAGCAACTGTAGTGGTTGGAGTAGTTGCAGTAGCTTATGTTACCCAGGCTAATTATGAGTGTAACAACAATTTAGAAGATGAAGATCAGAGTCAATCATCAAGTGATTTAATTTCTAATGGTATGATTTTGGAAGATGAAACTAAAACTATCAACTATCCTGATGAAAGAAAATCTCCGGACGTTCATCCATATCATCGAGATGGTAGAACTTATGTAAGAGGTGGGACTGATCAAGACAAGGAACAATATCGTAATGATCATCCGTTAGAATTTGGGTTAGAATTATAAGATGAAAAATAAATCATAGAGTATAAAAAAGGTCAATATGTTTTATTGCTATGTTTTTAGTTGAACTAAAATAATTCCTATCAGACCATGTCTTATCAGAACTCGTAAAGTATCACAATTCTCAAAACGATAATCAAAACGATACTATCAACGTATACAGACATTCAAGAGAACTCTCTTGGATGTCTTTTTTTGTCTTAAAATAAAAAATGATAGAAAATAACATGATAGTAGTACTTTAAAGTGTTTTTATGTTGTAGTCGTCATTCTCTAAATCTGCAATAATCCTATTTTTTATAGGGGCTATCTGTATTTTCGCGCACCAAAATTGGTGCATTTTACCTTTTTGTGCTATAATAGGAAATAATTTAAGGAGGACCCTCATGATCGGAGAAAATATTAAAGCGTTACGTAAAACACATGACCTAACCCAGCCTGAGTTCGCAAAGATTGTTGGCATCTCTCGAAATAGCCTGAGTCGTTATGAAAACGGGACAAGTTCAGTTTCGACAGACTTAATAGATCGTATTTGTCAGAAATTTAATGTTTCCTATATCGATATTGTAGGAGAGGAAAAGATGCTCACGCCAGTGGAAGATTACCAGCTCACTCTGAAAATTGAAGTAATTAAAGAACGAGGGGCGAATATCTTAGCGCAACTTTATCGTTTTCAAGATGAACAAGGAATTGTATTTGATGATACTTCTAATCCTTGGATTCTAATGAGCGATGATTTGTCTGATTTACTGAACACGAAGATTTATCTTGTGGGGACTTTTGAGGAAGTAGAGCGATACAATGGCTATTTGGATGGCATCGAACGGATGCTAGAACAAGCCAGTCATCTGGTGGTGGCCTAATGAAACTAGATGAATTTAGTCAAGGTGATTTTGAACGAGCCTCCAAACGACTCGTTCGTTCTTTAACTCGTGGTAAAACAACTTCGTCTCAGCCCAAGGCTATCTTGCTAGGTGGACAGAGTGGTGCTGGGAAAACAACAATTCATCGTGTGAAACAAAGGGAATTTCAAGGGAATCTCATTATCATTGATGGAGATAGTTATCGCTCTTTTCATCCGAACTACCTTGGCCTACAGGAAAAGTATGGAAAAGATAGTGTGGATTATACTAAAGTATTTGCGGGTCGGATGGTTGAATATCTCGTAGATGAATTGAGTAAACAAGGTTATCATTTGTTAATCGAGGGCACCTTAAGAACAACAGAAGTTCCTCGAAAAACGGCACAATTATTGACAACTAGAGGTTACCAAGTCTCACTAGCACTGATTGCGACCAAGCCTGAATTGTCCTATCTCAGCACTTTGATACGTTATGAAGAGCTCTATGTTATAAATCCTCGTCAAGCCAGAGCAACTCCTAAAGCACACCATGATGGAATTGTTGAACATTTGGTTGAGAATTTACGGGAGTTGGAAAAGGATCAGCTTTTTAGACAAATTCAAATTTACCAAAGAGATCAATCGTGCGTTTATGATTCGCAAGTAGATCAAACCTCAGCAGCAGAAGTTCTACAAGAATGCCTCTTCGGGAAATGGACTAAAGTGGAGGAAGAAATGTTGAAGTTGGGACAAGAACGCTTGAGGGAGTTAAACACGCAAACTAAAAAGTAAGAAAGAATTTTTTATGCAGTGAGGATTTAAGGGAGACCTATGAGAAAAATTTTAAAAAATCAGCTATATTTAAAAGTTCTGCTTTCAGATCTGATATCAAATTTTGGGGATACCTTATATTTTATAGCTCTCATGACCTATGTGACGGAGCTGAAAGACAGTAATCTGGCTGTTTCAATCATCAATCTATCAGAAACGATCCCGATCTTATTTACAGTATTTTTTGGAATTATTGCAGATAGAACGATGAATAAAGTTGAGACCATTATTAAAACGTTGTGGATACGGGTCGGTTTGTATTTATTAGTGGCTATGGTGATGAATTTTAAGGCATCTATTATGGTCGTCATACTTGCTAGTATGGTTAATCTTGTCTCAGATACACTGGGACAATTTGAAAATGGTCTTTTCTACCCAATTTCGAATCGAATTGTAGAAAAATCAGAGAGAGAAGAGGCGATGGCCTTTAGGCAGACGGTAACGTCAACAATGAATATTGTCAATCAATCATTGGGAGCGTTTTTGATCACGATTCTTAGTTTCTTTCACTTAGCTCTTATCAATTCTCTGACCTTTGCGATTAGTTTGTTCATCATGCTAGTGATCAAACATCAAATTGATTATGACGATCAAACCTCATCTAGCACGAGCTCAACATTTCATTTCAAAACTTTGTTTTCTGAGATCATGTCAAACTTAAAACTCTCCATTAAGCATCTGTTTAGCATTAGTCATATGAAGGCTGCCCTACTTGTGATACCGATTCTTAATGGAAGCTTAGCGATTCTCACACCATTAGTTGTCGTCAATCTTTCTAAAGGTTCTGCTCTGACCATTATGAATACAGCAACCACTATCTCACTTTTAGGTATTAGTACGGTTGCTGGAGGGATTTTAGGAGGTGCTTTCATTCTGATTAGTAAAAGATTTAAAAGTCTCTCCATAGGAACTTTGCTAAAAATGAATTTAATGACTGTTTTGCTTTCATTTGTTGTGTTTTACTACCAAAATATTTATTTATTGCTATTCGCATCCTTTCTTTCGAGTGTATTCGTTAGTGCCTTAAACCCTAAAATGGGCGCAATCATATTTAATCATATAGATGAAACGAAATTGGCGACCATATTTGGTGGAATGGCGACCTACTTCCAAATGGGAGATGTTGTCTCGAGATTATTATTTTCGACCTTAGTCATCTATCTACCTTCTAATTACATTGCAGTAGTCTATATGGTGTTAGTTTTGCTAGCATTTCTATATACATTTAAAAAATAGAGATAACGGCATAAGAAAATTTTACTTGGCCCACCTCCACCTGTCTGTTCGATAGATGGTCCAGTAATTAGCAAGGCTGGGATTTGAAATTGTCAATTCAAAAGAGTGATAATATGCCCAAGAAGCACCTTTCAGGTGTTTTTTGTTTACCTAATTGAATCAGAAGCAAACAAAAAAACACCCTATCTTCCCTAGTCAAATAGGACTGTAGAAAATAGGGTGGTTTTAAAACTTTAAGGATTATTTATCGTCTTTGTGAAGGATATTCTTCACGCCCTTGATAGCTCCTTCAACAGCTTCTTTTGCATCTTCAGCAACTTCTTTAGCTTTTGATGCAACTTTTTCAGCAACGCCTTCAGCTTCTGTTTTTGTGTCGCCGGTTACTTTACCGAGACCTTCCTTAACAGAACCTTTAACTTGGTTTAATTTATCTTCTAATGACATAGCGCCACCTCCGTTAAGTAAATAGTTTTTTAATCTGAATTGAAGACAGTTCATTTAAAAAATTAAAACTATTTAGTTCAGATTAATATAAGTATATACCCTCTGAAATGGAAAGTCAAATATCCGCTACGGTATTCTAATAATAGGAATGAGGTCTGAATAATGATAGACTAATAGGTCACGATATTCAGGCTTTCCAGCAAAGATTTGAAACGAAAGAAGCAAAAACTTTTCTGTCTCCAATGAAATAAATGGTATAATGGTCGTGAATGGAAACATCGTAACGCTATTTTTTGAAAAAGAGAAGATAAACATGAAAAGAATCCTCACAATCTACCCGGTTATCAGTACTTTAGCTCTAATCTGTTTGTTGCTCGGTCTAATGACTTCCTTTTATGGGGATGCTATGTATGATCTATTGGCCTTTCATTCGAAGCCGGTCTATGGTTGGCAATATGTCAGTGGGACCCTGATGCACGGCAGTAAAGGAGCCCCTATCTGGTTTTTATGGGTCCATTTGTTGTTAAATGGACTCATGATCCTTCCTTTCGGAGGACTGCTAGAAAGAAAAGGAGGCTCCAGACAAGTCTTGATTGTTTTTGTGACGGCGACAGTCCTTTCTTCCATCGTTTTTAACCTCTTAACCCAGGGGCAAGACATTCAGGCGACAGGAATCTCTGCTGTAGGATACGCCTTTGTAACCGGTGGAGTCATGCTCCTGCCAAACGTGTGGAAAGAATTTTCACGCACCGTAAAATGGCTTTATCTATACTTAATTTTTCTATCTGGCCTCATGCTCTTACCAGCAATTACCGGATGGATCTCAACGCTATTGCATCTTTCAGGGATTGTGAGTTATCTATTGGTTTTTATCGGAAGTAAAAGTCTGAAGAAGGCTCCTACCAATGAAGCTGACTCTTAAGCGAAATTTTCATCTTCCTTCCTTGACTCTTCCATTATGGCGCCTTATAATATTCTATATCAATGAAGAAATCACCTTTTGTCATTGTGCAAAGGGTGATTTTATAACGAAAAAAAGGAGACACAATGGGGTATATCTCTACTATTAAGACGGCTGTTCAGCTCTTTCCTTTCCTGGCATTTTTGCTGACCGTGCCCTACATGATTTTGAATTACCGAAAATATGGCTCGGTCAATAAATTGCGGGTGCTGATTTTCTATTCTTTTATGCTCTACTTGATGACGGTCTATCTCTTGGTAGTCTTACCGTTGCCGGATCCAAGTAAGATTCATACCAGCTACTCGGAAATGGTCAATCTCCATCCCTTTGCTTTTGTGGTAGATTTTTTCAAGGAGAGCCCCTTTGATCTAGCGCGGGCAAGCACTTGGCTTCAGGCCCTTAAGCATCCGACTTTTTATGTGCCTGCCTTTAATGTCCTGATGTTGATTCCTTTTGGGATGTATCTACGCTATTATTTCAAGTGTGGTTTTAAGAAAACGATTCTTCTGACAGCCCTCTTTAGTCTCTTTTTGGAGCTGACCCAGTTATCAGGTCTCTACTTTAGGTATCCGGGTCCTTACCGCCTAGCAGATGTCGATGATATCATTCAAAATACCACTGGTGGTGGAGTGGGCTACCTGCTCGGTTGGTTTCTGGTTTGGTTACTGCCAACACGAGATGAAATCGACGAGCATTCTTTCCGAGAGGGGACGAGAGTATCGGGTCTTCGGATGGGTCTTGCTTTCATAATCGACTTTGTGATACTATCTATTTTCTACGCATTGATTGGGCGTTTAGGGACGATTCCTTATGTGGCGGTTCTAGCGGTTTACTTTAGCTTGCTTCCTTTGTGGCGGGGCAAAACCTTGGGAATGGCTTTGCTGAAATTCCGCCTGCATTTTGAAAAGCAAAAATGGCTTCGCACCATCTGGTGGGGGATCTTAGTAGTCGGCTATTTCTATCTGATTCCTCAGGGATTGTTCTATTTGATTTCGCTCTTGAACAGCGATTTGACGGATAATTCCCTCTTGACCCTATCCATGATCTTATTGCTCTTCTTTGCACTTTTATTGTATTTGATTCTGACTCTTGCCATCGTTTTGCTCAATCGTCGCTTTCCGTTTGATCGTTTAGCTGGAGCTGATTATGAGAGTACGGTGCGCGTGAAGAAAGAGTTCTTAAGAGATGAAACTGAATAGTCGATAGAGAGGTTGGATGTAGATCCAGCCTTTATTTTTTAGATACGCGGAAAATATCCGAATGTTCCCAGTTGAGAAGGGCGATTTTAAGGGGAATGTGCTACAATGGAAGCAAATAGATAGAATGGAGTAGTGAAATGAAAGCAATTATTACAGTCGTTGGAAAAGACCAAAAAGGAATCGTAGCGGGTGTTGCAACGAAAGTAGCAGAATTAGGACTCAATATCGATGATATCTCTCAAACCGTATTGGATGAATACTTTACCATGATGGCGGTTGTATCGTCAGATGAGAAAAAAGATTTCACACAGCTTCGTTCAGAGTTGGAAGAATTCGGTCAGTCTCTGCATGTGAAATTCAATATCCAAAGCGCAGCGATTTTTGATGCCATGCACAATTTGTAAGATAGGGGTTGAGAATTTATGGACATTAAACAGGTAACAGAAACCATTGCCATGATTGAGGAGCAGAACTTCGATGTTCGGACTATCACCATGGGGATTTCGCTTCTAGATTGTATTGATCCGGATATCGAAAAGGCAGCAGAAAAAGTCTACCATAAGATTGTGACAAAGGCCAAAGATTTGGTGGCTGTTGGGGATGAGATCGCGGCGGAACTCGGCATTCCCATTGTCAACAAGCGAGTTTCGGTCACTCCGATTTCCATTATCGGAGCAGCAACCAGCGCGACAGACTATGTACCCTTTGCCAAGGCGCTGGATCGTGCGGCGAAGGAAGTTGGGGTCAACTTTATCGGTGGCTTCTCAGCTCTGGTTCAAAAAGGCTACCAAAAAGGGGATGAAATCCTCATTAATTCCATTCCTCGCGCCCTTGCGGAGACAGATTTTGTCTGCTCTTCAGTCAATATCGGATCGACCAAGACGGGGATCAATATGACAGCTGTCCGAGATATGGGCCGTATCATTAAAGAAGCATCCCAAGCAGATCCAATGGGGCCTGGTAAGCTCGTAGTTTTTGCCAATGCAGTAGAAGATAATCCTTTTATGGCGGGTGCCTTCCACGGTGTCGGTGAAGCGGATGTTGTCATCAACGTTGGGGTTTCAGGACCTGGTGTCGTCCAACGGGCGATCGAAAAAGTTCCAGGAGCTAGCTTTGATGTATTGGCTGAAACAGTCAAGAAGACAGCCTTCAAGATTACCCGTGTTGGGCAATTAGTGGGGCAAATGGCTAGTGAACGTCTCGGTGTTGAGTTTGGGATTGTAGACTTGTCTCTCGCACCAACGCCAGCTGTTGGGGATTCGGTTGCTCGTGTCCTTGAAGCCATGGGGCTTGAAGTAGTAGGAACCCACGGGACAACAGCAGCACTAGCTCTGCTCAATGACCAAGTGAAAAAAGGCGGGATCATGGCTTGTAACCAAGTCGGTGGGTTGTCAGGTGCTTTCATTCCGGTCTCAGAAGATGAAGGGATGATTGCGGCGGTCCAATCAGGTCATATCAACCTGGAAAAATTGGAAGCCATGACAGCTATCTGTTCCGTCGGTCTGGATATGATTGCCATCCCGGCTGATACTCCAGATACAACCATTGCGGCCATGATTGCCGACGAAGCAGCTATCGGAGTGATCAACCAAAAGACGACAGCCGTTCGGATCATTCCTTATGGCAAGGAAGGCGATATGTTAGAGCTCGGTGGACTTCTTGGATCTGCTCCGGTAATGAAGGTCAACAAGGCTTCGTCAGCTGATTTCATTGCCCGTGGTGGCCAAATTCCAGCTCCGGTTCATAGCTTTAAAAACTAAGAGAAATCTAGTATAATAGTAGAAAATAGAAAAGTCTGTGATGATGAAACTCCAGACTTTTTTCTTGCAAAAGGAGACAAGATGGCTAAAACAAGATTATTTGTGATTCGTCATGGGAGAACCATGTTTAATACTATTGGCCGTGCTCAAGGTTGGTCCGATACGCCCTTGACAGCAGAAGGAGAACGAGGGATTCAGGCTCTGGGAATCGGCTTGCGTGAGTCTGGTTTGGAGTTTACCCGAGCTTATTCCAGTGATTCAGGCCGTGCCATTCAGACCATGGGGATCATTCTCGATGAATTGGGCTTGAAAGACCAGATTCCTTACCGCTTTGACAAACGGATCCGGGAATGGTGTTTTGGAAGTTTTGATGGTGCCTACGGAGGGGAGCTCTTTCATGGTGTCGTGCCGCGCGTGCTAGATGTAGAAGATTATAAGACCTTGACCTTGGAAGACTTGGCCAATGGCATCTGCCAAGTGGACACAGCTAATTGGGCTGAACCTTGGGAAGTTTTGAAAAGCCGAATCTTAGAAGGTTTTGAAGCTATTGCCAAAGAAGTAGAAGAAAATGGAGGAGGCAATGCCTTGGTGGTCAGCCATAGTTGGACCATTCAGACCTTGGTCTGCCTAATTGAAGGAAAACCAAATCTCAATCTGCCTCTTTCAAATGGTAGTGTTACCCTTGTAGAATATGAAGATGGCGCATTGACGGTTAAGGTGTTTGGAGATAGCAGTTACCGTGAAGTCGGTGAAAGCTTGCAAGAATCCTAGTCCGTCGTAAAAGGCTGACCTTTTGGTCATAGCCTTTTCTTTCTCTCAAAACTTGTAAGAGCTTTCCTACTTTCTTTTTGCAAAAAATGATATAATGAAAGAGATACATACGGAGGTAATACAATGACAAAAACCAGATTATATATTGCTCGTCATGGAAAAACCATGTTTAATACCATTGGGCGAGCACAGGGCTGGTCAGACACTCCGCTGACAGAAGCAGGAGAGCGTGGGATTAGAGAATTAGGGCTTGGCCTTAAGGAAGCAGGTCTTTCTTTTAAAGAGGCTGTTTCGAGTGATTCTGGACGCACCATTCAAACTATGGGGATTATTCTTCAAGAACTCGGTCTGACAGGGAAAATCCCTTATCGTTATGACAAACGGATCCGCGAGTGGTGTTTTGGTAGTTTTGACGGCGCTTATGATGGCGAGCTCTTCATGGGGGTTTTACCCCGTGTCTTTAAGGTCGAGGATTTCCATCAGTTGAGCTTGATGGAGTTGGCAGAAGGGATTGTTGAAGTCGACACCACGGGTTGGGCTGAATCTTGGGGTGCCTTGAGTGGTCGGATCAAAGAAGGGTTTGAAGCCATCGCAAAAGAGGTGGAAGCAACTGGCGGTGGAAATGCGATTGTTGTCAGCCACGGCATGACCATTACGACCTTGATTTATCTCATTGATCCGAAAGCAGTCGAAGAATTGGTCTTGGACAACGGAAGTGTAACGGTTTTGGCCTATGAGGATGGTGCCTTTCATATTGAAAAGATTGGGGATCTGTCCTATCGTAAGGTTGGAGCAAAACTCTTAGAGGATGGCCATGACAAATAAGTATAGACGCGCAAGAAAAAAACGTAAGAAACGGTGGCCCTACCTATTGAGTTTCTTTCTTCTTGTGATCCTTGGATCAGGAATTGGTGCTTACTTGGCTAAACCAAGCTTGTTTTCAGGGCTTCAGTTTTGGAAAGCAAAAAAAACAGCTGTAACGACTCCCTCTTCTTCTAAGAAAAAGAAAGAAAAATCAGATTTACCAGCTGTTTCGACAAAAGACTGGCAATTGATCTTGGTCAATCGTGACAATGTGAAGCCAGAGTTGAACCCCCAATTGACAGATGTAGATGCTATCAAAGTGGATAGTCGGATTGTAGAACCAACTCGTCAATTTCTAGAGGCGGCTCGAAAAATTGCCCCAGAAGAAACCTTGATATCGGGTTATCGAAGCGTGGCTGAACAAACAGAGCTCTATAATGAGCGTGTTGCGCAATTAGAGGCCAGTGGTCTTTCACACGAAGAAGCTGAAAAGCAGGTGCAGACCCAGGTACAGGTCCCTGGTGCTAGTGAACACCAGACGGGGCTTGCGATCGATATGAGTGTCGAAGCTGGTCAAAGTGATGAGTTGGGCTTGCAGCTGGCTGCCATCGCACCGCAATATGGCTTTGTCCTTCGCTACCCAGATGGGAAGAGCAACATCACGGGTGTGAATTTTGAGAATTGGCATTTCCGTTATGTTGGCGTTGAAAACGCCCAGTATATGGCCAACCATCAGCTAGTATTGGAAGAATATATTCAACTATTGAAAAAGGCTGGAAAATAGGAGGAGATTCACTTCTCTAGGTCTTCAGAATGATTTTTAGCACTCTTGAAAAAAGAGTGCTAATTTTTTGGATTTTTTTCTTGACTTTCTTTTGAGAGGGTGTATAATAGAATCATGGTTTAGCACTTGAGTGTTTAGAGTGCTAAATACGAAAGAGAGGTGAGGTCATGGTTACAGAACGTCAAAATGAGATTCTAAATCTTGTCGTCGATATCTTTACCAAGACCCGCGAACCAGTCGGTTCAAAAGCACTGCAAGATGTCATTCAATCCAGTAGTGCGACGATCCGAAACGACATGGCTGCCCTCGAAAAACAAGGCTTACTAGAAAAGGCTCACACTTCGAGTGGCCGAATGCCTAGCCGGGCTGGTTTTCAATATTTTGTTCAGAACTCGCTTGATCTAGAGTTGATTGATGAACAAGATGTCTACCAGGTGGTGAAAGCCTTTGATTTCGAAGCCTTTAAGTTAGACGATATCTTGGATGCTACAGCTAAGTTGTTGGCCCAGATGACGGGCTACACCGCGGTCATCCAGGATGTGGAACCGACAAGACAGCGCTTGACTGGTTTTGAGATTGTTCCCTTATCCAACCACGATGCTTTAGCGGTTCTGACCTTGGATGAATCAAAGCCTGTCACTGTACAATTTGCCATTCCAAAGAATTTCTTAACCAGTGATTTGGAAATTTTCCATCAGCTGGTTCAAGAGCGTTTCATTGGAAATACAGTCTTGGATATCCACTACCGCTTGCGGACGGAGATCCCACAGATTGTCCAGCGCTATTTTAAGACGACAGACAATGTCTTGGATCTGTTTGATTACGTCTTCTCGCAACTGTTTCAAGAATTGGTCTTTGTAGAAGGAAAGGTTTCATCTTTAAGTTATGCCGATCTTCAGACTTATCAGTTCTTAGATAACCCCCAACACGTAGCTCTCGAGTTGCGAGGGGGAATGCCAGAGGACCAAATGACCCAGATCCTGGTTGCAGAATCCCAAGAGAAGGCCTTGAAAAATGTGACGGTGATTAGTCACAAGTTCTTAGTTCCTTATCGTGGGATGGCCCTCATGCATGTGATTGGTCCTGTAGAGATGGATTACAGGCGTGTGATTAGCCTGGTCAATGTTATCGGCCGAGTGCTGGTCATGAAGTTAACGGATTACTACCGTTACCTCAACAGCAACCATTATGAAGTAAATTAAGACCAAATGAAAGGGGTGTATGCCTTGACAGAAGATATCAAAAAAGAAGACGTGAAAGAAGAGGAAGTTGCCCAAACAACTGAAGAAGTTATAGAGGAAACTAACCAACCTTCTGAATTAGAAGAAGCACAAGCGCGTGCCGAAGAATTTGAAAACAAATACCTTCGCGCTCATGCAGAAATGCAAAATATTCAGCGCCGTGCCAATGAAGAACGTCAACAATTACAAAAATACCGTAGCCAAGATTTGGCAAAAGCGATCTTACCATCACTTGACAACCTCGAACGTGCCCTTGCCGTTGAAGGCTTGACAGATGATGTGAAGAAGGGCTTGGAAATGGTCCAAGAAAGTTTGGTACATGCCTTAAAAGAAGAAGGTATCGAAGAAATTCCAGCAGATGGAGCCTTTGACCATAACTACCACATGGCCATCCAAACCTTACCTGCAGATGACGAGCATCCAGCAGACACCATCGCACAAGTCTTCCAAAAAGGCTACAAACTCCATGACCGCATCCTACGCCCAGCCATGGTAGTAGTGTTCAACTAGGCTAGAGAACTTAAAAACCTTGTCCGAAACGACACTAAACTATGAAAGAAAGATAAGACGCAAGCCGGAGGCTTGCAAGGAAGATATTTCCCGCCGTGGTGAAAGTTTCAGTAGCTTGTGCTACTGAAACAGGGGATTTTTGAGACAGTAGGCTCAAAAATAAGTGATGAAATCCCGAAGGGAGTTGCTCACGTCCCCACCACTTAAGGGAAATATCAAAAAGAAAAAAAGATAAAAAACAACGAGGAGAAAAACATATGTCTAAAATTATCGGTATTGACTTAGGTACAACAAACTCAGCAGTAGCAGTTCTTGAAGGAACTGAAAGCAAAATCATCGCGAACCCAGAAGGAAACCGTACAACTCCATCTGTAGTGTCATTCAAAAACGGTGAAATCATCGTTGGTGACGCTGCAAAACGTCAAGCAGTCACAAACCCAGATACAGTGATCTCTATCAAATCTAAGATGGGTACTTCTGAAAAAGTTTCTGCTAACGGCAAAGAATACACACCACAAGAAATCTCAGCTATGATCCTTCAATACTTGAAAGGCTACGCTGAAGATTATCTTGGTGAAAAAGTAACTAAAGCAGTTATCACAGTTCCAGCTTACTTCAACGATGCTCAACGTCAAGCAACTAAAGACGCTGGTAAAATCGCTGGTCTTGAAGTAGAACGTATTGTCAACGAACCAACTGCAGCAGCCCTTGCTTATGGTTTGGATAAGACTGATAAAGAAGAAAAAATCTTGGTATTCGACCTTGGTGGTGGTACATTCGACGTATCTATCCTTGAA
>ERZ824522.1290-NODE-1290-length-16931-cov-3.211899_pt1 | contig 16931 bp, 20 predicted proteins | sample MGYA00519935_ERZ824522 | MGnify/ENA primary metagenome ERZ824522 (study PRJEB31778, sample SAMEA3449160) | human gut metagenome | biome: human gut; feature: human-associated habitat; material: faeces | place: United Kingdom | collected 2010/2012 ...
TCGGCGAAATTCCCGATAACCGACGGGTGTTTACCATCGAATCGGGAGCGCGGGAACTGGCGCTGGTTCGCAGAGAAAAGGGCAGGACAATAAACAATGTCGTGCATACGCTATCCCGCCCATCGGATAACCCGGCATACAATATCAGCCAGGAGCAGTTGGTGGTGGCGGCGCTGCGTTTTTCCCCGAATGTAGTGGTGGTCGGCGAAATGCGGGACACAGAAGCAAGCGCAGCGGTGGAGGCCTCCCTGACAGGTCACACCGTGGTGTCGACGGTTCACAGTGGAGCGGCGGAGGCCGCCCATACCCGCATCGCCCTGCTTTGCCAGCGGCGGTTCCCCATCGATTTCTCCACATCGCTGACTCAGGCGGGGATGGCTTTCCCTGTAATCGCCTATACCCACCGTCTAGAGGATAACTCCCGACGGGTCATGGATATTTCAGAATGTGAAGTTTTGCCGGATGGCCGGCGTGTCTACCATACCCTGTACCGGTACGACATTGTCAGCAATACAGTCCAAAACGGCACATATACCATCAACGGCCGCTTTTCCAAAGTGGGTGTCCCGTCGGAGAGCCTGCAGCGCAAGCTGCGGCAATACGGCATCCCGCAGGATGAACTGGCCCGGTTTACGAAAATAGGGGACTAAAAAGATATAAAACGCAAAGGAGGAAACGCCCTTGATCGTGTTTTCGATCTTGGCCGCCCTGCTGCTTAGCGCGGGTATTGTCTTGCTGCTGGAACTAACCCCGGATCGGATTGCTGATGACCTGTCGCGGATGATATCACCGGATCCGTCCTTGCGCGATATTGTCCACATGGCACAGGGCAAAAAGAAAAGTAAAAAACTGAGTGTGGCATTTAACCACATTCGCAGTGCGCTGACCGACACCGGTAAGGGCGGACAGTTTGCTCTCGTTTGCGCGGTGGCTCTGTTTGCGGCCATCGCAGGAGGGGTGTTCGCCGCTCTCATGGGCAATCTGTTCCTTATGCCGGTACTGGCCGTCGCCCTCGCCGGGGTTCCGTTCCTCTATATACGTTCCACTTTGGTGTATTACGAGAAGCATGTGCAGCAGGAAATGGAAACAGCCCTGAGCATCATCACAACCGCCTATGTACGGTCGGAAAATATCATGGAGGCCGTGCGGGAAAATATCGGGTACATCAAGCCGCCTCTCCAAAGCATATTTCAAACCTTTCTTACCCAGGCGACGGTTATCAGCGCGGATATAAAGGAAGCGCTTTCCGACTTGTCGCAGCGGATTGACAATGCCATCTTCCGTGAATGGTGCGGCTGCCTTATTCAATGTCAGGATGACCGCACACTCAAATCCGCGCTGCTGCCCATAGTGAGCAAGCTGTCCGAAGTGAGGCAGGTGAACAACGAACTGCGCACCATGCTGACAGAACCGAAAAAAGAATACTGGATGATGGTGGCAATGGTAGTTGGCAATGTTCCTCTGCTGTATATGATTAACAAAGATTGGTTCGGCACGTTGATGTACACCACCTTGGGCAAGGTTATCCTGGCGATCTGCGGGATAGCCATTTTTGTAACGGCTCTGTTCATGCTGAAGTTCACAAAGCCGCTGGAATATAAGCGATAGGGAGGAAGAAAGTATGATTTCGCTCCTCGTATCCGCCCTGCTGGCGGCGGGGTTATTTCTCATATTGTGTGACGCCCGGCGAATGCCGACGCTCCGGACGGCAGAAGCAGTATCCGGCTTTGCCAAACGGCGGAAAAAGAAAGAGGGGACGCTGGAACGCTGGCGGCGAGATCTGGCATCATGGCTGTCAAAGCACCTGCGCCTTAACGAATATAAGCGTCTGCAGTTGGCCGCCGATTTACAGAGCGCGGATATGGACATCAGTCCGGAACTGCACATTGCCGACGCGGTGGTAGGGGCTGTGCCTGTCGGCCTGCTGGCCATTCCCACACTGTACGTGTTCCCGCTGCTGGCTCCGCTGGTAGTGGCCGTGGCTGTTCTACTGTATCTCAGGGCGGCCAAAGGTATGCAGGAGCGCATCAGGGAGCGCCGGGCCGCCATCGAATACGAACTGCCCGGCTTGGCCTATACCATCGAACAAACTTTAAAACGGAACCGGGATGTGCTGGCCATGCTGGATGGTTACCGGGAGTCCGCTGGGCCGGAGCTGCGCAAGGAACTATCGATCACGGTGGCAGATATGCGTTCGGGCAATTACGAGGCCGCGCTGACCCGGCTGGAGGCCCGCGTTGGTTCCACGCTGCTGTCCGATGTGACGCGGGGGCTGATTGGCATCCTGCGGGGAGATGACACCTCTCTGTATTGGTCGGCGTTGAGCCTAAAACTGGCGGATATCCAGCGCCAACAGCTTAAACAGAAAGCGCAGAAAGTGCCGGGAAAGGTCAAACGCCTGTCCATGTGCCTGTTGGGCTGTTTTGTGATGACCTATATGTCGGTTATCGTCTGGCAGATATTTACCTCGCTGGGGGTGCTGTTTGGATGAAGCTTTGACCATATCTTGCGGTCAATGAAAGCAGCATTGAATCGTCGACGATATTATAGCTTCACCGTTCATGGGAAGGAGGGACGCTTTGAAGAATTATATGAAGAACAGACGCGGTGAGGGATACATCGACACCGTTGTGGAGGTGCTGGTGTTCACCATGCTGCTTGTTTTGGTACTGAATGTGTTCCAGTTTCTCGCCCTCAAACAGAACATGGACTACTTCGCCAAAGAACTCATCACCACCGCCGCAGTCAGTGGGCGAACAAGTCATGAAACGACCGCGCGCTATGAAGAACTGGCGGAGGAAACCGGTTTGCGACCCGCCGCGGCATGGACAGCGGAATATTTCAATGCGGCGTTGAAGCAGGTGCAGTTGGGAGATACGATCCACTTGAAGTTAACTTGTCAGACAAGACTGCAAGGATTCGGTGTATTCAATATGCCGATCACTTTAACAGCCAGTTGTTCCGGCCTATCGCAGCGGTACTGGAAGGGGATGGGATGATGCGGCGGTTTCTGCATGACCGGCGTGGCTTGTCCTATGTACGGACGGTGGCTACGGTACTGGCGCTCAGTATGCTGTTGGCTGTTATTCTATCGTTTGCGTCGTGGATGACTATCGTCCAGACATCGCGGGCCGATACGCAGCGGGTGCTGGATAGCTTTTGTATTGATAAGGCGCAGGAAATATACAGCAGCATCAAGCAGGGGAATAACCGGATGTTGCGCGGTGAATACACCGACGTTTTCATGTTAAAACTTGTGAACGAATTAGGTCTTGAAAAGAATGGAAACCTGGTATATCATAAAGGTGACAGCGGAGAGATCATCTACCACTATACTCAACCATTGACTGCTAATCTTAAGGATGACACTCTCACCTTAACCATGGACTATGAGCTGATGCTGCCCGTGACATTCGCGGGTCGGCGGCTTGCGGATCTCCGCGTCCCGTTACAGGTGACAGCAGCCTATGTCCTTAAGTATTAGAAAGGCAGTGGTATTTTTATGTCCAAAATCAAAGAGCTCCTGAAAAACAAAAAGATTGTGGCGGGCGCGTTGCTGGTGCTGATTCTCGTCGTGGCTCTGGTGGCGGTGCTGTTGTACCATCCCGGCGATCCGGAATTGCCGGTGGCCGAATCGTCCCAGGTGGGCGTTTCGGGCGAGGTGGTGGTCAATATTCCAGACGACACCACCACGCAGACCGCGACTGAACAGACCGCCACGACCGGCAGTCCCGGAGTCCTTGATGTAAAAGGCGATCCGGAACAAAAGGCCGCCAGCTCCACTACCCGAACGAAAGCGGAGAAGCCGGCCAAGCCGGTCACGACAGCGACAGCTCCGCCCGAAGTTGGCGGTATCCAAATCGGCGGTGGTGAACAACCGCAGATATACGACTGTAAAACGCCCAACCACCACTGCAGAGACGCTGAAGCTCATGCATGGATTCAGAACCTGGAGATACAAGGCTGTGAAATTTGCGGGGCGCATGACTGTCCCAGCATTTATGCGGTCGACGAGTGGGGCGGCGCGTGTCCCGATTTGAAGAAATGTCCTCATTATGATGAAAAGAAAGATCCGATTGAGTGTTGTCCGATCTGCGGCAGGAAAAATGGGGATGGGGATAACAATACCTGTCAAAAGTGGATTGTGGATTTTACTTGTCCTAAATGCGGGCAGCTTGTTAAGGCAAATGAATGCCATACGCATGGATAAACCGAATAAAGCAGAGAGGCTCGGCGATATGCCGGGCCTTTTTTTACTGTCAGAAAGGCGGGAGATGGTGAATAAACTTCGGCAGAAGCTCATGGTGCTGTTCCTTATGGCTTGCATCGGGATAAGCGGTACACTGGGGGTATCGGCCTTGTCATGGAGCGGCAGCACCACCGGCGGTGGCGGCGAGGGCAGTGCGGCCAAAACCAAAGGCTTTGCTATTCGCTATACAGATGACAACAACTGCCTTGGCTACCGTTTCAGCGTGGTGGATAAGAACGGAAACCGGAAGGGCTCCAAGGTGATTGACGTATTCCGCAACACCAAATATGGAAACTCGGAATACAGTGCGGCGTTTAAGTTCAGCACCAAATACAGCAAAAAGCAGTTAATCGCCAACCAGAACAACAGCTTCAGCACATCCAAAACTACGGTGGACTGCTTTAAGGAAACGACTATGGGATTTGCAAGCGCTCTGCCTGTTCCCAGCGGCATGAATGCCTGGCAGAGCAATCACAACAACTTGAACCGGGTGCTGTCTGCTTTAGGGATCAACGGTGTGGGTGCTCTTGTCAACGGAGACAAGGTGCTGGTGGAACCATTGCAGGATGTGCGGCTGGAAACGATATACCACAGCGTCACGGTCACCGAACTGGCCATCTATGGTAAATGGCTGCTTGGAGCCAACAGCAACGGCGGATCCAGCCCCGACAGCGGCAAATGGGGATTTATATCCAACTATACGAACCGACATTTTCCCAACGCCCTGTATACACCGGATGGCAAGGGCCTGTGGGCCGGAGTCGGTGCGCTGAGCAAACGAGCTACGTTCTACGATATCATCAACAAAGGGTACGGAGTCGGCATTGCCTATACGGAAACCAAGCCGGCTTTCACTCCCGCTCTCGGCGTGAATATCTGTGAAGCGTGGCGCGGCGGAAAATCCTCCCGTACTTTCCGTTATGGCAACAGCAACGGCGCGTCGTTCGGTAATTTCAGCTATGCCAACGGATATCCCATCAAAGGAGACAGCGTGTGGTTTGCTATCAATTTTCCTGGCGAAAGTCAGACGGTGCGGGTGCGGCAGTATGCGCGGCTGCAAGGGGGGAGCTGGACGACACGGGACGTGAATCTCAGCGGATCTTCTTGGTACGATGTGGCGCTTTCCCCGACAACGGTGGACGCAGGCCGAACCGGTTATGTGGTGGAAGCCAAGCAGGACTGGATCGACGGCAGCGGCAAGGTACTGAAGTCCGGCGCGATCAAGACCTTCTATTTTCCTGTGCGCCCAAAGATAAACCGGTATCAGGTGACTATGTACGGCGTCACCGGCTCAGTAGCTGCCAAGCGCGGCGCTTCGAACAGCGGCACCCTCTATGCGGGCCAGCGGGTTCGGCCCTACTACACCTATACCTCTGACACGAGCTGGACGTCCAGCAACCATTTCCGGGCCTCTCTCAACGAATGGAAGAACGGTGCATGGAGAACAGCAACTTCCTCCAACGGCGGCTGCGATTTATATTTGAACAATACCGGCATCCGAAGCGGGGCATCCCTTGCCAGGTACAGCAGTTTGGGCTGGTACACGGTGCCGGACAACAGTGCCAATACGAATGGCGCAAACCGTGTGCCGGTTAAGCTGGAAACCCAATGGGCTAGTGATCCTGCCCACACCACCGAGACCACATGGATCGATGTCCCCATCGTTCGATCGGATGTAGAACTCAAGGAAATCCGCATGATCGACAAATCCGGGTATTACACGTCGACTCTATGGACGAATCAGACCTATACCCCGCAATATGTGTATAAGAACAATACCAGCTGTACGGTGTATGTAGAAGGATACAACAACGACCGGTCAAAAATCAGTGGTATCTATTCTATACCGGCCTATGGGCAGATTCTGGTCAACGGCAAACCATTTGTTGCAGCGGCCAGCACGTCCCAATATATATGGGGCGGCGTGTATCTGGAAGGAGCCGGCATATATAACACGCCTTACGAGACGAACCACAGCAACAATTCCAAGGGCGTCACCTTTACGGTGAAATCCCCGCTGACCATTGAACCGCTGGCTCCCAACTCCCTTTATCGCGAGGGGGTACAAGTGGTCAGCAGCTTCCGGGTGACCAACACAACAGGGAACCAGTACACTCCCGCGGAGAATATCACTGTGCGGTTCAAAGCGCTGAAAAATGGGGCGCCGCTATATTCTGCAACAAAGGCAACGGTTATCCCATCCTACGGGGATAATCTGGTGTATTTTCGATGGACGGTGCCGGCAGGGCTGAACGGCGCGTCGATCACTCTGCAAGGCGAGGTGCTGGAGAATGGCAAGGTTCTGCACATCGGCAGCCGGACACACGGTACGGAAAAGCCGGCGGTTTCACAAACGCCGGACACGGTGTTTGAAAAAACGGCTCCTCCCGGTTTCCGGTTGAAATCGCCGCCGGTACGAACATCGTTGTTGAACACGCAGTGGTCTCAATGGCTATACGACTCTGCCCGAGGATTCTACAAAGAGACATATGGGTTAGTATTAGGCTTAGCAGAAGGGACTATGACGCCCGATCCGGACTCGCCGTCCCGCGTTTATAAGGATGGAAAATGGCAGATGAAGTCCGGCTATGGCTTCACCTTGAACTGGCCTGTTTCAGTATTTCGGGCAGACGGTTTAAAGCTGCCGCCTGCAGATTCCTACACCAGTGTGCAGACTGCAAAGGCATACTTCCCGGAGTTCGGATACAATGTGTCCTCCGGTGCATATCGCATGTTAAGCAGTATCTTTACGAATGCCTTTGCATTGCCGGCAAACAGCTATGCGGGGGGTGACCGTCTGCATTTTGTCCCCCTTTGGTTCCCGGACGGGGAGTATACTGTGCAGTGCTATGCGGGCGATTTGTGGACACCAACGGGTATGATGTATGGCTGTTACAATCCCCCGTCAGTTATCATTACGGAATCGGCCTATGATGATTGGTATGTAGGCAAATAGAGAAGAAAAAGGAACGCGGGGCCATGTGGCTCCGCGTTCCTGCACTTTGAAAGGGGGAAGCCTCATGAAACAACAGGCGTCGCGGGCGAGAGCTGTGCGGCTGACCGTATTGGCAATGTCCATATTGGTCCTGCTGACGGTCTTCAGCATAACGTGCTGCGCTGCGGGTGTCGGCGATGTGGCCGGGGCGGTGGAAGAAACCTGGACGAAAGCGCAGACGCAGATTAAAGCCATTGTAGACAGGGTCGTATTCCCAGTTCTCGATCTTGTGCTGGCGGTGTTTTTCTTTATCAAAATAGGCACCTCGTATTTTGATTACCGCAAAAATGGGCAGTTTGAATGGACGGCTCCGGCCATTCTGTTCGGGTGTTTGATATTCACGTTGACCTGCCCCTTATATATCTGGAAGGTGCTGGGGATATAGGGGGTGTATTCGTGGGGTTTATAACCTCCGTTATTTGGGAGGAAACGCTGGACTGGCTGTATTCCCAGCTGATGGGGCTTATATCTGACTTTTTCCAACAAATGAACAATATGGGTGCTCAGATATTTGAATTGTCCTGGGTAAAGGCCATTATTTTGTTCTTTACTCAATTTGGCTGGGCTATGTTTTTGATTGGGCTGGTGGTGGCCGTGTTCGACACGGCGGTGGGCGCACAAACTGGCCGTGCGGACATAAAGGGGACAGCGTTAAATGCCATGAAAGGCTTTTTCGCCGTATCCCTGTTTTCCGTACTGCCGGTGCGTCTCTACCAGTTTTCGATTACGCTTCAGGGATCTTTATCCCACGGACTGGCCCGGCTGCTGTCTGTGAATGTGTTTACGCCGGCGGGATTGGCCCAAGCGGCTATTGATCAGATCAAGGGTTCAGGGACAGGCTCCCCCGGCCTGTTCAACACGCTTTTAATAATCGCGCTCATTTACTGCGTAGTGAAAGTGTTCTTTCAAAACCTAAAACGCGGCGGCATCCTGCTCATCCAGATAGCGGTCGGTTCGCTGTACCTGTTTTCTGTGCCGCGCGGATATACGGATGGCTGGATTCAGTGGTGCAAACGAGTCATCGGTCTTTGTCTGACTGCTTTCCTGCAGACTACTATTCTGATGGCAGGCCTCATTACATTCCGCAGCAATTATCTGCTGGGCGTGGGTCTGATGCTGTCCGCAAAAGAGGTGGAGCGGATCGCGGAGGCTTTTGGAATGGACACCAGTACGAAAGCCAATTTGTCTGGAGTGATGTATGCCGCCTCCAGTGTAGTCAATGTTACGAAACAAATCGCTGCTGTTGTGAAATAGTAGGAGGTGAACATACGCGGTATCAAAAGTTTGGTATTGAAATTGAAATGACGGGTCTGACCAGGGAAAAAGCGGCGCAGGTTGCCGCCCGGTATTTTGGGACGGAGGCGCGGTATGTGGGAGGGGGCTATGATACTTATACGGCTTCTGACGGGCAGGGCCGCACATGGAAATTTGTACGGGATTCCAGCATCCGTTGCCAATCAGGAACTGGAAGCGCGATGAACAGCACATATGCGGTAGAGTTGGTGTCGCCTATTTGTCAGTACGCAGACATAGCAATCATTCAGGAACTGGTCCGAGTACTGAAACAAAATTCCGCCGTCGTCAATGAGTCGTGTGGGATCCATATACATTTGAATGCAGCTCCGCATACTCCAAAAAGCCTGCTGAATATCGTGAATATTATGGCGGCGAAAGAAGATCTGCTGTACAAGGCGTTGCAGGTAGCGGATACACGGCAAGAATACTGCGAAAAGACCAATGCCCGCTTCCTAGAGGAAGTTAACCGACATAAGCCGACCACACTGGAACAGATGAAACAAATCTGGTATGACGGGCGTGACGGAAGCCATAACCATTATAGTCCTACCCGGTATCGCTGTTTAAATCTTCATAGTGTGTTTTCCAAAGGCACCATCGAATTTCGGCTGTTCAACAGCACGCTCGATCCGGATCGCGTAAAGTCGTATATCCAGTTGTGCCTTGCCATCAGTCATCAGGCCCTTACGCAAAAGTCAGCATCGTATACCAAAACCCAATCCACCAACGAAAAATATACATTTCGGACGTGGCTGCTGAGACTGGGACTCATCGGTGAAGAATTCAAAACTGCGCGGAAATGTCTGCTTGAGCATTTAGAAGGAAATATCGCGTGGAAAGACCCAGCACAGGCAGAAGCACAACGGCAGCGCCTGGCAGGCGGTCAATCTCCGCCGGCCCCAATACCAAGCCTACGACAGCCAATTCAGGATCAACGGCAGACGCCGAGGGAACCGCAAGTGGCCGTTCAGCTGCAGCCGTCTCCTGCGATGACTCGGCAGCCTCCTGTCCCCCGGATGCAACAGCGACCTGGCATAGCACCTCCATCGCCCGCTTGTCAGGAGCAGGATGACAATGTATTTACGTTTACCATGAGTATGTAATTTGGGAGGACTAGAATGACAAAACGGTTGTATATCGCGTATGGAAGCAACCTGAACCTGCGGCAGATGGCGATGCGCTGCCCGACTGCCCAACTGGTGGGGACGGGCGAGGTGCGGGACTATGAGCTGCAATTCAAAGGGGCACCATATGGAGCATTTGCCACCATCGGGCCAAAGGATGGAGCATCAGTGCCGGTGGCTGTGTGGAGTCTCCGCAGCCGGGACGAAAAGGCGTTGGATATTTATGAGGGCGTCAAGGCCGGTCATTATTTCAAAAAGGAAATCCCGGTGCAGTTGGGCGATCAGACAAAGCTCGCCCTGGTGTATATCATGAATCCCGAAGCACAATTCGGTATTCCCACGCAGCGGTATTATAACGCGGTGCTGGAGGGATATGAAAACTGCAAGCTGGATCCGCACATTCTAAACAAGGCCGTAGATGAAAGCATCGCGGCCTTTCGGCAAGCGGAAGCGCAGAAAAGAACCTGCATTTCCTTGCTGGATGGTTTTGGATCATGGGAAAAACTCGAAGAGGCACCGACGGATGAACTTGGCTTCGACGGTCAGATGCACCTATAAGGGGGACATTTATGGAATACGCTTACCCGGATAATTTAAAAGCCCGTCCGACGCTGTGGCTGTGGGAACTGCGTCATATCGCGTTCATCGGCGCGGGCTTTCTGCTGTCGGTGCTGGCGTTCGCGCAGCTGGGGACGCTGGTTCCTTTTGTGGTATCGGCTGTGTTCGCGTTCGTCACCATCCGTATGGAGGAGATGACGATCCTGGATTACATCCGATACTCTGTTTGCTTTTTTCTAATCGGTCAGCAGTTATTTTTCTGGAGGTGAATATGAAGCCCAAAATTACTAAAGCAAGACGGTCGGCACAGGATCTGATCGGCATCCAAGAGGTGTCGGGCAACCGTGTGCTGGTCGGGCAGAATGCGGAACTGCTGTTTTACCGGATCCGCCCAGTAAATGTGGCAGTGTTGCCAGCATCCGTGATGGAAGCCAAGGAGGCGGCACTGGCCAATGTACTGGCCGCTGTTCCAAGCGTGGAGCTTGTGTGTTTGAACACTTCTGAGAGCTTTGAGGACAACAAAACATATTTTTTAGAACGGATTCAACGGGAGGACAACCCGGCTGTCCAAAGATTGTGTGAGCAGGACATTCAGTATTTGGATGATATCCAACGGGACATGGCCACGGCGCGGGAATTCTATATCGTCCTGCGTCAGCAGGCGGGCGGAGAACAAAACGACGCGCAAAGGTTGGGAAAGGTACTCAAGGAACAGGGCTTTGAGGCCGAAGCCGCCGCGCCGGACGATCTCCGCCGACTGCTGGCTGTATACTATACGCAGCGGCCGATTGAATCGCTTGACAGTATCGACGGCGAAAGGTGGGTGGCCGGTGTTTAAGAAAAAAAGACTGCCCGTCTCGATGCAGCCGCTTCCCGTCGCATGGGGCAATGCCGCGGGGGAGGTTCCTCCGGCTATAGAGGCGGAACAGAGGCTGGCTGTTTTGTCAACGGAGATCCGCGTCAAGTCGTTTGCCGATCTCATCACGCCAGCTGCTATTCGGTTCTACACCGACCACATCATCTGCGGCGACACGTATCGTTGCGTGTGGGCGGTACGTGATTACCCGACCTCGACCAAGGAACAGGCGCTCCTGCGAGGACTCGGGGAACGGGACGGCGTCACCCTGCACCTCTACATCCGGCATGTGACGCCGGCGGAGGAAAACAAAATATTGGCCGGCGCGGCGAAAAAGAATCGGATGGTGGCCGGCGCCGATGATCTCAAGCAAAGAGTGGTGGCGCAGAGCAACCTGGAGGACGTGGCGTCCCTCATTGCCCGTATGCACCGGGATAAGGAGCCGCTGGTACACACGGCTGTGTATATGGAGATGGCGGCCCGGAGCCTAGAGGCGCTGCGTGAACTGCAGACAGAGGTGCAGACCGAACTGGCTCGGTGTAAAATCCAAGTCGACCGTCTGCTGCTCCGACAGAAGGAGGGGTTTTTATCTACCGGACCGGTGGGCAGCAATGTGCTGGGCATTCAGTATGAGCGTGTGCTGCCGGCCAGTTCGGCGGCAAATCTGTTTCCCATGAATTATTCAGGGAAGACGGATCCTCACGGTTTTCCAGTTGGACGTGAGAAATGTGGAAGCCACATTCTTCTGGATCTGTTCAAGCGGGAGGGCGATAAGACCAACAGCAATGTCCTCATTCTTGGCAACAGCGGCCAGGGCAAATCGTATCTGCTCAAGGGGTTGCTGACAAATATCCGGCAAAGCGGAAAGCGGGTGCTTTCACTCGATCCGGAGGGGGAGTTCCAAGAACTAACGGAGAACTTAGGCGGGTGCTATATCGATCTATTGTCCGGTCGGCATATCATCAATGTGCTGGAACCTAAACTGTGGGCAGACGGTATTGAGAACAACGATGTGCAGCCGGCTCCGGCTGCATTTACCGCCGCCACCCGATTAGCGCAGCACATCAGTTTTTTAAAAGATTTTTTCAAGGCATACAAGCCTGGCTGGACGGAGCGCCATTTAGATACACTGGAAATCCTGCTGCTGCGCTTGTATGAAAAATCTTCTGGAACATACCCTATTCTATCCGACCTGTATCGGCTGGTGGATCAGGAATTTAAGTATTACGACGGAGCAAAGAAGAATCTCTATACCGCGGATACCCTGCAGGAGTTGGCTCTGGGATTGTACTCCATCTGTGTAGGTAGTGATAGTCGATTCTTCAACGGCCGCACGAATATCACCGATTCTTCCTTTGTGTGCTTCGGCGTCAAGGGGCTGCTGGAAGCCAACAAAAATGTCAAGGACGCGATGCTGTTCAATGTGCTGTCATATATGTCGAACGAGCTGTTGACGCGGGGAAACGCTGTGGCGTCCATCGACGAGCTGTATATTTTTCTGACAAACCCGGTTGTCATTGAATACATCCGCAATTTTTCTAAGCGCGTTAGAAAAAAAGATAGCGCGGTGCTGCTTTCCAGTCAGAATCTGGAGGACTTCGATCTCGATGGCATCCGGGAATACACCAAGCCCCTGTTTGCCATCCCGACACACGTATTCCTGTTCAATGCCGGCAACACCGACGCTCGGTTCTATATGGACTCCCTGCAGCTGGAACAGAGCGAGTATGACCTCATCAAATATCCGGCGCGGGGCTGCTGCCTGTATAAGTGTGGTAATGAGCGGTATCACCTACAGGTGCATTTCCCGGAGTACAAGACGCGGCTATTCGGCTCAGCCGGCGGGAGGTGACGGCGTGTCGGTGACAGCGGCTGTGAAAGCCGCTGCTGCTCTGTTGAAAAGTAAGAAGGGGCGTAAAATTCTTAAGATAGCGGTCGGGTTCGCAGTAGGTATATTCATTTTGATTGCCGGTGTGCTATTCACCATTGTCAATGCTGTTTCAGAGATTGGCGAATCGCTGGCGGGCTGGCTATTTGGGGGCGGTTCATCGGTGCCGCCGGAGTTCGCCCAAAATGTGTTCGTGCAGGAGATGCAGGCAAGCCTCGACAAGCTGGACAGCGCCGTGGAGGCGGCAGATAAACAGCTGGGGGCGGACAAGCTGGATGGTCGGTGGGTTAGGGCGGTATTCTATACGCTTTACTTCGGACAGCCGCAGCCGACGGATGAAATGTTCTCCTCGTTTGTGGAATGCTTCGTCACAGTCGATGGGGAGGGTGGGGTGCAACCGCAAACGGATGAGGATACACTGATCCAATCCCTGCGCCGCGTTTGCGGTGACAGGGTGTCCGTCGATACGCTGCGGCAGGCTCGGGGGGTTTGTCCACCTTCACCCTCGTCTGGTTAGGTGTTATCAAAACGTTTACAATTGTATTCTCTGGTATCGCTTGCACTGTGCGGCGAAATCCGCTATGGTGTGGTCACACCAGCAGAACAGAGAGGAGGTGGTCTTATAATGGGAATATGTAAACCGTGCTTTATAGCGTATTTCTCCTCCGAACAAGTCCGGGATATTCTCTCTCAGAATAACGAGGACTATACCGAAACGGTGGTGTACCAGCTAACTGAGGGCTGCGTCAGATTGGAGGCAGTTATACAGCATACCGGAAGCGTCAGTTTTCTGGGGTATGACATGTATGTCAAATCCACACCGACAGACAGCGAGTGGATTGCGTATGACGTGCTGACGCAGCCGGTCAACATCGATGCACCGGACATGGAGCAGGAGATGCGCCGTGTATTGGCGGACTATCTTAAGGAGAGCGGCCTCTCCTGCAGGGAAAATAAATTTGAAGATGTGACGGAGAAGGAGAGCAATGGTTATGAGTGATCAAACGGAAATCATCATCAAGCTGACGGTGGATGAGGAACAGCTGGATACCCTGCGGCTCTATCAGCCCAGCGACGCAAGGCCTGTCGAGGAGGAACTGGAAGAAGCGGCGGCGCAGCGTCTGCAGCGACTGTTCCGTAAAAATGTCCCGCTTCCGGTTCAGAACTTTCTGGAAAAGAAACATGGTCTATCTTCGAACAAAGCAGAACGTCCGAGTTCTCCGCGCAGACCCACTGGTGAGCGAAGAAAACGCAGCCGGGGCGGGGAAGTGATGGAGCCGAATTTGACAGAGGAGCCGCGTGTTGCGCCGGAAGAAAATAGTATAATGGCATAGTTGCGCGATAGTAATAAGCTCGTCTCTTGTTGGAGGCGAGCTTTTTTGCAACCTAAATTTTCTGAAAAGGGGAGGAACAATGAGTACACGAAGCTACATCTGCATGGAAGTCGGCGACAATCGATACAAAACCATCTACTGCCATTTTGACGGATACCTTGATTACAACGGTAAAATGCTGACGGAATACTACAACGACCGGGCGCGCGTGGAGAAACTGCTGGAACTGGGAGATTTATCAATTCTCCGCGAAAAAATCGATCCGGCTCCGGATCGTCATCATGGCTTTGATTTTAATGAGCAACAGAAGGATGTCAGTGTCTTTTATGGCCGTGATCGCGGCGATGAAGGCGCCGCGGCGCGAATAATGACAATGGAGGAACTGGATGATCCGGAAAATTGGACGGAATACGTCTATATTTTCAACCGGGACGGCGAGTGGAAGTATTTCGAGAGTGGACAGTCCTGGAAAGGCCTGCGCGATGTTAGGGAGGATTTGGGGCTGGAACAAACGGAGGATCAGGAACCGTCAGGCATGACGGAAATTACCTGAAGAATCAGGAGCGTTTGAAAAGCCCGCTTGTCTTTCGGTAGCGGGCTTTTCCGCCTCCTGTCGGCCCCAGGTCGAGGGATGGAAGGGAAGGTGGCATATCCGTGTACCATTCAATCGGCCAAAGGGCGTGTGGGCTAAATATGAGCCTTTGCGGGCGCGAACGGGCAGGGGCAGCGAATATAGGCGCTTTGGACAAAGGGATTCCACCAGGGGAGGCCCCGGCCCTGCCGGTCAGGGGTGCAGGTTAAAGGATAGGGGTCGCTCAGCGCCCCTATCCCTTAACAGCGGACAGGCAAAGCCCGCCGCTAAGCTGCTTTTTTCAGTCTTTGGTGGAGTCGCTGTCGGGGTCAGTGACGGAACAAACTTCAAAAAAGCGGGGTCGGTTGTTCTAAATCTGGCCGATTTATCGGCATTTGGACAGGTGTTAAATAAATGGATAAAGAAAACAAGAGAAAATTTCCCCTGTGGATACACCCTAAAACACTGGAACTGGTCATACAAGCCTATCCAAAAGATAACTGCGATTCGCAGAGTGAATTCATTGAAAAAGCGGTACTGTTTTATCTCAGCTACCTCGCCAGCAAAGATGGCTTGACGGCTCTGGTTCCCATTCTGACCAGCATCGTTCAGTCGGCGGTGACGGCCTGCGAAGAACGGCTGGCTCGTAATATTTTCAAGTTGGCCGTGGAACAGGCTAAGACCTCCAATCTGTTGGCGGTGATGCAGGAACTGGACGACGATACCCTCCGCCGTTTGCACATCAAGTGCGTGGACGAGGTACGCCGTACCAACGGTATCATGCGGTTGGAGGACGCAGTCAAGTATCAGCGCGGATGAGGAAACAAAAAATTTACAGGTGAAGTGGTTTACTTTTCTGCCCTTTTGGGATATACTGATAATGCCTAAAGAATTCTTTATATTCTTTAGATTTCAAGAATGCTGACGCTGCCTATATATACCATCGAAAGGGTGATAGTATGAACTTAGCCAAAATATCCGCCAATGGGCAGATTACCATCCCGGTTGAAATCCGCCGGCTCCTCGGCTTGAAATCCGGAGACAAAATCCTGTTTTTCCAGAAACCGAATGGGGAGGTTGTCATCAACAATGCTTCCGCCCAAGCGATTTATAAAGCACAAAAAGCCTTTGAAGGCATCGCGGAGGAGATCGGTGTGTATACCGATGACGACGTGCAGGCGCTTGTCGATGAAGTACGGTACGGAAAGGACAAGTAAATATGCGGATTTTAGTGGATACCAATATCCTGATTTCTACCGTCCTTTTTCCGAACTCCAAGGTGGCCAAGGCGCTGCTGTATATTACGCAGCACCACGACATGGTTTTGTGTGACAGAAACCTTACGGAATTACGAGAGGTCTTGAAGCGCAAGGCACCGCGGTGTTTGCCGGATGCGGAGGTGCTGCTGGCAGAGTTATCCTATGAGCTCATACCGGCGGTAAGCCATGCTGAAAAGCTGATACGGGACGCAAAAGACCAGCCGATCCTGAACGCCGCGATCGTTTCGGACGTGGATATGATTCTAACTGGGGATAAGGATTTTTTATGTCTCGACATGGAGCACCCCAAATGCATGAGTGTGGCGCAGTTTCTTGAATACGAAGGAGCAGAGCTGTAGGGCTCTGCTTTTTACTATGCTTAAGCAGGTAGGGGACAGCGCGAAGCGGTGGCCCCTACAAAAAGCCGCCCGCTAGGCGGGTGGGATTGTGGGCTTAAGCAAGAGCAACACCTTTCCTGGTATAATGACGATGTTCAAGCCGTCAAAAAAGAAGGAAAGGTGTTGCTCTATGGCACAAAGTTTAGCACATTCAAAATAGGTATGCAAGTACCACATCGTGTTCAGTCCGAAGTATCGAAGAAAGATCATCTACAACCAATTACGAGTGGATATACAGCAGTATATTCGGGATTTGTGCAAATGGAAGGGTGTGGAGATATTGGAGGGGCATATGATGCCCGACCATGTGCATCTGCTGTTGTCGATACCGCCGAAATATTGCGTCTCCAGCTTTATGGGGTACTTGAAAGGGAAATCGGCAATGATGATCTTTGAAAAACAC